>PVBE012939393.1_pt1 | contig 149470 bp, 134 predicted proteins | sample 1631181 | NCBI WGS metagenome assembly PVBE01 (sample SAMN08397723, study PRJNA350692) | Marine metagenome, whole genome shotgun sequencing project. | isolation source: water | place: Pacific Ocean | collected 2012-04
GAGCGGCTCATGCTGCAGGTATTTCGATTATCGTCGGCGCGCAAGTTGGTGAAACGAGTGTCCTTACGCGAGCCGGCCTTGTTGTCGCTCGGGAAGCCGCTGGTGGTCTTTTTGCACAGGAAGGGGCTTTCGGAACCCACCTACTTCAAACGGACGTTGCGCACCCTCCGTTAATGTTTGGTCCAGCCGGTGTTCTTGATGCCGATGCCTACGGACTATCTGGGAGGGTTGGGTGGGGTCTGACGCTTCGACCTGGCCAGGAGTTTACTACTTCACTATCAAGGGAATGAACTTATCCTTGCGTTGCTGGTCCTTTCGGTCAGCCTACTGCACGTTCAACTGATGGTCGAGGTCAACGTGGACGGTTCCGAAGCCCCGGAGTCGGCGCGAGAATCGAGCATCACTGATGATGACTCGATAGCCGTTGGTTGTTGTTTCCACCTCGTAGGTGGGAAACCTGAGCCAGTAGCGGGTGCCTTGGATGTGGGGTGCAGTCAACGCAGCTTCGACGATTGCGTTGGTATCGCCGATCGCAATCGATGGGTCGTGGGGACGGATCGGATCGGTAGCCAGCCAGTCCACTCGCAGAAAATAGTAACGGTCAGCACCTTGCACCACGACGTCCCGTGCAAACGGGTTCGTGGGTACTGGTCCAGCCATAATCTTTCTAGCGGTCAGACCTTCGTGAGCCAACCATTGCTGGACCTGGGTTCGCGCTAAGGTCGAGCCAAGGACCATGCCACCTGCATAAACGAGAATCGCCAACAAACTAGTTAGCGCAAGCCGACTAGTACACGGCTGGGAACCCCGCCAGACTCTGATTCCAACGAGGCAACCAAGGCCGAGCGACCAAGTGACTTTGGCGCCAGTCGGCGTCAGTTCGTTGGTGAGTACAAGCACGCTACTTACACTAGCCGCAAGAATCCAGAGTGTGACGCTTGCTCTTGACCGAGTGTGTGCGAGTACTACCGCGCTGGCGGCCAGAAGCCAGACCCAGGGGTCAACGATGAAGAGCGCATCGCCGTAAAACCACCGGTCGTCGAAAGGCATCAAAAGACGGATGCCATAGGTATTCAACCAGTCGAGCGCGGGGTGACTTAGCACGCTGACATACGAAAGGAGAAGAAGAGCACGCACGGTCGTTGGTGGTGCGTGTCTTCGGAAGAACAGGCGCCGGGCACGGTCCAGCCCAACCATTAGGGATGTGAGAAGGAGTGGTAGCACAGTGACTGCGAGTATCCCGTGGGTCCAACCGCGCCTGAGGTGCAACGACGTGTCACGATCCAGAAACAGTGCGACGGCATCAATGTCCGGCGCGTTCGCACCGAGTATGAGTGTCACTGCGGCTAAGGGTGTCAGGCGCTTGAGCCGAGTTTCAGCTAGGCTGGCCGCGACGAGTGTGTGCGCGATTGGGTCCATTGAAAAAAGGCGGGCATGGTGAGAGAAACCGAGGCCCATTTTTAATCTTGTCATGCCTTAGGATGAGAAGAAAGGCTTACCGGGGGCCCTTTACTACAACCACTTGGAAGTGTAGCTTTTCTGGGAAAGGGCTTCGGCGCTTGTCTGTGTAGGCGCTCGAAAATGCTTCTGGCTGTTTGGAGGTTGAGGCGTTATTTTAGAGGCGTTGAGCTGGGTGGTTCATAATGATCATGCCAGTTTCAGGTCTATCGAAAAGAGGTAATACCATGCGACAGGGTGCACTTCTGGTGTCAATGGCGACGGTCTGCATTTGCTTGGTCCTTCCAGTGTCGACTCAGGCACAGCGGGGTCGACAGCCGGTCGAGCTGCCTGATGGGCCCGGCCGGGAGCTGGTGCAGACGGCGTGTTCCGAATGTCATCGTCTCAACCTCATTGTCAACTCCGGGGGATATACGCAGAAGGGCTGGAATGACCTGATGGCTTCGATGGTCGAGCTACCAGCGGACCAGGGGGAAGTGGTTGCTGGGTATCTCGGCACGCACTTTCCAGTGAGGCCGGCGACGGAGGCGGTGTTAATTCCTGGTGAGACGCAGGTTTCCATCAAGGAGTGGCTCTTGCCGTCACTTGGATCCCGGCCTCACGACCCGCTCGCGGCTCGGGATGGTTCGCTCTGGTGGACTGGGCAGTGGTCCAGCAGGTTAGGGCGACTTACTCCGTCTACAGGTGTTATGACGGAATACTGGCTGCCAGAGAATTCAGGGCCACACGGTCTAATTGAAGATGCTGCTGGCAACGTCTGGTTCACGGGCATTTCGCAAGACTACATCGGCATGCTCGATCCGAAGACGGGTGCTGTGACTGGGTATCCACTATCTGAGGGACGAGGTCCTCACACTCCCATCTTCGACCAAAACGGGACCCTTTGGTTCACCATGCAGTCGGGTATGGTCGGGCGGCTCATACCGGCAACCGGTGATATGCGGATCGTGGCCACGCCGACTGCCAATACATATCCCTATGGCATCGTTGTGAATTCCCAAGGAGTGCCTTGGTATGTTGATTTCCGCGGCAACCGCATTGGTAGTGTCGACCCAGAGACCATGGAAATTCGGGAGTACACCCTGCCGGCTCCAGACGCACGCCCCCGCAGGATCGCCATCACTCCTGATGATGTGATCTGGTACACCGACTTCCCGCGTGGCTATCTTGGTCGGTTTGATCCAGCGACTGGTGCGGTGCAGGAATGGGCTTCTCCAGGTGGACCCGAGTCCAGACCCTACGGTATTGCCACGGTCGGTAACGTCGTGTGGTATAGCGAATCTGCGGTGCGACCAAACACGCTCGTGCGCTTCGATACCGAAACGGAACGTTTTCAGACCTGGATAATTCCGTCTGGAGGTGGCGTGGTGCGCCACATGGTGGCTACGGCCGAGGGCAACCTCGTGCTGGCCTGTAGTGCGGTGAATCGCCTCGCTCTGGTAGAAGTCGGTAACTAGAACCCGAGCGCGGTCGTCTCTCGGCGTACATCACCGGCCGCGATCATTAGACCGGTGTCAGGTTCCCGGTATGTGACTGTCGGGGCGCAGGCCTGCCAGTTCCAAAGGCCCCAAGACTCCACATTGTGGCCCATGGCGCTGAGTGTTTCGAACGTGGCTTCCGGAATTCGACCCTCGAGTTTGAGGAGGCCTGGGCTTTGGTTAACCTCACTCCCGGTTGGTGGAAAGTTGTAGCTCCCGAATCGAGGTTGATCGAGTGCCTGTTCAGGCGACATACCCCAAATTACGACGTTGAGAAAGACCTGCAGAAGGGACTGCAGCTGCTGGTCGCCCCCCGGAGTGGACAAGCCCATGAACGGCTTGCCAGCCTTCATAATGAGGACGGGGCTGTTCGTATTTCTCGGTCGTTTCCCCGGTGCCATGACGTTAGCTAGGTGCGGGTCGAGATTGAGTTGGTACATGCGGCGCGACAGCCCGAATCCCCAGCCCGGGATCATCGGTGTGACCATGTGGCCGTCACTTTCGGTCATTGAGAACAGATTACCTTCAGCGTCCATCACGTTGAGTGACGATGTGTCAAAGAGCGATGTCTCGTCTGCCTTTTCACGTCCATCACCTGAGCCACCTGCTGGTGGCATTGAAAAGGCGAGTGGAGAGTCGTCCGATAGCTCCAGCATGCTATTTGGGTTACCCCACGGTGGCATGTCAGAAAATGCCTGCTCACGATCGATCAGCATGACCCGCTTCGCGGCATACTCTTTCGAGTAAAGCGTCGCAGGGGTGTTTGCCACGGAAGGATCGCCAACGTGTTTGTGTACATCCGACATGCCTAGGGCGATCACTTGCGAGAGTAGGTGAATGTAGTCCGCAGTGTTATATCCCAGGCTTTCGAGATCGAACTGATCGAGCATGTTCAGAAACAGGATAAGGCGAGGTCCCTGAGACCAGCCGTCCCCGACATACACGTCATAGCCACGGAACGTTGTGTGCAGGGGTGCCATCCAGCTACTCTCGTAGTTGGCGAGGTCGTCATATGTGATGAGACCGTTTTGCTCCTCGTAAAACGCATCAACTGCATGGGCCGGTTCGCCCTTATAGAAGGCATCTCGCGCGGCCGTAATACCGTCGGCTCGCGAACCTCCTCTTGCCAAGACGGTTCGTTCTGCCGTCATCATGTACCGGATGAGTCGCCCGAGGTCCTTGTTGACCATCAAGTCGCCGACCCGCTGTTCACTGACGCCATGCTGAAACCAGAATGTTTGGTTGTAAGGATATTTGAGGATGCGACCCTGCTGACTATCTAGAAGCCACTTCTGGTGCTTGTAGAGGTGATATCCACCCTCCGCAATTTCCAAAGCGGGCGTAGCCGCCTGTTCGAAGCTCAACTCACCGAAGCGCTCGAGCGCCGCCAGCCACACGTCCACATCGGCTGGGACCAGTGCGAGGTCCACGTCACGTTTTCCCTGGTCAAGAAAGTGTTGCAGTGTGGCACGAGCCGGGGTAGTCCCAGCTCCTACCCGGGTGATGACCCGGTCCTCCGCTGCACTATACAAAATAAGTGGTGCCACACCCGTCCACCCCGCGAAGCCCATTTTTGTGACCTTTAGGGCCATGGCGGCCGTAACGCCAGCATCGAACGCATTACCTCCCGCTCTTAGAATTTCAAAACCAGCTTGAGTTGCGAGGTAGTGTCCGGTCGCGATGACACCGTGGGTGCCCATAATGCGTGGCCGCATCGACTCAAAGCTATCGGAATCATAGACGTGACCGAAGCTCTTAAAGGGTCGAACCGTGTCGACCAAGCCAGGCATTACTTGGTCGGAGGCAGACTGACCCAGCAGTGCGACGGCTCCTGTTACAACAATCCCAAGACACCATGAGAGTAGTAATGACCGTTTGCTCACGCTGAACTCCTTCGCTAGGGTAAAGACTGAAAGCGACTTCGGAACGGCGGTCTGGGTAGTGTAGCAAGAACGGGACCCAGGTTGAACCGCAGACGGCACGAGGTGTATTCAAAGAGTCTATTTTCGTTAGGTCATGCCCTCGAGCTACGACATTAATGGGAATTGATGGTCTCGTACACGCCCAACACTGTCCGCATCGAGACGGCCGCTACTCTGTGAGTGTAGCCAGATGCACGGCGTAAGAATTCCCCAGTAGTAAGCCTCTCGCTCACTCCTGAATGTCGTTGTCTATCCTAAATCTCTCAATAACTGGAGAGACGGCACACGAAGCAACCCTTGCGTTCACGACCTCGTTCCTTCGTTGAACCTAGCCCTGCGCAGCGGTAGAATGTGGTTCTCCTCTAGATATTGTTGGCGGAGGAGGAATCCCATGGTCTGTTCCCACGTTCGATTTGCGGTCCTCGCTGTTATCGCCATTGCGGTGCTGGCTACACCGGTTAGCGCGCAACTCAGGGTTTTAACACCGGATCAAGTCGCTAATCTTCGCGCTCGTGCTGAGCAAGGCGATGTCACTGTGGAAAGCTTGCTGGACGGGGCAACCGAAGTTTCCGGGTGGCTTTCCTGGAGTTGTGGAGCAAGGTGCAAGATTGGTAGGGGCGTTCGACTGGATGACACTCGGGCGCTGAACTGGGATGCGCAGCACTACGCCAAGACTTTCCATTGGATTTGGGTAGCGCGTGGTAAAGGGGATGGAATCCTGCGACACAACCTCGTTCGGAATGTTGCCTGGCGTCTGAGCGGGGGCTTTTAGTGGTGCAATACCGCTTCGGCATTTCCCACCGGTGAATTGGAGACTCTAGTCCTTCGCACCGCCGACCGAATGTCCTCGGCCACGATGGGATTTCTGCAAGATGTGACATCAATTGGCGAAGCCGGCGGGTCGCCGTCAACGCTAGATCAAGAAACAGTCTGTGTTTATAGAGAGAAACTGGAGCCGGCGAGCGGACTCGAACCGCTGACCTGCTGATTACGAATCAGCTGCTCTACCAACTGAGCTACGCCGGCCCAGGAGAACCGTGTCTTTGTGTGGCGTACAGCGATCGGTACGACCAGGGATGGTAGCACACATCCAGCGGTCTCTTGAGCGCACGCTGCTGGATGAATTACTAGATGATGAGAAACCGCCTCGATGGTACAGGCGTACGTTAGTGCGTTTCATTTTTCCCCATCTGGGTTTCTTAAAGGCGGCGTTTAATTCCTGACAGTCTGTGCGGGTGTTGTTCGGTTGCAGTTCTCTCTGGGCTGGTCTAGGATGGCCTGTTCGATACTTAGAGAAATTGAGCACCGTGCCCCCAGAGATGTCCGAGCCCGCTACAGACCAGGACGGTCAGATTGTCATCAGCGGCGCACGTACGCATAACCTGAAGGGTATTGACCTAACGCTCCCTGCCAACCAGCTTATTGTTGTTACGGGCGTGAGTGGTTCGGGTAAATCGTCGCTTGCGTTTGACACGCTCTACGCTGAGGGGCAGCGACGCTATGTTGAGTCACTGTCAGCCTATGCCCGTCAGTTCCTTGAGCGGATGGAAAAGCCCGATGTCGATCGGATTGACGGCATCGCCCCAGCAATCGCCATTCGCCAGAAAAATAGCGTCCGGAACCCTCGGTCAACGGTGGGTACCACTACCGAAATTCAAGACTATCTCCGCCTTCTGTGGGCGCGAGTAGGCTTGACCATCTGCCGGCAATGTCGCCGTAACGTAATTCGCGAAACGGCCGAGCTTGTGGCTAAGCAACTCAGTGGACTTCCAGAAGGTACGCGTTTACTGCTTGGTTTCGAAATGCCGGTGGTCTACGGGCTTGATGCGGTCGTTGTGAACGGTGGTGAAGGTAACGGGGGAGGCGATGTTTCAGAGGGGCCCTCAAATGAGCATGGTGAGTTGGTCGGGGCGGTGCCGGCGACGATCGAAGCGCTGCGACGACGGGGTTTTGGCCGACTTTACGTTGATGGCCAGGTCGTGGGGTTTGATGATGTTGACTACGAGTCGCTCGTCGATCGTTCCTGTCTGGATGTGTTGGTTGACCGGGTCAAGGTAGCACCAGGTCTTCTGGCGCGGTTAACAGATTCGATTGAGGTTGCCTATCTGGAAGGCGGGGGTAGCGCATTCGCAATTCAGCTTTCTGAGGAGGGCAACGAAATCTCCCGGCCTGTTTTCAGTGAACGCTTTGAATGCCGCACCTGCGCCATCCCGTATGAACTCCCACAACCACGGCTGTTTTCATTTAACAATCCTTTTGGGGCGTGTCCTACCTGCAACGGGTTTGGCAATGTGATCGAACTTGATTTAGGACTAGTCATTCCTAAGCCAGAACTGTCAATTGAGCAGGGTGCCATCGAGCCATGGACCAAGCCGCATTATCGGTCAAGACTGGCTGACCTAAAACGGGCAGCGCGCACGAAACGAATCCGTCTTGACGTACCGTGGGAGGAACTAAGTAACGATGAACGGACGTTCGTTGTTGATGGCGATGGGGAGTACGTGGGGGTCCGTGGCTTTTTTCGCTGGCTCGAGCGGAAGAAATACAAGGTAAATATTCGCGTCTTTCTGAGTCGCTACCGGAGTTATCTCACCTGTCCCGATTGTCAGGGTGCCCGCCTACGCCAGGAAGCGCGCGACGTTTACGTTGGTGGTCGGACGATCGATACAGTGTGTGCATTGACCGTTCAGGCCGCAGCGGAATTTTTTGAGGCACTTCAACTTGACGTTCGCGAAGCGCGGATCGCTGAGAAGATTCTTGCTGAGATTCGAAAACGGCTGACTTTTCTACGTGATGTTGGTTTGGACTACCTGACCCTGGATCGAGTTTCGTCCACACTTTCTGGAGGTGAGACCCAGCGTATCAATTTAGCGACTTCGTTAGGCTCAGCGCTTGTTGGCACGTTATACGTGCTCGACGAACCGTCGATTGGGCTTCACCCTCGGGACAATCAGCGGTTGATTGGCATCCTCCAGCAACTTCGCGACCAAGGAAATACCGTTGTTGTGGTCGAGCACGATGCTGAGATGATGCGGACTGCTGACTATATTGTTGATCTTGGACTGGGGGCTGGTGAACAGGGAGGACGGGTCGTCTACGCGGGTGAATACGGGCCACTTCTCAAAGAGCCACGATCGTTAACAGCGAAGTATCTTCGTGATGATTTAGTCATTCCGTTGCCCACGAAGCGACGAAAGCTAACGGGACAGCAAATTCGAGTTATCGGCGCGACCGAACACAACCTACAGTTGCGCGATATCAACATTCCGCTGAACGCACTGACATGTGTAACCGGCGTCAGTGGTTCGGGTAAATCGACCCTTGTCCACGATGTTCTCTACGCGGCGGTGAAGCAGGCAAAGGGCGGGTGGGACAAGAAGGTGGGGGCGCATGAACGAGTTGAGGGCATAGAGCTGATCAGTAATGTTTCGCTTGTGGATCAAGCGCCGATTGGTCGATCCCCACGGTCCAATCCGGTGACCTACCTCAAGGCATTCGATCCGATCCGGCAGTTGTTCGCATCAACGAAGGAGGCCAAGGTGAGGGGTCTGACCGCTAGTCATTTTTCTTTTAATGTACCTGGCGGGCGTTGTGATGTGTGCGAGGGGGGAGGGGTCATCCGTGTTGAGATGCAATTTCTGGCCGATGTCTTTGTTCCTTGCGACGAATGCGAAGGTGCGCGATTCAAGCCGGAGGTGCTTGATGTGACTTATCGTGGGCGTCGAGTCGATCAGGTGCTGGATATGACAGTTCACGAGGCTTTATCTTTTTTTAATAATTCTCCGAAGGTACTGCGCCGACTCCGCGTCCTGGACGAAATTGGTCTAAGTTATCTTCGTCTCGGGCAACCGGCGACGACCTTGTCGGGAGGTGAGGCCCAACGAATTAAAATCGCCTCGCATCTTACAGGGCAGGGTAGTGATCGGACGCTCTACATACTGGACGAGCCTACGACTGGGTTGCACTTTGACGACATTGCCAAATTACTCGGGGCCTTCAAGAAGCTATTGGATGTCGGGCATACACTATTAGTCATTGAACACAACCTTGACGTTGTTAAAACGGCTGACTGGGTTATTGACCTAGGACCCGAAGGTGGACACGAGGGCGGACGACTTGTGGCTGCAGGTACACCGGAGCAGGTTGCCCAGGTCCAAGAGTCTTACACTGGCCGGCATCTTCGCGATGTGCTGGGCAGTGGTCGTTCGAACGCTTACGCGACCTAGCGGCGGCTTCCTGCCCGACCGATTTCCACATCGAAAATGACTTCCCGTCCTTCCCGAGAACCCGTTAGCACGACGGCTTCACCGATTGGTGCGTCCGCAAGCAACCGCAGTAGGTGAGATGCGTCGTCTACCGGTTCGTCATTGAAAGCGACTATAACGTCACCGGGGCGGATACCGGCATCGTAAGCGGGAGTGTCACGCCGCATGCGCGAGACCAGTGCGCCGCGGTCATCAGGCATGCCGAGTTGTTCGGCTTGCCGATTAGTCAGTGGTGCAAGCTCAATGTAGCCGATGGAACCCCTTTGTACCTCTCCGTACGTAACGAGATCGTCCATGACACGCCGGGCTAAGTTGCTCGGCACCGCGAAGCCCACCCCTTGGTCGCCTCCGCTTTGTGTGAAGATTGCTGTATTAATCCCGATGAGTTCACCGCGTCCGTTGATCAAGGCGCCGCCAGAGTTCCCTTCATTGATGGCGGCATCTGTCTGAATGAAGTCTTCGTAAGTCGTGATGCCTAGATTTGCGCGCCGGACGGCGCTGATGATTCCAAGGGTAACGGTCTGGTCTAGTTGAAATGGATTACCGATGGCGAGTACCCATTCTGCTACGCGGATCGTAGACGAGTCACCCCAGGGTGGAACCGGAAGCCCGTCGGCTTCGATTTTCAGTAGGGCGATGTCGGTCCACTGGTCCACGCCGACGACGATTGCTGGTAATTCCCGATTATCAGGCAGAGTCACTGTGACTTCGGCATCGGCACTTCCTACTACATGGTTGTTTGTGAGGATATAACCATCCGTTGATACGATGACCCCCGAACCGAGGCTCGTGCGTTGCTGCTGACCGAACAGGTTTGGCTCGTTACCAAAAAAATAGTTAAAGAAGGGGTCGTTGAAAAATGGCGACGTCGACTGCCGCTCAACGGTTTGTGACGAAATGTTGATTACACTAGGTACCCGGGCTGCTGCGACGTCGCTGAAATCTGGCAAGGTCACGGTAGGGACTGCTGTAGCCCTAGATTGCACTACTTCCGGCGCTGGACGAGCCGAGGATTCTTCGGTGACCTGAAGCTGACCGGAGAGCACTAGGCCTGCGACAACGCCAGACACAAAGAGTAGGCAAGCAAGCAGAGTGTGTTTCATAAATGCTCCTCGACGGTTTGGGGTGGTGCCACCCACAAGATACTGGGACTCTCTCCCTTCCAGCATACGACAATCTGGTCGCTAGGCCCATGTAAGAGGCCTTAACGGCCTTATGCTACGATCAGTTGCTCTGTTTCAATGGGTGCTCGGTACACCGTAGGGGGCGGTTCGGTGAGTTCAATTCAAGCTACGCGGCTCCGAAAGGGGATGCTGATTAAGTTGGGGAATGACCTGTTGCGTCTTCTTGAGCTTACCCATTTAACTCCAGGAAAAGGACGAGGGTTCGTTCAGGCCAGAATGCTGAACATTCGTTCCGGAGCCTCAGCGGATCACAAGTTTCGCTCTGAGGACACTGTCGAGCGTGCTGTACTCGATGATCGCGAGATGCAGTATCTTTACGAGGACGGTGGCGGTTATCACTTCATGGATACGGAAACCTTTGAGCAAACGCACATGTCTGGCGATGTCCTCGGAAATACAACTCGCTACTTAATTCCAAACGGTCTAATCCGAGTACAGTTCTATGGTGAAGAACCAGTGGGCATCGATTTGCCGCAGACTGTGGAGTTAAAAGTTGAGGATACCCCGCCCTCCATTAAGGGGGCGACGGCTAGTGCACAAATTAAGCCGGCTAAGCTTGAGACGGGGTTGGTTGTTCAGGTGCCAGCTTTTATCAACATAGGCGATACCATTCGTGTGAACACGGAAACAGGCGACTATCAATCACGAGTTTAGGCGTTAGGTACCAATTCCTGAACTAGCTCGATGTCTCTTCCTGAGCTGCTTTCGACGCTGCTTCTGTTCTTGGGGGCAGGGTTTCTTGTCGCTAATGTTCGGGTTGCTTGGTCGTTTATCAGAGCCAGGCGGCTGCGGCCGACGGCTCTCCTGACCTGGAAAGGTTCACCTCCACCGTTCTATGGTCTTCTCATGTCGATCGGTGTTGTGCTCGGCCTCCTTGTTGCTTTCAAACTTGTCGTTCAAGGACGGTCCCCACTGCAGGTATTCGGCGAAGGAATGATGTTTCTTTACTATGCTTACGCGATTCCGCTCAGTCTCCGGATTGCGCGCGGGTTCTACCAAGATGGAATCTGGATAGACAGTGGGTTTGTGCCTTATTCAAGAATCGGCGGGTTAACTTGGCGTGAAGGCGATCGAGTCACTCTAGTAGTGGTTGATCGGATCCGCTGTCTAGCGCGGTCGCTAATTGTGCCGCAGGAGTACTATAGTGAAGCCCGGCGTTTGCTTCACGACAAGATTAGCTCGCACGACCTAAACTTTAGTGGTAGGAGTCTCGACTTGGGTGGTCACGATGAGCGTGATGATGTCTAGGACCCAGTGGGTCGGTTACTTGGATTGCACTAGTTGATCAGGGTTAGCACCCAGCCAACGAGGCCTTCACCACTCGCGGTTGGGTCGCCCAACCATGTTGGTGGCGTGAGCCAGACGAATGCGAGGATGGCGATGACCATAAGGTCGTACTGCCAAGTGGCGCGGTCGTAGGTCCAGAACAAAGCGTTCCACAGGATGACCGACGGCCAGGTGAGTGCACGACTCATTTTCATGTCAGAGTTCCAACCTGGCCGTGGTTCAATTCTCGCCACGTGTAGATTATTCGGTCGGCGACGGTGAGGATCGAGAGCACGGCGATCACCCAGAGGACCGCCGCCATCCGATTGGTAAACGCGCCAATCATAAACAACATGATGCGCTCAGGGCGCTCCATGAAACCGACCTTGCACTTTACGATGAGCGATTCAGCACGAGCGCGTGTATAGCTTGTGAGTACCGAGAACATCATCGTGAGAGCGGTGATCATAACGTAGTCAGTTCGGCCGAGTTGCGCGTAGAGATAGATGAGGCCAATAAAAAGTGAGATATCAGAAAAGCGGTCCATCACTGAATCCCAAAAGCCGCCGAATGCTGATACCAACTTCAACTGTTCGGCAACCTTGCCGTCGATAAAGTCAAAAAGATTCGCTACGACCATGATTGTACCGGCCAGCGTGAACCGACCAAGTGCTAGCGCCCAAGCTGCAAGAATATTGATTAGAACACCCACGATAGTGAGTACGTTCGGGTGCACACGCAGCGCGACACTTACCGAGATAAGTGCGCTTAGCGGAAACATGCAGAGTGCGCCGATCGCGCCAGTAAATGTCATCAAAACCCGGAAGAATCGAAGGTAGAATCGTGGGATTGCGTAATTACAATGCGCTGGTCTGCAACTTGCTCCATTGGTAACGTAAGCGCCAGCCGAACGAGACGACTCCAGCCGTGATGGCAGTTTAGCCCATGCCTATCGGGAATCTCAAGCACCAGATCAATTGTTTACCGAAGCACCCTGGAGTCTATCTGTATACCAATCGTGCTGGTGACACAATTTACATTGGTAAGGCGCGTACGCTTCGCGATCGAGTCCGTAGTTATACGACAGCGTACGGAACAAGTCCGAGGTTAGATGCCTTGCTTGAAGAAATCGCCGGGCTCGAGGTTATTGTCACTGATTCTGTTGTTGAGGCCTTGGCGCTCGAAAATCATCTAATTAAGCAGCGGTCACCCAAGTACAACGTGTTATTACGAGACGACAAGAATTACAGCTATCTCCAACTGACAACGAATGAAGCATGTCCGCGAGTGCTTGTGGCCCGTCGTGTCGAGCGCGACGGTGCATTCTACGCGGGCCCTTTCTTGCCGACTCGGTTAGCTCGTAAGACCATGTCACTTACGCATCGTCTTTTTGGGATCAGGTCGTGCAACGAAGTTATTACTGGTCGGCGGGGGCGACCTTGCCTCGAGTACGACATCAAACGGTGCATCGCGCCCTGTGTATCTGAACTTTGCTCTCCTGAACGCTATGCGCAGGCCGTGGAAGACACCAAGTTCTTTTTGGGCGGGCGTAACGCTGAGTTGAACCAGCAGCTCAAGGTGCGGATGCATGCTGCTGCTGAAGCGGAGAGATTTGAAGAAGCGGCGCAGTGGCGAGACGCTATCCGAACGGTCGAGACTCTTCGTGCCCGCCAACAGAAGATGTCGACTACTAAACTTGGTGATCGTGATGTTTTCGGCGCTCATGTGGGGCCTGAGGGTGCTGTCATTCAGGTATTTCAGATGCGGCGTGGTCGTGTGATTGAACGCATTGAGTTGGTTGCTGAGACTACGTCGCTGGATACAGACGGTGATGCTGCGGTTCTTCAGGCTGGTGTGCAGCAGTTCTACGAGGAACGCCCACCGCCGCCTGAAGTCCACGTGCCGATGGTTCTGGATGAGCCTGTTGCTCTTGAAGGATGGCTTTCGTCGCAGGGTGGCCGCCGGGTGCGCTTGGTGGTGCCGAAACAGGGCGACAAGCGTAGGCTATTAGAACTCGCCGCTCGAAACGCCACGTTAGCTTACGAAACGCGGTTCAGTAGTGATGCGGCCGTCCATGGTGCAGCAGTTGAAGAGCTCAGGGAAGCACTTGGTCTCGCAACAGCACCCCGTCGCATCGAATGTTTCGACATTTCGACAATTCAGGGCAGTGAGACTGTCGGGGCGATGGCTGTTAGTGAGGATGGAAGGATGGTGCGCCGGGAGTACCGGAAATATCTTGTTCGTCAGAACGGTGGTACTGGGAACCCCGATGATTTCGCAGCGATGCACGAAGTTATCCTTCGGCGTTATCGGCGCTTGCTCGAAGAGGGTGGGCCGTTTCCGGACCTCGTAATCGTTGACGGAGGGAAGGGACAGCTCTCTGCTGCTTATGGGGCGTTTCAGGAACTTGGCCTTGGTAATCTTGTGGCAATCGGTATCGCCAAGCGAGAAGAGCTAGTTGTGATGCGTGACCGGTCTGACCCGATCGCTCTACCGTCATCGAGCGTTGCCCTCCATATGCTTCAGCGGATCCGAGACGAGGCGCACCGCTTTGCGGTGACTTTTCATCGAAAGGCACGCAGTAAGCGGATTCTTAGATCGGAACTCGATGAGGTGCCCGGGGTTGGACCACATCGTCGCCGCAGGCTATTGAATCGATTCGGGAGCCTAGCAGGGGTTCGGCGGGCCACACGCGAAGAATTGACCGCCGCTGTTGGTGCGCACACCGCTGATTCTGTCTTAGCCTATTTTGCTATGTCGCGATAGCGTCACCAATCAGTGATTGGTTGCTCTGTCCGGCCACAGGCCTTATCCTTGGACGTTGCTCGATTTCAACGTCATTGACCTCCTCGCTGTTTTTCTGGTTTTGTTGCTTTCGTTGACCGTGCATGAAACGGCTCATGCGTGGACCGCCGACCGGCTCGGCGATCCGACAGCGCGATTGCTCGGCCGGGTCTCGCTTAACCCACTGGTCCACATTGATCCAGTCGGCACGGTCGTTCTGCCCCTGGTCGCGTTTTCCACTGGCGTCCCGATTCTTGGCTGGGCGAAGCCTGTGCCGGTGAACATCGCCGGGCTCGGTCGCGGCCGGCGCGACTTTGTGCTGGTGGCGGCGGCGGGTCCGGCGAGCAACATCGCTCTGGCCGTGTTGGCGGCTTGGGCGCTGGGTGTTCTGGAAGCCGGTTGGCTTAATATCGGCGACGGTGGGCCTGAACCGATTCTCCACTGGATCGCGCACTTGGCGTTCCAGGTTAACCTGCTGTTAGCGGTCTTCAATATGATTCCAGTGCCGCCACTCGATGGAGGCAATGTCCTGGGCGGGTTATTGCCGGCGACCTTGTCTAACTCGTTCGACCGCCTCTTGCGTCCCTATGGTTTCCTGATTTTGTATGCGCTCATCCTGACCGACAACCTTATGACGATCATCGGCCCACCCTATTCGTTTCTCACATGGCTACTGCGACCGTGACAAAACGCGTTCTCTCCGGTATGCGTCCGACGGGCAAGATGCATCTTGGTCACTTGGCCGGTGCGCTCGGCAATTGGGCTGAGCTGCAAGCCAAGTACGAGTGTTTCTACTTTGTGGCCGACTGGCACGCGCTCACCAGTGAGTATGGCAACACCGAAGGGTTAACTGACTACGCGCTTGACAACGTGACGGATTGGATCGCCGCCGGACTCGATCCCGAGCGCAGCACATTCTTCGTTCAGTCACTGGTACCGGAGCATGCAGAGCTATATCTGTTGCTGTCAATGATCGTGCCGACGCCGTGGTTGGAGCGGGTGCCAACCTACAAGGAGCAGATCGAAGAACTCACTGAGAAGGACCTATCCACGCTCGGGTTCCTCGGATATCCGTTACTGCAGGGTGCTGACATCATCATGTATCAGGCGCACTACGTGCCGGTTGGCGAGGACCAGGTGCCGCACCTCGAACTAACCCGTGAAGTCGTCCGCCGCTTTCACAGCTTTTACGGCGAGGTTTTTGTAGAGCCACAACCATTGTTGACACACTTCCCGAGGCTGCCAGGGCTCGATAATCGGAAGATGAGCAAGAGTTACGACAACGCGATTAATCTTTCTGATGATGCAGAAACGGTGCGTAAGAAAGTGAAACGGATGTATACAGATCCCAAAAGGGTGCGTGCTGATATCCCGGGCACAGTTGAAGGCAACCCCGTCTTTATGTACCACGATGCTTTTAACCGTGACATAGCGGAGGTGGAGGACCTTAAGACCCGCTACCGTGCAGGCAAAGTTGGGGATGTTGAGGTCAAGGAAACGTTGGCACGGGCCTTGAACGCCGTGCTTGATCCGATCCGAGAGCGACGATTAGAACTGACCGCCAAACCTGAGCGGATTCGTGAGATCCTATTGGATGGGTCGAGTCGGGCTCGCGGCGAGGCGAAGTTGACGATGGCTAAGGTCCGTGAGGCGGTAAGGCTGAAGTATTTGTGAAATGTTGAAGTGTTGTGGCTGAGGCTATGGGATATCCGACCGATTTCGAATCGATCGTCGAAGCCTACCCCGTTAAGCTCGACAACTTTGAGGGGCCGCTCGATCTCCTGCTTTTTTTGATTCGGAAGAACGAACTCAACATTCAGGATATTCCTATTGTGCCTATTACAGATCAATATCTTGACTATCTAGCGATTATGCGGGAACTAGATCTCGACACAGCGGGCGAGTTTCTTCTAATGGCTGCGACGCTCATCCATATTAAGTCGAAGATGTTGTTGCCCCGGCCAGACCCAGGGGAAAACGAGCCCGAGGAGGATCCACGCGAAGCCCTCATGCGTCGATTGCTTGAACATGAAAAATTTAAGGCTGCTGCTGGAATGCTTCACGAGCGTCAGACGGTGCGTGGTGCGCAGTGGGGCAGGCCCGACGAACGGGTCGCCAACATTGCCGGAGACTCATACGAACCAGAACTTGAGGTTGACCTATTTAGTTTACTGACAGCGTTTCAGTCCGTGGTCCATCGTGCGAAGGACCGTCCAGCGCTGTCGCTGCCAGTTGAGTACATCTCGATTGAGACCCGTATAGAACAATTGATGGCGATTCTATCGGAGGCAGAAGCATGCGGGTTCGAAGAACTGTTCGGTGATGTGACGTCTCGGTTGGGGCTAATTACGACGTTTCTCGCACTACTTGAGATGATTAGACTAAAGCTCGTCAGGGTGTTTCAGAGCGGCGCATTTGGACCAATTCGTGTATACAGACGGTCGCAATCCTTAGACGCATCATCACCTACGGACGATCCGAAGACATGACGCAGCGAAGGGGAAGAGTTTGGCTGACGATCTAAAGGCCCTTGTGGAGGCACTGGTCTTTGCATCGCCAGAGCCACTGACGCGGAAGACACTCTACAAACTGCTCGATAGTGAACCACAAGAAGACGTGGAAGCAGCATTGGAAGCGGTTCGTGAACAGTACGAGCAGTCCGGTGGTCTGCACCTTGTCGAGGTGGCCGGAGGGTTCCAGATCGTAACGCGACCTGAATTTCACGAATGGATTCGACGCCTATTTCACGAGCGTAGTACGCAGCGTCTCTCTGTGCAAGCGCTCGAAACACTCGCAGTCATTGCTTATAAGCAGCCGGTGACAGCACCAGAGATATCAGAGATTCGTGGCGTGAACACGGCCGGAGTGATTGGCACATTGGTCGATCGGCGCTTGGTGAAGGTCGTTGGACGTAAACGGGTGATCGGTCGACCGTTCTTGTATGCGACAACTCAAGAATTTCTCAATCGTTTTGGCCTTAGCGGTCTCGATGATTTGCCAAAGGTCGAGGATATGGCTGAGGCCCTTGGTCTTAACTTACCGCACGAACTTTCTGCGCCGACCGACCCTGAACAGGGCATAGCGGTGCCAAGCGACACGAGCTCGGTTGAGTCTGAGGCCGGTAGTGTCGAAGAGGAGCAGGTGCACTGACCGGCTCCGATGCCTCAAGCGACCCGTCTTCAGAAATTACTGTCGACTGCTGGCATCTCTTCCCGGAGAGCTGCGGAACGACTCATAAAGGCCGGCCGTGTGAGTGTCAATGGGAAGGTTGTAACGACCCTGGGGACAAGAGCCGATTCCGTGGTCGACGAAATCCGTGTGGACGGACAGCGAGTTTCGATGGCGGTCCGGCGACGATATTTCCTATTGCATAAACCGAGGGGTTACGTCACCACCCGCTCGGACCCGCAGGGGCGCCGCACAGTGTTAGACCTGATCACACGAGTGCGGGTTTATGTCTATCCGGTCGGCCGGCTTGACTACGAGTCGGAAGGGTTACTTCTACTGACGAACGACGGTGAACTCGCCGCTCGGTTGATGCATCCTCGGTATGGTGTTGAACGGGTTTATGAAGTTCGCGTACGGGGTGTGCCGACGGTCGCTAAGTTAGCGAGGCTACGCCGTGGTGTACGGATTAACGGTCGATTTTCGGTACCGGCTGTAGTTCGAGTAATACGACGATGGCGGAACGCCAAAGGCGGTGAAGCGTTAGTTGCGATCTCGGTTCACGAAGGCCGCCACCGGCAGGTGCGGAAGATGTGTGAGGCTATCGGCCACCCGGTTGTCCGGCTGCGGCGAGTCCAGATTGGTCCGTTGCGTGATCGACGGCTTAAGGTTGGTCAGTACCGAGAACTTACTCATCGAGAAATCAAAGCGTTGCACCGTGCATCGGAGAACGAAACGAAACATCTCTCGTGATAGACGTCAATGCCGAAAAACGAAACTATTATTGCGATTGACGGGCCATCGGGTGCTGGAAAGGGAACGGTAGCGCGCGCGCTCGCGCACGAACTTGGCTACCGACATGTCGATACTGGTGCGATGTACCGAGCGGTTGCTTGGCTGGCAACCTACAATGGTATTGATTTAGCTGACGAGTCAGCCGTTGAAACCGTGGCTCGATCGGCCGAGTTTGACCTGGATGGTGACCGTATGGTCGTCAGCGGGCATGACGTGACTGAGTTGATCCGAACACCGGAAACCGACGTCGCAGCGGCATTAGTGGCTCGAATTCTGGCTGTTCGGCAGGTGCTTGTTGGACGGCAGCGCGCCATTGGCGAGCCTGGGAAGCTTGTGATGGAAGGGCGAGACATTGGAACTGTCGTCTTTCCTGAGGCCGCGGTCAAGATTTATCTAGATGCTACGCCTTCAGAAAGAGCCCGCCGTCGAGCAGCTGATTGTGCACACACCAGTAGTCGAAATGCTGACCTAGTTGGCGTAGCGAGTGCACTTGAAGCACGAGATGCCTCTGATCGAACACGTGAAGTTTCACCGCTGAAACTCGCATTGGATGCAGAACGTATCGACACCACGGGCATACCAATTGATGATGTAGTGAAGCGAGTTTTGTCACTGGTCCGTTTCAAACTAGGCGCCTCGGTGTCCAAGGACGAACGCTAGCTCACCGGAATTGGCCATCGTTTTTTCGTTGAGTTGTGCCCTGAATTTTCTTCCACTAACCTTTGTTTTGAACGTGCTGGCTGCTTGACTGACGAGCGCTAAGTATCGTACAGTCTGTATCTTATGCCGAAGTTGGTGACCCTCGCTGAGCGTGTGGTGTCGCGTAATGTGTAAGGTGGCCGCCGGGATATTCTCATGTTAGGAGGATCGGAATATAGATGGCGATTGCGGATGAGACAGTCAAGATAGAACCCAAGTCAGGAGATGACAGTAAGGCGGCCTTGGACTCCGGTGGGGATACCGTTCAGACAGATGAACCGGCGATGGACCCTCAGGAATATGCTCGTTTAGTTGAACTTTACGATAGCAGTTTTCGGAATATCGCTGAAGGTGAAGTTGTCAAAGGTACTGTTCTCAAAGTATCTGATTCGGAAGTAGTCGTCGATGTTGGCTACAAGTCTGAAGGGATGATCTCTGTCGACGAATTCCGTAACGAAAATGGTGAAGTGACGGTCCAAGCTGGCGACTTGGTCGATGTGCTGCTCGAACGCACCGAAGACCGTAATGGCCATGTAGTCCTCTCGCGTGAAAATGCCGAGAAGATGAAAATCTGGGACGAGGTCGAAACGGCCTATGCCGAGCGCAAGGTCGTAATCGGTCGCGTCATCGAGCGGATCAAGGGTGGTCTTGCTGTGGATATCGGCGTTCGTGCTTTTCTTCCAGGTTCGCAGATAGACGTGCGTCCGGTAAGGAACCTTGATTCTTTACGAGGTCAAGAGCTTCGCATGCGTGTGATCAAGGTTAATAAGAAGCGCGGTAACATCGTGCTGTCACGGAAAGCGCTCCTTGAAGAAGAGAACGCGGAAAAGAAGACCGAAACACTGACCAAGCTTTCCGAAGGCAAGGTACTGCACGGCGTTGTCAAGAATATTACAGATTACGGGGCGTTTATCGATCTAGGGGGCATCGACGGCCTTCTCCACATCACAGACATGTCGTGGGGCCGCGTGTCGCATCCGTCAGAGCTGTTCAAGGTTGGCGACGAAGCTGATGTGATCGTGCTTAAGTTTGATCTGGAGACTGAGCGGGTGTCTTTGGGTTACAAGCAATTGGCTCCAGATCCTTGGACATCTGTGGGCGACCAGTATCCGGCAGGTAACCGAGTCAGTGGTAAAGTCGTTAGCCTCACTGACTACGGTGCGTTTGTGGAACTGGAACCTGGAATTGAGGGATTGATTCATGTCTCTGAGATATCCTGGAGTAAGCGCATAAAGCATCCGTCGAAGATACTTAGCGTTGGTGACTCTGTGGAAACGATGGTGCTTGGCGTCGATTCGCAAGCGCGTCGAATTTCTTTAGGGTTAAAGCAGGCAGGCGCAAATCCCTGGCTTGAGCTCGTTGAGAAATATCCAGTGGGTGGGAAAATTACTGGCGCGGTTCGTAACCTCACCGAGTTTGGAGCGTTCGTTGAGGTCGAGGAGGGCATTGATGGACTCATCCATATCTCTGACATGTCTTGGGATAAGCATTTAAAACATCCATCCGAGGCGTTGAAGAAAGGTGATGAGGTTGAGGTCGTGGTGCTGAATGTAGATGCTGAGAACCAGCGTTTATCACTAGGCCTTAAGCAATTATCCACTGATGCCTGGGACGAGTTTTTTGCGAATCATAAAGCCGGTGAGGTGGTCGATGGTGAGATAGTGCGAATGACGAACTTTGGTGCATTTGTGAAGCTCGTTGATGGTATCGAAGGACTCATCCATGTGTCGGAATTCGATGATACCCACGGTGAGGATAAGGTTGAGCTTCAGGTAGGTCAGTCCTATGCGATGAGAATCATTAAGTTGAGTCCAACCGATCGGAAAATTGGTTTGAGTATTCGTGCGCTGAAGTCCGGTGAAGAGCACGATTGGGAAGACTACAGTACTTCTAGTGGTTCACCGGAGGTGACTCTTGGTGATCACATGAAACGGAGCCAGTGAGAATGTCAATCGCCACCGCGAGCGACGTGCGGCTACCGTACGGTGAGTGGGGGGCAATATGACCAAGGCGGAGCTTGTCGAAGAGGTCTCTCAGGCGTCTGATCTCACGAAAAAGCATTCTGAAGTTATCGTCGACACGGTTTTTGAGAGCATCATTACCGCGTTGCATCGCGCCGAGAAAATTGAGTTACGTGGGTTCGGTAGTTTTAGGCTCCGCCAACGCGAACCACGGAAGGGGCGTAATCCTAAGACCGGTGATAAAGTCGATGTGCCGCCGAAGAAAGTGCCTTACTTTAAGCCCGGCAAGGAGCTGAAGGAACTTATTAACCAGTCCGTAGATTCTGTTCCACAGAGTGCACCGTCGGTATCTGAGGTGGATTCGACGTCGTCTCGATATTAACCCCGACGCTGGCCCCTGCGGCGTCGACATTGTCTTGTTTTTCCGTGGATCGGCTTTGGTCTCCCTGGAGATTAGCTTACGTGTCGGGCGCCGAGCGTCCTCAAGGCTGTGTGTTCTGTGAGGCCCTCACCGATGGGGATGAGTCGTCGCTCGTTGTGTTTCGTGGTAACACCTGTTACGTCACTCTCAATCTATACCCCTACAACAACGGTCATTTGATGATCGTGCCGTCACGGCACGTAGCGAGTCTAGCCGAAACATCACTTGAAGAACGCGCTGAACTCATGGAATTGACTTGTCTCTCCGAGTTGGTACTCGTTGAGGCGTACCAGCCCCAAGGCATGAATGTTGGGATTAACATGGGGCAGGCTGGAGGCGCGGGGATCGCTGACCACATTCACCTGCACGTTGTGCCACGGTGGGAAGGTGATACGAATTTTATGACTTCGGTGGGGGAATCGCGTGTTCTACCCGAGTCACTTGAGGAAACACTTAAAAGACTCAAGCCAGTCTTCGCAAAACTTACAAGTGAATCTTAGCTAGCTTATCCCCACATTGTCTGTGTTTAGGGCAACACATGCTGGCGCCCGACTCCTTCAAAGAAGGCTCAGGGAATAAATCGCAATATCATTTTTCAAGAATTTGCTTTGCAATTGTCTGTAGCTGTAGATTTGATGTTCCTTCGTAGATCTGACCGATCTTGGCGTCGCGGTAAAGTTTTTCGACCGGGTAGTCCCTCACATAGCCGTAGCCGCCGTAGAGTTGCACGGCGAGAGACGTGACTCGTTCTGCGACCTCCGATGAAAATAGCTTACAGATTGCGGCTTCTGTCCGAAATGGTTTGCCGGCATCGCGTAGTCGGGCTGCGTTATATACAGCAAGGCGCGCTACTTCAAGATCGGTTGCAGCTCTAGCCAGCTGGAACTGGACGCCTTGGAAGTCCGCTATAGGTTGTCCAAACTGTTTTCGTTCCTTCGTGTAGGCGATCGCATGTCCAAGCGCTCCGTCGGACAATCCGATCATTTGTGCACCAATCCCAATACGGCCCTCGTTCAGTGTTTCGATGGCGACCTTGTAACCCTTGCCAACTTCGCCGAGCACCTGAGTGGCAGGTACGCAACAACCATCAAGAATCAATTCACAAGTACTACTTGCTCTAATCCCGAGTTTATCCTCTTTCTTACCAACGGTGAGCCCGGGTGTTCGACGCTCTACGATGAATGCCGTAATGCCACGGTAACCGGCGCTGGGATTCACGTTGGCAAATACGATGAAGAGTTCGGCCTCGGCAGCATTGGTGATCCAGAGCTTCCGACCGGTGAGTTCGAAGTCCTTGTTATGTCGGACGGCGCGGGTTTTCAGGGCGAACGCATCGCTTCCGGAAGAAGCCTCAGAGAGCGCATAAGCTCCAATCGTGTCCGATGCGAGCCTTGGAAGGTACCTTGATTTGAGCGCGTCATCACCCCACCGAAGCACAGCGTTGATAACGAGTGTGTTCTGCACGTCGACTAGGACCCCAATCGACGGATCGACTCGCGAGAGTGCTTCAACAGCAAGAACGGAGTGAAAAAGGCTCGCGTTACCGCCACCGAATTCATTAGGAATCTCTACGCCCATGACACCCAAGGCGAACAGAGCGTCAAGCAAAGACCTCGGAATAGTCTGACGGTTATCCATCTCGTGCACTTGTGGCCGTATTTCGGTGTCAGCGAAGGCACGAACGCTTTCGCGAAGAAGTAATTCGTCTTCCGTAAGCGTGGTAAGCGCCCGTGGAGTGTTTGGTGTCATGGGCAGGAGTCCGACTCGTTCCGTTGGAAACCCGAGAGCCGTTACGCATCACGCGTCGGCCGGCCAGTCCGAAGATGCTATCATGTCGTCATATTTCTCAGGAGCGTGCTGGTGATCTGGCTAAGTGCGGACGATCGCGAAGGTAGTGATCGATGAGACGGTGGTTGTTGCTGACAGTCGTGCTAGTGCTTACGGTCTGTCTGGGTGGTCCGGGTCAAGCGGCGTCACAGCAGGAACAGGCTGAGCAGGACGCACCTCAGCAGCCGGTGTTTCGTGCCGGAATTAACTTTGTTAGGGTCGACGTCATCGTTACCGATAAGAACGATGACCCCGTCGTTGACCTGACAGCCGAAGACTTCGAAGTCTACGAGGATGATTTACAACAGACCGTCGAGACTTTTCAGCTTGTTCGGATTACACCTGCCACCATTTCGGATGAACCTGTTCGGCCGATTCGTAGTAGGTTCGACGAGGAGCGTGAAGCGGCACGGTCTGACGTGCGCCTGTTTGCCATCTATCTTGATGATTACCACGTGCGTCAGGGCGCGAGCCTGCGAATCCGCGAGCCGATAATCAAGTTTATCCGTACACTGGCGCCGACTGACATGATCGGTGTCATGTATCCCCTCACACCATTAGACGCCGTGCAGATGACTCGTGATCACGAAGCTGTGGTGGCGACGATTGAAGATTTTCTGGGGCGCAAGTATGACTACGAACCACAAAACCGGTTCGAGGCTAGTTATATGCACGCGTCTCCCTCGACGATCGAGCAGATCAGGAACGAAGTGTCATTGACGGGTCTCCGAGCACTGATTACTCGCCTCGGAGGTCTGCGGGAGGGCCGGAAGTCGTTGATCTTGGTAAGCGAAGGTTTCACCAATATTCTCCCTCCGCAGTTACGAGGCGTCAACGCAACGCAGTTTACCGATCCCCGAATGCGGAACCCTTTTGTAGGGAGTGGTAATCCTCGGGAGCAGGCGATGCAGATGACTGCGGACCTTACGTTGCAGACTGATTTACAGCGTCTGTTTGATACTGCAAACCGAGCGAATACCTCGATCTACTCGCTGGATCCTCGGGGCCTTGCATCATTCGAGTTTGGTATGGATGAAGGGGTCGGGTTTACCACGGACCGGGAGATGATGGGCGCCATGATTGGCACCCTGCGATCGATCTCTGACACGACAGACGGCTACGCGATCGTGAATCAAAACGACCCCACTGAAGGTCTTCAGCGCGCGGTTAGGGATGCAAGCACCTATTATCTTCTCGGTTACAACTCAAGGGAGATGCCAGCTGACGGTGAGTTTCATAGGATTGAGGTGCGAGTGCCTGGGCGTGACGTCGAGGTGCGCGCGCGCCCTGGATTTTGGGCGCTATCCCCAGAGGATGTGAACCGGCTCGAGGATTCTGGCTCTTCGCCTGAGCCACCGTCGGAAGTTGACACAGCACTTGCATTGTTGACCGCCCGGCGGAATCAGCGGTTCGTGCAGACGTGGATTGGTATGACCAGGGGTGACGATTGGCTTACACAGGTGAGGTTTGTCTGGCGGCCAGCACCTCGGGTTCCCGGACAGCGACGAGACGAGCCTGTGCAGGTCGGGTTATCCGCTAGTGGAGATGGCGGGACGGTCTTCTTTCAGGGTGAGGTTCCCAGTAGTCCCTCGGTTCTTACGGACGGTGGGATGGCTGAGCCTGAACAGTTGGTTTTTGAGGCTGAACCAGGGCCTTTACGTCTCGATATATCAGTTCTCGGAGTGAGCGAGCAGGTGATTGACGATAACGTCATGACCCTTGTCGTGCCGGATTTTACGGCAACTGACCTATCGCTTGGGTCAGTGATGGTGTTTCGCGCGCAGAATGCTTTCGAGATGCGTCAGTTGCGAGCCGACCCTGACCCGATACCCGAAGCTGGTCGCGAGTTTAGGCGAACCGACCGTCTGTTGGTCCGTGTTGAGGCCTACAGTCGGGGCTCGTCCGAGCCGAATGTGGCCGCTAAACTTCTTAATCGCGGTGGTCAGTCAATGGCGGATTTACCAGTTCAGCCCTCACCGGCGGCTGCCTCAACTTACGTGCTCGACCTACCGCTCTCAAGTTTGGCACCAGGCGAGTATCTGATCGAGCTGACGGCGACCGTTGGAGACGCAACGGATAAACAACTCCTCGCCATGAGGGTAACTGGCTGATTCCAGATTCTAAGCGGCGAGCTTCTTTGGGTATGGGGGGCAGGATTTGAACTTATTATTTTCTGGCCCAAACTCTCAGCTTACGCATCCTTATCACACAGAAGTCCGTGATATATTGACGGGTTGTCGCTCCAGTGAGGGGTGCTTATATAAGGTTTGTCGCTGATTAGGGCTATTTGTAAGAGGAGGATGATTCATGGTGACGAGGGACGTGGGAGCGGATTCAGGAATGTCAGGCTATATCGCTGACGTGATGTCTGAGGTTGTAGCCAAGAATCCAGCTGAGTCTGAATTCCATCAGGCGGTTGGTGAAGTGGTCGAATCGCTCGGTCCTGTGCTGGCATCGCGAACCGATTACCGTAGTGCCAAGATTCTAGAACGGATCCTTGAACCGGAACGGGTTGTAATGTTTCGAGTTCCCTGGCAAGACGATCGGAGTGAGGTCCACGTTAATCGCGGTTTTCGCGTCGAAATGAATAGCGCGATAGGTCCCTATAAGGGTGGGCTACGCTTTCACCCGTCGGTAAATCTTGGCATTCTCAAGTTTCTCGCATTCGAACAGATCTTTAAGAATTCTTTGACCACGCTTCCCATGGGAGGTGGTAAGGGTGGTTCAGACTTCGATCCAAAGGGAAAAAGTGACTCTGAGGTTATGAGGTTTTGCCAAAGCTTCATGACCGAGTTACACCGCCACATTGGTGCTGACACGGATGTTCCGGCCGGTGATATTGGTGTGGGTGGTCGTGAGATTGGGTTTTTATTTGGTCAGTATAAGCGTTTGCGAAACGAGTTCACGGGTGTTCTAACGGGTAAGGGGTTGAATTGGGGAGGCTCACTAATCCGTCCAGAGGCAACGGGCTATGGCACTGTTTACTTCGCTGCGGAGATGTTGGCGACACGCAGTGAAACACTTAATGGCAAAGTGTGCTTGGTCTCGGGGAGTGGTAACGTCGCGCAGTACACTGTCGAAAAACTGCTGGAGCTTGGTGCTAAACCTGTGACGTTGTCCGATTCAAGTGGTTACATCTATGACGAATCGGGTATTGACCAGGAACGATTGAAGTTCGTGAAAGAGTTGAAGAACGTTAGACGTGGTCGGATTGGGGAGTATGCTGAGAATTATTCCAACGCCGTCTTCACCCCTGTCGATGCTTCGCTTGATCATAACCCCCTTTGGAATCACCAAGCCGATTGTGCGTTCCCATGTGCAACGCAGAATGAAATCAACGGTACAGATGTTGGCAACCTACTGCACAATGGAGTCGCTGTTGTGTCTGAAGGTGCCAATATGCCGGTTACGCTTGAAGGTGTAAAACAGTTCCTTGACGCTGGAATCCTGTACGGGCCAGGAAAGGCGGCCAATGCGGGTGGCGTGGCGACCTCAGGGCTTGAAATGACTCAAAACAGTCTTCGGACGAGTTGGACCCGCGAAGAAGTCGATGCACGCTTGCAGAAAATTATGAAAGCGGTTCACAAGGCCTGCCATCAAACCGCGGAACATTTTGGCGATCCAGGTAATTACGTTATGGGTGCTAATACTGCCGGCTTCGTGAAGGTCGCCGACGCTATGCTAGACCAGGGCCTAGTATAGGCGTGAATCGAAGTCGACACATTTTTTAGCGCGTACTCTGGACGGCCAGTGATGGAAGTTGGTTGTTCAGGGCATTGCGTGAGGCGGTTCTTACTATGTCCGATGAACGGCCGGACAATCTGTCGTTCGGTTCAGGGAACCGGCTGCGTAGCTTTCAGGAAATCGGACTCTATCGCGTCAATAATATTATTCTCGTTTCGACGCTTTACGATTCGTTTATTCTCGCTGAAGATGGTCGTCTTAGCGAGGTAATGCTCACTGAGTTCCTCGACCTCGATTTACATCACACCCCGCGTTTACAACGCGTTTCCACTGGTACCGAGGCTCTAGCTCTGGCCCGTGACGAAAGTCGATACAACCTAATTATCACATCGCCACATGTCGGCGATATGAGCGCTGAGGAACTCGCAGAAGAAATTGTAAAAGCAGGCCTGAAGACGTCGGTGATCGGCTTGGCTTACGACACGAGAGACCTGGACAGTTTTGCTCAAGCGTCTGCACTGTCAACGGTCAATAAGGTCTTCGTGTGGCAAGGCGATGTTCGGATTCTACTGGCCATCGTAAAGTATGTTGAGGATCGGATGAACGTTTCTCGAGACACCGGCGAGATGGGTGTCCAGGCGATCATCGTCATCGAAAATAGCCGTCGTTATTATTCATCTTTTCTACCTGTTATCTATACCGAACTCGTCCGTCATACACAGAATCTGCTTCCTGATGGGATGAATCGGGCAGACAAGTTGATACGTATTCAGGCACGGCCGAAAATTCTACTGTCTACCTCCTATGAGGAAGCCTGGGAGTTCTTCGAGCGATATCAGTCAGACGTGCTCGGGGTGATTTCCGATGTTGCGTTTCCGAAGGGCGGGGTGATTGATTCTGAGGCTGGATTTGATTTTGCAGAGCAAGTACGTGCGTTTCAGCCAGACGTGCCAATTATGTTGCAATCTGGTTCTGGCTCGTCGGACCATGTGTCACGAGCCAAAGCCGCTAATGTCTCTTATGTGCGAAAGGAGTCCCCGTTTCTATTAAACAATCTTCGGGAGTTTATGACGGAAGGTTTCGGCTTTGGTGATTTTGTTTTCCGTCGACCGGATGGTTCGATTGTGTCAGTGGCGAAGGATCTTCGCCAACTTGAAACGCAATTGCGGGAGGCGCCTGCTGAGAGCGTGGCGTTTCACGGTGCAAGGAATCATTTTTCACGGTGGTTGAAGGCACGTACCGAATTTGACCTCGCGCACTTCTTGCGGCCCCGTAAGCTTTCCGATTATGAAACGGTAGAGGGTTTGCGGGACGTATTGGTCCAAGCAATCCATGACTACAACGAGCAGCGGCACCGTGGCATTGTGGCTGATTTTGCTCGTGATCACTTTGATCCGGTGCGAACCTTTGGACGGATCGGCGCCGGGTCACTCGGTGGAAAGGGCCGTGGGCTTGCCTTTGCTAATGCACTCCTTGCTGATGAACGTCTTGAATCGAAATTTCCAGGTATCCGCATTGGCGTGCCACCGTCTGTCATTCTGGCGACAGAAGTCTTCGATCAATTCCTTGAGGCGAATGAGTTGCGGGACTTCGCCATCGAGTGCGGCGATGATGACGCATTAGCCGAGCGCTTTAGATCTGCTGGGTTTCCGGCGACGATTCAGCAGCAGCTGGCCGATCTTGCTCAGTTGATGAACTATCCTCTGGCCGTCCGATCATCGAGTCTACTGGAAGACTCGCCTTACCAGCCGTTCGCGGGCGTCTACGAGACGGTAATGTTGCCAAACGACGAACCTGATCGAGTTCGTCGGCTGCTTGATGCAGTGAAGGCAGTGTATCTCTCGATGTTCCGACAGAGTTCGAAACTGTATTTGAATGCGTCGCCGTATCGTCTTGAAGAAGAGAAGATGGCGGTGGTTATCCAGAAGTTGACGGGTGTCCACCACGCTAATCGTTTCTATCCGGACATCGCCGGCGTAGCACGGTCACACAATTTCTATCCGATCGCGCCGATCGCCGCGGAGGACGGTATTGCTGCCGTTGCGTTAGGTTTTGGCGCCACTGTGGTCGATGGAGAGGCTTGCTTCCGCTTCTCTCCAGCGCACCCTCAGCAGGTCGTGCAGTTTTCCTCGGTTGATGACACGTTACGCAACTCGCAGCGGTCGTTCTACGCACTTCGGCTTGGACAGCGTGAAAACTCTGAGACGGACGGTTTATCTACAGAGCTACAGCAAATGGAGTTGGATGTCGCTGAGCGGGATGGGAGCCTCCAGTTTGTTGGATCAACCTTCTCACCGGAGAACGACACGATCTACGATGACATTGCTCGGCCGGGCATCCGACTTGTGAGTTTTGCTCCGATATTGAAGCACAAGATTTTTCCATTGGCGCCGCTTCTACAGTCTTTACTCGAGGTCGGCAGAGGTGCCACCGGTGGGCCGGTGGAGATAGAGTTTGCCTGTAATTTACAGCCCTCTGATGACCAACCAAGAGAGTTTGCGTTTCTACAGCTCCGACCTCTAGCCTTATCGCGAGAATTTAGCGAACTGGAAATAGGTGACGTCGACCGCGAAGATTTGGTGTGCGCGAGTGACGCCGTACTCGGGCACGGGCTGGTTGAGCATGTTTGTGATCTGGTTGTGGTCAATGTGGAAAACTTCGACCGATTAGAGACAAGGGAGGTTGCAGAGGAGATCATGCGACTCAATGCAGTCCTTGCGGATGAGGGAAAGCCTTACATTCTTCTTGGCTTGGGCCGTTGGGGTTCTAGAAACCCACACCTAGGAATTCCAGTGAGATGGGATCAGATTTCTGGTGCTCGTATCATTGTAGAGGCGGGATTCGAGGACATGGCCATTACGCCGTCGCAGGGTTCCCATTTTTTCCAGAACATTACGGCAAGCCAGATTGGCTACTTCACGGTCAATCCGCAGGCGGGTGAGGGGTTCATCGATTGGAAGTGGCTATTGGCCCAACCGTCAACGACTGAATTGCACTACGTTCGCCATGTTCGATGTTCGTCACCAATTGTTGTGAAGATGAATGGCCAAAAACACAGCGGCGTCATTCTAAAACCGGCGGTTTGACTCTAATGGATGTCGTTATGCGTAGGCCTAACGATCGGTAACCCGGTCGCCGTTGATTTAAACTCCTCTAGTGCCTATGCTTGGCTGAACGACGCTTGATGCCTCGGCATCGCGTCGAGACTGGCTTCGAAAACCTTGGTGCTGCTGAGTTTGGTGTGGTGGTTTTCGACTGGAGTTTGCTGAATTCGCATGAGCCTCCGTTCAATAGCTAACCGTTGCAACCGTGCGTTCCGCTGAAACCAAGATGTCCAAGGGCATTCCATCTGCTTCGAAGGTGCAGCGTCCGGAGCACATTCGTACGATTTCTGGTGTGCCGATCGAACCGGTATATGACCCGTCACACATCGAGGCGGTCGATTATGTCCGCGATCTGAATGACCCGGGTCAATTCCCGTACACTCGTGGAATTCATCAGAATGGTTACGCCGGCAAGATGTGGACGATGCGTCAGTTTGCCGGCTTTAGTACGCCTGAAGAGACGAATGAGCGTTACCGACAACTACTCGCAGCCGGTGGTACCGGTTTAAGCGTGGCATTCGACTTACCAACGCTCATGGGGCGAGATCCTGATCATCCGTTATCGCTAGGTGAAGTTGGTAAATGTGGCGTCAGCGTTGCTTCGTTGGCTGACATGGAACGTCTATTCGACAATATTCCACTGTCTGCGATCACAACGTCGATGACGATCAACTCGCCTGCAGCAATGCTCCTGGCAATGTACTTAGTGGTTGCTGAACAGCAGGGTGTGGACTGGCAGAAACTTTCCGGCACAATTCAGAACGACATTCTCAAAGAGTACATTGCGCAGAAGGAGTACATTTATCCTCCGGGCCCATCGATGCGACTCGTCACGGATGTCTTTGCTTTTTGCGGTGAGCGTGTGCCGAGGTGGAACACAATCTCGGTGAGTGGCTACCACATTCGCGAGGCCGGGTCGACGGCACTTCAAGAACTTGCCTTCACGTTACGGAACGGCATCGAGTATGTACAGCATGGAGTTGATGCTGGTCTTGATCCGGATAAATTTGCACCTCGAATGTCCTTTTTCTTCAACGCTCACAACGAGTTTTTCGAGGAGATCGCCAAATATCGTGCGGCCCGCAAGCTTTGGAGCCACGTGATGCGGGACCGGTTTGGCGCTCGCGACGAGCGCTCGTGGAAGCTTCGCTTCCACGCCCAGACGGCTGGTGTATCACTTACGGCCCAGCAGCCTAGAAATAATGTCATTCGAACAGCCGTTCAGGCGCTTGCTGCCGTGCTGGGTGGCGCAAATTCGTTGCACACCAATTCGTTAGACGAAGCCCTCGCTTTACCCACCGTTGAGGCGGCAACCCTAGCGCTACGCACGCAGCAGATCATCGCACATGAGAGTGGGGTAACCAGCACCGTTGACCCGTTAGGGGGCTCGTATTTTCTCGAGAAGCTCACCACTGATATGGAGGCGGGTGCAGTTGAGTACTTTCAAACCATCGATGATCTTGGTGGCATGGTTGAGGCGATTGAGCAAGGTTTTCCGCAGAGGGAAATTGCCGAGAGCGCTTATCGGTTCCAGAAGCAAGTGGAGCTTGGCGAGCGAGACATAGTCGGAGTGAATGTGCATGGAGATAACGAGGAGCTTGGCGTCGAGACGCTATATATCAACGAAGACGTTTCTGAGCGGCAAATTGGGAAACTAAATGATCTGAGGCGCACTCGGGATGCGAATAGAGTAGCGCGCTCACTCGCAGCGGTACGCGAGGTTGCGCTCGGCAAGACTAACCTCATGCCTTCACTGCTTGAGGCGGTCAGGGCCTACGCGACCCTCGGCGAGATATGTGATGCACTCAGAGACGCCTGGGGTGAGTATGAAGAAACCCCGATGATCTAGGCGGGTTGTCCATTATGCGGAATATTCGCGTCGTCATAGCTAAGCCAGGACTCGATGGGCACGACCGGGGAGCCAAGGTCATCGCCAGAGCACTTCGTGATGCTGGTATGGAGGTGATTTATACCGGACTCCGCCAGACGCCAGAACAAATTGTTGGTGCGGCGCTGCAAGAAGATGCTGATGTGATCGGCCTCTCAATCCTGTCGGGAGCGCATAATCACATCTGTCCGCGTGTCATCGAGTTGTTACAGGCGAAGGACATCACGGATGTGCTCGTGGTCGTTGGTGGAATCATTCCTGATATCGATGTGCCGAAGCTTAACGAAATTGGGATTACCGGTATTTTTCCACCTGGAACCTCGATGCAGGTCATCGTTGAATTTATTCGGCAACAGGTTCGGCCCGCCGCATCGGCCCGCTGACCCAGATTTTTGTGGTTGAAGTACCTTCACTTCGACGCCCGGTGGAGGCTAGGGCCTGATACGATCAACGCCGTCTATGCCTAAGGTATTGCTGTCCAAGACATTTGAACATCGCCAAGTCGATCCCAAATGGTATGCGTTCTGGGAATCGATTGGGGCATTTCGCGCCATGTCCGAATCGGATCGTCCACCGTTTAGCATGGTACTGCCTCCCCCGAATGTGACTGGCCAGCTTCATATCGGCCATGCCTTAAACCAGACTTTGCCAGACATCATCGCCAGGTGGCGACGAATGCACGGAGATGATGTGTTGTGGCTGCCGGGGACGGACCATGCGGGTATCGCGACCCAGAATGTTGTAGAGGGACAACTCGCAACGGAGGGTAAATCTCGACACGACCTCGGGCGTGAGGCATTTGAAGAGCGCGTCTGGGCTTGGGCGCGCAAGAGCAAGGGGACGATTGTTACTCAGATGCGTACCCTGGGCTCGTCAGTTGACTGGAGTCGCGAACGGTTCACTCTCGATCAGAATTTATCATGTGCTGTTCGGCGCGTGTTCGTTGCACTTTATAAAGAAGGTTTAATCTATCGTGGCAATTACATCGTCAATTGGTGCTCACGCTGTCGTACGGCGTTATCTGATCTAGAGGTCGTTCACCGAAATACGACTGGCAAGCTCTACTACATTCAGTACCGTTACGTTGGTCGCGACGGTGCTGTCACCGTGGCAACCACGCGTCCAGAGACGATGCTGGGTGATGTTGCTGTGGCGGTTCATCCAGATGACGAGCGGTATCGGTCTGAAGTTGGAAGCTGTTTGCGACTGCCGCTACTCGATCGCGAGCTTCCGATCATTGCCGATGCGGTCGTCGACCAGGAGTTTGGAACTGGTGCTGTTAAGGTGACTCCTGCGCATGATCCCAACGATTTCGCTATAGGTCAGCGTCACGATCTTCCGCAAGTGTCAGTAATTAACGAAGACGGCCGAATGACCGATGCGGCTGGACCTTTTACCGGCTTAAAGGTCCTAGAGGCTCGTGGTGCAGTGCTCGATCGTTTGGACCGTGAGGGTGCACTCATCGAGGTCAAGGATCACGAGCATGCCGTGGGCCACTGCCAACGATGTAGTACGGTCGTTGAGCCTCTCGTGTCGACGCAGTGGTTCGTACGTATTGGCCCACTGGCTAAGCCTGCTATCGATGTTGTACGAGAGGGAAAGATTACGTTTATTCCTGAGAAATGGACGAAGACTTATTTTGAGTGGATGTCTAACATCCACGACTGGTGTATCTCAAGGCAACTCTGGTGGGGGCACCGCATCCCTGCGTGGTATTGCAATTCGTGCGATCAGATTGTGGTCGCAGAAGAGGCCCCAGGAATGTGTGAGTGCGGTGGTTCACTTCAACAGGATACGGATGTTCTGGATACTTGGTTTAGCTCAGGGCTCTGGCCTTTCAGTACGATGGGGTGGCCGGACAGGACGGTCGATCTTGAGCGGTACTATCCCACAACCCTCATGCTTACTGGTCTCGACATCATCTTTTTCTGGGTTGCACGAATGATCATGTTCGGGTTGAAGTTCGGGCAAGAAGTGCCGTTCAAGACGGTCTACATTACTTCACTCGTGCGAGATGCCCATGGGCAAAAGATGAGTAAGTCTAAGGGTAACGTTGTAAACCCTCTTGAACTTATGGATGAGATCGGTGCTGATGCACTGCGATTCACTCTGACAGCACTCGCATCACCCAGCATGGACATTTCACTGTCCGAGGGCCGTCTGCGAGGTTCTCGGCAGTTTATTAACAAGTTGTGGAACGCTTCACGTTTTGTCCTAATGCAGCTCCAAGAGGGCGAGGTCAGGTCAAATCCCCCTGCACGCCCATCGGAACTCGTACACCGATGGATTTTACATCGCGTCAACGAGCTAAGTGCCGAAGTTGGTGAAGCGCTTGAAACGTTCCGTTTTGACGTTGCGGCTGACCGGCTATATCACTTTTTCTGGCACGAGTATGCGGACTGGTACATTGAATTAGTCAAACCTTCTCTCCAAGAAACTGGTCCAGAGCGTGAGACCGCCATTTCTGTTTTACTGGAGGTTCACGACCGGGCCTTAAGGCTTCTCCATCCAATTATTCCGTTTATAACGGAGGAAGTCTGGCAGCAGTTACCACAGCGACCTGGCGATGGCCGTTCCCAGGATGGCCAGCACCAAACACTGACACTCGCTGCGTTTCCTGGTCCGGAAGCCAAGTGGAAAGATGATGCGGCTGCAGCCGAGATGACCTTAATCCAAGAGGTTATCACTGCAATCCGCATCGTTCGAGCTGAGTGGGGGGTGCCACCCGCACAGAAAATTAAGGTTTTTATTGAAGGTGCAGACAAGCTGTCACAGCGGATTCTTGACGGTGGCGAAGCTCATCTCGTCAGACTCGCCGGGCTTGACGAGGTAGAGTTTCAAGATCGCGTAAAACGTCACCCGGAAACCGTGGTTCGGGTTGTCAGGGACCTTCAGGTGCACGTCCCGCTTGCCGGCATCGTTAATCGTCAGGACGAAGCTAATCGTGTTGCGAAGGAACTGTTGAAGATTAAAAAACAGCATGCCGCTGACCAAAGTAAGCTAGCGAATCCCAAGTTCAGGGAGCGCGCAGCGCCAGAGGTCGTGGCTGATACTGAGGCACGGGTTCAGGGGCTGATTAAGCAGCGTGACAAGCTCAAACGCCTTCTGGAGGAGCTTTCCCGGTAATGACTGAAGCATTGGAGCCGGCAGTCTACCGGAAGCTTGTCCAACGCGCACTGAAAGAAGACCTCGGCGCTGGTGACATTACGAGCGAAGCGATTGTCGAAACTACCAGCTGGGCCAAAGGTGGCATTCTCTCAAGGTCTACCTGCGTCCTGGCTGGACTTGAGATCGTAACTGAAGTATTCAGGCAGGTAGATTCCCGCGTCAAGCTAACGTGCCAGCGGTCTGACGGGGACAGCTGTGTCGCTGGGGAGGTTGTAGCTAATTTGTCAGGAGCTGCGCGATCGATTTTGGCTGGCGAGCGTACTGCGCTGAATTTTCTACAACGTCTGTCTGGTATAGCGACCCTTACGCGCGCGTTTGTTGGTGCGAGTGCGGGCGTTTTGACTGTGTTAGATACGCGTAAGACGACTCCGATGTTACGGAGGCTGGAAAAATACGCTGTACGGGTAGGAGGTGGGTCTAACCACCGCTTCGCACTGGATGACGGGGTTTTGATCAAGGATAACCATATTGTCCTTGCTGGGGGCGTGGCAGTAGCGCTAGATCTGGTGCGGGGGGCCAAGCTTGATAAGTCGATTGAAGTCGAGGTTGACAGCGTCGAGGAAGCCGACGACGCCCTAGATGCGGGTGCTGATAGGTTACTGGTGGATAACATGACTGATGCTGATGTCCGTGAAGTGGTGCGCCGTAGTCGGGGCCGAGCCAAGATCGAGATATCAGGAGGCGTGACATTGAAAAGGATGCCAGGCCTGGTCGCAACGGGGGCAGACTACGTCTCGGTCGGTGCGCTAACGCATTCAGCACCGTCGGTTGACTTTAGTCTTGAGCTTGTGCGGTCAGATCATTGAGTAACTACGGTCTACCGGTGCCAATGGTGGCTGCGTTTAGAACACATAGGGACCGGCTCGGATGTTTCGTGGGGCGAGTTACCTACCTGGAAGAAACCGGATCAACAAACGACAAGGCGATCGAACTTGCTCTGGCTGGTGCACCAGAGGGCACGACTGTGGTTGCCGGGGCCCAGACCGCTGGGAGAGGTCGCCGCGGACGTTCTTGGTTGTCTCCCCAAGGTGCCGGCCTTTACGCTTCGGTGGTGTTCCGACCTCCACTATTGTCTCCGGTATTGACGCTGATGAGCGGCGTCGCGTTGGTCGAAGCGATACGCTGTCGGGCAGGGCTTACAGTGGTGCTCAAATGGCCGAATGACTTAATGGTTAAGCGAGGTGTTATTAGGAAGCTCGGTGGTATTCTTTCCGAAGCTGGAGCCTCGCCGACTGGTCTTGAGTACGTCGTGGTCGGGTTTGGTATTAATCTGCTAGCGGCGTCGAATCTGTCGGCACTGTCCGATACGGCTACTTCAATCGAGTCTGAATGTGGCGAAGTTGTGCCATTGGAAGACCTCCTAGTTGAAGTGTTAGCTGCACTGTCGGTATGGCGAGCAAGAATGGTCGACGGCCAGATGAATGCTATTCTGAATCGTTGGCGCACACTGTCCCCGTCGAGCATTGCCTCTGCGGTCGAACTGGATGGGCCGTCTGGAGTGCGACGTGGCACGACTGCTGGCATCGACGCTGATGGGGCGTTGTTGGTACGCGTCAATGGAACGACTGAACGGGTTGTTTCTGGTGAGGTACGCTGGGTTTAAGGCTCACCTGAAGACCATTCTGCTAAGGAACGGTATGACATGCTCCTGACGGTTGACGTGGGCAATACGAATCTCGTGTTTGGGGTCTTCAAAGGTGAAACGCTCACCCAAAGTTGGCGTCTTGCCACGCTGCGGGAGCGCACTGCGGATGAGCTCGGTATTCTTGTGAGCGATCTCTTTGAAGCGAGGGGCCTCGATAAAGCAGAGATTGACGGCGTTATCATGGCATCGGTTGTTCCGTCACTAACCGGCACAATGGCCGAGATGATCAGACGTTACTTCGATCTCCAAACCAAGGTCGTCGAGCCAGCCGAGGACGCCGTATTCGCGGGTATGCCTATACGCTACGAGCGGCCGAGCGAAGTAGGCGCCGACCGATTTGTCAATGGAATCGCTGCCTATGAGCGCTTCGGACGTGTGGACGGTAGGCCGGTTGTCGTCGTCGACTTTGGCACTGCTACGACGTTCGATTGCATCTCTTCGCGTGGTGAGTATCTTGGTGGTGTCATTTGTCCAGGCGTTGACATTTCAGCTGATGCGCTATTTCAGCGTGCAGCGCAGCTTCCACGCGTTGATGTCTGCAAACCCAAGCGCGTCATCGGGCAAACGACGGTCGAGTCGATGCAGTCAGGTTTATTCTATGGATATGTTGCGATGGTCGAGGGTATCGAGGCTCGACTACGCGATGAATTTGAGCCTACGTCTGGTGAGGGTGCACCGATTTGTGTTGCGACCGGAGGAATGGCTGCCGTCGTTGCTGAGCAAACTTCAGTTATAGAGGCAGTCGTGCCAGAACTCACCTTGTACGGTCTCCGGATAGTCTGGGAACGTTTTCGTGCCAAGATGTCGCAGTGAGTGACTACGCTGAATACTGTCGGGCTGTTGAAACTTACCTCTGTCAGAAGAACCGAGGTCGCCTCATCCGTTTGGTTGGTCCAGCTTTTGAGTTGGTACGCGGCTGGGCTGAACAGGGCTTGCCACTCAAAATAGTCATGCGCGGTATTGATGAGCGCGTAACACGGTATGAGGCCAAGAGTAAGAGTAGTCGACGGTATCCATTGCATATCGAGTTCTGCGAGAACGATGTGCTTCGTGCATTTGATGATTGGCGGCGGTCTGTTGGTCCCACGATAGATGTTGACCAGCGCGATGATAGTCGGGCTACGGCTAAGAGCCTACCAAAACATCTGACCACTGTGATGTCGAGGCTAACGGCTTGCCTTATGAATCCAGAGCCTTGGCCAGGCCTTCACGTTGTGTTGAATCGCGTCGTTCGTGCCCTTGATGAACTTCGTGAACAGGCGAAAACAGTACGCGGTTCTGTTCGTTCCGACCTCCTCAAGAGTCTCCAGAATCTAGATGGAGCCATGATGCGGGATATTCGGGTCGTGGCCGACGAACCCACGATTAAAGCTGTGGAGGCTGAAGTGGCGACGGAACTTGGTGTTTTCCGAGAGAGGATGTCACAGTCTGCGTACGAGGAAGCGACCAAACTTGCAGTCGAACAACGTTTACGGGTTCAGCTCGGCCTACCGCGCTTGAGTTCCACCTAATTGAATCGGTTGAGCTACGAGATGGACTCGGGAGCCCTACTTGAGCTAGCGATTGAGCGGCCAGCTGTTGGCGGCCGGATGATTGCAAGGCACGACGGCCGTGTAATATTGGTGTCCGGAGCAATTCCCGGTGAGCGGGTCCGGGCACGGGTCGCACACTCCCGTCGTGGCGTGCCGGTAGCCTCGACCGAAGAGGTCATTCTTGCTGACCATGACCGCCGTCCTGTGTTATGCGATCCCTCCTGCGGCGGGAATGTGTTTTCCCATATTGCATATTCGCGGCAACTCTCACTGAAACGTGAAATTGTTGCTGATGCGTTCGCCCGTATCGGGCGACTTCCGCCTCCAAAAGACATAACGATCGCCCCTTCTTTTGAGCAAGGTTATCGATTACGAGCCCGTTTGTATGTAGCAGGGAAACGGGTGGGATTTCTACGTAGTGGGTCGCATCACCTATGTGATGCTGCTAAGACAGGACAGCTTTCGACCGAGACTGGGAAAGTTATCGGCGATTTGCAATCTTTATTTTCATCGCACATTCCTGACAGCACTATCAGAGCTATTGACCTCGCCGAGTCGGTCGATGGTGAACAGCGAGTAATCCATTGCTGGCTAGACCGAGAGCGACCGGCCGATGTCACAGCACTCTCGTCACTGGGCGCTGTATCAGGCATTGGAGGAGTTTCAGCCTCCGTGCGACGCGCTGAACCAGTTCAACACGTGATCGGTGAGCCAGAAATCATCGAATCTTGGTCTACGATGCTTCCGTCGCTGTCACAAGTGCCTGAAGTTCCTCTCCGTCGACGTCCACCTGCGTTTTTTCAGGGCAATCGGTTTCTCCTAGCTACGCTCGTCGAGCGCGTTCTTATGGAGCTCACGCCTGGCCCCCTAGTTGACCTCTACGCTGGGGTTGGTGTGTTTGCGTTGGGAGCTGCAGCGTGTGGGGCGGATGATGTGACAGCCGTAGAAAACGATCCGATTTCTGTGGCAGATTTGGTAGCCAATGCACAGTCCGCCGGGGGACGGGTGCGCGTCGTGAGACGAACAGTCGAGCGCTACCTACGAGGGAAGCGGCGCAGTTCGCGTGGCGTCTGGATTATTGACCCTCCACGAACCGGGCTGTCGCGTGAGGCGCGGGTTTTGATTGCGAACACTGGACCATGCCGGCTTGTCTATGTTTCGTGTGACGTTGCCACACTTGCACGCGACCTCTCCGTACTAGGTGGTGCGGGCTACAGTCTCCGTCGGTTAGACGGCTTCGACTTTTTCCCGAATACGGCTCACGTTGAGTTGATGGCAGTGCTCGAACGTTAGTGCCAGGCCTACATTCGAGAGGGAACCTCGCACCCTATCAATCCCAAAGCACGAGTCATTTGCGTCTTAAAGTAGAGCGTCGCTCCTGCCCGCCAGAGTTGGAGCTCTGCCTGTTCTTCGTTCACGATTGGGTGATGGTGGTAGAAGGTGTTAAACAGTTGCGCCAGCCCGAAAGAGTACTTGGCTAGTATGGATGGCTCGAGACTTCTCACGGCCTGATCGACAACCTCGTCGAGTCGTGCAGACTCGAGCACCAGTTCCCACAGGCCATCGCCATCACCGCGGGCTAGGCAATCTGTAGATACCGAACCGAGCTTTTCAATGATGGCAGGCTCATCAAGGTCTGTCCGCTCGTGCAGTTTCTTGAAGATATTATTCGCACGGACTGCAGCGTATTGTAAATATGGACCACTTTCCCCTTCAAAACTCAAAGCTTCGTCAATGTCGAAGACAATAACTTTACTGCGCGAGAACTTGATCATGAAGTAACGCACAGCTGCGGTGGAAATCATACGGCTGACACTTGCTGCCTCGTCAGCAGGCAAATTCGGATTCCGCTTGGTTACTTCACGGCTTGCGGCTTCAACGAGGCGGTCCAGGAGCTCATCGGCCTTTACGCCGAGGCCTTTGCGGCCTGATACTTCAACGAATGGACGGTCCGTGTCGATGTTTTCTAGTCCTAAAGCTCGCGCCGTGCTGTGGGACAACGTGACCATCTCATATGAGAAATGAATTGAGTGTTCGGCTTGGGCGGTATAACCCATAGCCCGTAGGGCCTGCGCGAGTAGTTGCTGTAAATAAGCTTGACGGGTGTCTATAACGTTGTAGACGGTATCGGCACATCCAAACACCGGTGGAGCAGTTGCAGTAGGTTCGACCGACGGGTTTGAACTAGTGGCCCATAGCGGTTGGTCGTTAAGCGAGGTATTAAACGGGCGGTAGAAAAAATTGGCACCAAGCAGTCCAAACTTCCAGAACTGGTAGGCGATATCCTTGCCAACGTAGGTCACTGTGTTGTCCGATCGGACAATCACTTTTAGGCGTGCTTCTTCTGGTTCAACAGCCGTGTTGTTCGACGGGTTTTCGGAAGCGGTAGTGGTCTGGTCACTCAACTGCATTACCCAGCAGCCCGCGAGTTTACCTTCCTTCGGCTGAAACATTACGCCGGCTTTGGTCAGGATGTCGAAGGCGCGAGCCCAAAAGCGCAGCCTGAGAATGTCGCCTTCCCAGGTAAGTAGGTCGTAGTTGATCTTCAGTCTTGCCATCGTTGCCAAATGACAGCGGACGATGTGGTCGGCGATTATCGCAGCTGTGTCGGCCATTTCATTGTTGCCAGCTTCCAGTGCCTGCAAGGCCTCGGATCTCAGACGGAGTCGGCTTGAATCGGCTTCGTACCACTCGGTTACTCTTGTATACAAATCCCAGCAGTAGTGATCGAAGTTTGTTTTCCTGGCTTCTGATTTGACTTTGTCCAGACCCATCGATTCCAGCTCACGAAAAGCCACGACCATATCGGCGACCTGTACTCCCGTATCATCGATGTAGTTTTGAACCTCGACGTGATGGCCTTGGAAACGTAGAAGTTGGCTCAACGTATCTCCGAGCACTGCGTTCCGGAGGTGCCCGATGTGCGCGGCCTTGTTAGGATTGATCGCCGTGTGTTCAACAATGGTTTTACCTTGACTGACGCCTATGGAATCTTGCTGAACAGGCAGGTTGATTCGATTGGTCAGAAAAGATCGACGATCGAGAAAGAAGTTAATGTATCCGTTCGGAGAGGGCTCAATGGCGGTAACACCATCAATCTCACCCAGCGCGTCAACGAGCTCCGTAGAAATTACTCGTGGCGCTTTGCGCGCGACCTTTGCCAGTTCAAACGCTACCGGTACGGCTAGATCGCCAATGGTACGGTTTGGCGGTATCTGAATAGTAATTGATGGCAGTGCGGTGTCGTCGAGACCGTAGAGCCGTTTTGCCACCGCTCTTATTTGTGTCTTTATGAGTTCGTGAATCGGAAGAATCATGTGGTCTGGTTTTACTTCTTGGGTAGTTCTGGACTCGATAACATCGAATGACCGGAGTCTAGGTGCTGAAGCGCCCTGGCGTAATCATCGGGTGTATTTACGTTGGAGAAGAGTAGGCCGCTCGGATCATGCGGTGCAATCTCGTTTATTCCAACCTCTCGGACTCGTAGGTGCGGTAGTAGTTCCTGAATCTTGAGCGCGCCGTTGTTGATTTGCTGCCGCAAGCGTGATGCGCACCGTCGGGAGTAACATGCACACATTGGTTCGTAACCATTGGCGGTTTTCGGAATGGTCACATCAGCAGACCGGTCGGCATTGACGAGAAGACGCAAGAACGGTTCATTAATGAACGGCATGTCACAGGCCACGACCAGCACAGGGTCCACGGTGGCGTGCACGAGTGCCGTATAGATTCCACCGATCGCACCAGAACCTGGGATTTCGTCGTTGATCACCGGTACGCCCAGTCCGGTGTAGGCGCTTTCGTTGTTGGTGATAATCAGAAGTTTCTCAGTTATCGCTCGGAGAACCGCGATCTGGCGTTCGACGAGACTGGTCGTGCCAAATGGTAGGGTCCCTTTCACTCGCCCGTTGAGTCGCCGCGCTTCACCACCGGCGATAATGGCCGCCGTACACATGCGCCAGCGGTAACCTTATCAAAAAAGGCGTGAGGTTCGGAAAAAGTGGGGAAGGTGTAGTCTCCCGAGTTGATTAAACTTAGCCTGTTTTCATCGATTTTGGTGCGTTGACACAGTCTGCGCGCTCCGTTAGCTTACGAAGAGCGAGCGCGCTGCAGAGGCTAAGGGATTCCTGAGTGTTGTTGATTATGAAGAGATTGGCCCGTAAGGCCTGGCTGCAGGCTCTACTCGTTCAGCCTGCCTTAGCGCGCCTGAGTCCGATCCTGTTTGTCCTGTTGTTATTGAGTTCAACGACTGTGTTCAGTCGTCAGACAGTAGCCCCTTCAACATCAAATCGTCCACTCGTGCTGGTGGCTGAGGTGGATGCCATAATCCATCCTGTTTCGGCTGAGTACATGGTACAGGTGATTGACCGTGCGGATGCGGCCGATGCCGACCTAGTCGTATTCACCCTACGGACACCTGGTGGGTTGGTTGAGTCGACACGATCGATCACATCACGCATGATTTCGGCTAAGACGCCAGTTGTTGTATTCGTAGCTCCAAGTGGTGCGCGTGCTGCGTCAGCTGGCTTTCTGATCACGATTGCGGCAGACGTGGCTGCCATGGCGCCGGGTACCCACATTGGGGCAGCCCATCCTGTTAGCGGCAGCGGACAACAACTCGACGAGGCCGTATCCGAAAAGGCCGCATCGGATGTAGCGGCTTTTGCTCGATCCCTGGCGACTCAACGCAATCGTAATGTTGAGTTCGCTGAGCAGGCAGTAATTGAGAGTAGAGCGTTTACTGAAGACGAAGCTGCTGAGGCTGAACCACCACTGATCGATATCGTCACATCGGACTTAGACAGTCTCTTAGAGGTGCTCGACGGTCGTTTGATTACCAGGTTTGACGGACGTGAGGTCAGGCTGCGGACGGCCGATGCTCGGGTCGAGCGGCTACAGATGACATGGCGTCAGCAAGTGTTGAGCGTGATTGCACGGCCGGAGGTGGCCTACATTCTTTTCAGCCTCGGCACTCTAGGTCTAACGATCGAATTGTGGAATCCTGGTGCAATTCTACCTGGTGTTGTCGGTGGACTCTGTCTCTTACTGGCGTTCTTCGCGTTTCAGGTGCTGCCGGTGAATTTAGCTGGTGTTGTTCTTATTGGATTCGGTCTTGGACTGCTGGTCCTAGAAGCGATGGTAACCAGTTTCGGGATGTTAGCGTTGGGTGGTGTTGTCAGTATCGCTTTAGGTTCGCTCATGTTGATCGATTCACCGATGCCAGAGTTGCAAATTGGGTTGTCGATGGTGCTTCCGATGACGCTCGCGCTTTCAGGCATCGTTTTCTTCCTGGCGAGGCTGGGCGTTGCGGCGCAGCGTCGACGAGCTGTAACGGGCCGTGCGGGCATGATCGATGAGATTGGGCGCGCACTCACGACGTTTGAGGCAGGCGGTTCTGGCCAAGTCGTGGCCCACGGTGAAATTTGGTCGGCGACAGGCACGGAGCCAATCGCCGAGGGTGACCAGGTTAAGGTGGTCGGAGTGAACGGTCTCACGCTCACTGTCCGTCGACTGGCGTCAGCCCTACAAGGAGGAGATAAGCAATGAATGTATCCCCTATTGCAGTATTCGGCCTGATCGTGGTGTTGTACTTGATCAGCTCAATCAAGATTTTGAATGAGTATGAGCGTGGCGTCATCTTCCGTCTTGGCAAGTTGCTACCACATTCGAAGGGTCCTGGCGTGATCCTTGTCTTTGCACCGATTGATCGTATTGTTCGGGTGAGCCTCCGCACGATCGTGATGGACGTGCCGCCACAAGACGTTATCACGCGGGACAATGTTTCCGTGAAGGTCAATGCAGTTGTCTATTTCCGCGTAATGGAACCTGGCCGTGCCATTGTCGAAGTTGAGAATTTCCATTATGCGACGTCCCAATTAGCGCAGACTACCTTACGCAGCGTGCTTGGCCAGGTGGAGCTTGACGGCCTGTTGTCCCAGCGTGAACGTCTCAATCAAGACCTCCAAGGCATTCTCGATCAAAATACCGACGCGTGGGGAATTAAGGTTTCAGCAGTTGAGGTTAAACACGTCGATCTTCCACCCGACATGCAGCGAGCGATGGCTCGACAGGCTGAGGCGGAACGCGAGAAACGTGCTAAAATCATTCATGCTGAGGGTGAGTACACTGCGTCGGAGCAACTTTCGCAGGCGGCGGCCGTACTCGCCACTGAGCCGAATGCAATTACGCTCCGATACCTGCAGACTCTGACCGAGATTGCCTCCGAGAAGAACTCGACGATTGTCTTTCCGTTACCGGTCGAGTTGTTGAACATGCTGCGCAAGACCTCCGGAGCGAGTGAGCCGTCGACATAACAGGCATCAGACCATGTCGGATGACGGTTTTCGTGAAATTCAGCTGAGTGGCAAGCAACTCGTTTTCCTCTTTATGGCCACGACTGTTGTGTCCGTGGCGATCTTTCTGTGTGGTGTGCTCGTTGGGCGCGGTGTTGGTGCTCGCCAAGCGTCGGGGTCAACACCGATTGCGGATAGTATCGGTCGAGGTGGCCAAGTAATTGGGGACGAGCTGCCTAATTGGACTCAGCCTATTGACGAGGCTAATACGGAAATCGCAGACGAGTTATACGCTGAACCCTCTGAATCGTCCCTGGAAGACGAACGCGCCGCGACCATAGGTCCCAGCGAGCAAGTGTTGCCATTGGAACCTTTTACGGTACAGGTAGCAGCACTAACCGGTCGTGCTAGCGCCGAGGTAATTCGAGACCAACTTTCGGATAAAGGATACCCCGCTTATTTGCTCGATCCCCCGCCTGGCGTACCAGGGGAGATGTTTCGTGTCCGCGTCGGCCGGTATCAGGACCGTGCTGATGCCGAGCACGTTCGTCTTCGTCTCGAGCAGGAAGAAAAGTTCAAGCCCTGGATTACCCGCTAGCCATTCTTTCCGGCGTTCTTCTCGCACTGAGTTTTCCAAAATTCGGCCAACCCGCGTTGGCTTGGGTTGCGCTGGTGCCACTACTTGCAGCGCTAGGTAGTGCGAAAGGTATACAAGTCCAGCGTGCATTCGGGCTCGGCTTGGCCACGGGTGCAGTCGCATTTGCCGGGACGCTCTACTGGATTAGTGAAGTTATGATGACTTACGGCGGTTTGGCATGGCCAACGGCCTTGGCTGTGAACGCTCTACTCGTATTTTACTTAGCCATTTTTTTAGGGCTGTTCGCAGTGATGGCGATCCGCGGCATCTCAATTAGCGTAACTGTTGGCCTTGTTACCACATCGGCCGCGTGGGTTGTTAGCGAGTTTGGCCGAGGTTACCTGTTCGGCGGTTTCCCCTGGGCACTTCTCGGCTATTCCCAGGCTGAAGTTCTACCCGTAGCCCAGTTGGCGAGCGTGTTCGGGGTCTATGGTATTTCATTTCTCATCGTCCTTGTTAATGGAGCTTTGGCCAGTATTGCCGTTAGAGTGGATCGCCGCCGGCTGACTACTGGCGGTGTTGTCCTTGGCATTGCAGTCTTAATTGCGTGTTGGGGCCAATGGCGTCTTAGTCAAAATACACTGATTAACGAAGGTGAACCAGTTCGCGTAGCGATGATCCAGGGGAATGTGGCACAGGATCAAAAACATGATCCCGGTTTTCGGACGTCCATCCTGGACACTTACCTGTCGGCGAGTCGCTCCGCGGCCGCGGATGGTGCGAAGCTCTTGATTTGGCCGGAATCGGCGCTTCCACTCCCGTTTGATCAGGATGTTGGCACGGTTGTAGCAATTCAAAATCTTGCCAAGGAAACCGGTTCCCATATCCTGTTCGGTAGTGAAGAGAGTGAAGAAACCGACGGTTTTCACTACTACAATTCAGCCTTTCACGTTGGTCCTACTGGGATTGACCGACCGACCTACCGGAAAATTCATCTTGTGCCGTTCGGAGAGTATGTGCCATATAGACGCTTTCTGTTTTTTGCCGATAAGCTTGTTGAAAGTGTGCCGGATTTTTCACCTGGCACCGAAACCATCACCTTTTCGATGAATGGGCATCGATTCAGTAGCGCGATATGCTACGAGGTGGTATATCCAAGTTTGGTGCGTTCGGCTGTTTTGGCGGGCAGTGAACTCCTTACAACGATCACGAACGATGCTTGGTTTGGGCGAACATCAGCACCGCATCAGCATTTTTCGCAGGCGGCCATGCGGGCCATCGAGCAGGGACGCTACCTTGTACGTGCCGCGAACACCGGTATAAGCGGTGTGGTCGATCCCTACGGCCGTGTGCTTGCACAGACCGAATTGTTTGAAAATGCTAGAGTCGTAGCTGATGTGCGATGGATTAATGTCAAGACGGTATACGGGTGGACGGGTGATTTGTTTGTCTATCTTTGTCTCATGCTAGTGATTTGTGTTTTGGTATTTGGTGTGCGGGCGAGCTGGTAAGACCCAGAGGGAGCAAGTGTGTCTGCGACGCGTGAAGAACAATTTTCTCGGTATCAAGATTTAATTAAGCGGGCGAAGGATTTGCGGGGTTATCTTTGACGCTGCTAGTTCAGTGGGCGAACTCGCCAAGTTGGAATCCCAGGCGGCCGCGCCAGACTTTTGGAAGGACCAGATGGCGGCCCAGCGTGTGCTTCAGCGCCAGCGGAGGCTCAAGGATGATCGGGTGCTCGTCGACTCACTACAGCAGCGTAGCGAGGATCTCTCGGTACTAATTGACTGGGCCGAGCAAGGTGAGCCTGTTGATGATGACCTAAACCGAGCTCTCGATGAGTTGAACGTTGAGGTTGAGGCCGCTGAAATAAAGCGGATGCTAGGTGGCGAGCACGATCGTAAGAGTGCCATTCTTACAATTCATCCAGGTGCTGGCGGTACTGAATCCCAGGATTGGGCTGAGATGCTGCTCCGACTCTATCTGCGTTGGACTGAGCAGCGTGGATTCAGCCGCGAAGTAATCGACCTCCAACCGGGCGACGAAGCTGGGATCAAAAGCGTTACATTGACGGTAAACGGTGATTATGCCTATGGCCTGCTACTGGCCGAAGCCGGTGTGCATCGACTTGTGCGGATCTCTCCGTACGACCAGGCAGGCCGTCGACATACTTCGTTCGCCTCTGTTTTTGTCTGGCCTGAATTACCCGATGACGTTGAGGTCGAGATCGAAGACAAGGACCTTCGTATTGACACCTATCGTTCAAGTGGCGCCGGTGGTCAGCACGTGAACGTGACTGATTCCGCTGTACGAATCACCCACATTCCAACTGGTATTGTTGTTTCGTGTCAGAACGAACGGTCGCAGCATCGCAACCGTGACTCGGCCATGAAGGTATTGCGCGCGCGACTTTACGATATGAAGTTAAGAGAACAGCAAGCTAAACTGGAACAAATCGGTGGCGAGAAAAAAGAGATTGCATTTGGCAACCAGATCCGGAGCTACGTGCTACATCCGTACCGGTTGATCAAGGACCACAGGACTAAGATGGAGGTGGGCGACGTAGACAGTGTGCTAGATGGGCAACTCGACGGTTTTATCAAGGCCTATTTGATGCAGAAGGCCTCTGGAACGTTAGGGAAGCCGGCAGACGACGAGTAGACGTGACCCAAGGTTGGTCGGGGCTAGAAGGTGATGTTAGGCTCGGTGCCCGCGATAAACGTTTCACGGATGGCGTCCGGCGCAGAAGGTTCCGTGATGTCACCGGTCAGACGATTAACAGACAAGTGAACGATGTTTACGGGTTGAAGGAATTCCGGTCGATCTGTTCTGTCACCAATGTAAGCTCGCATAAAGTCGATCCAGATTGGCAGTGCTGCGCGAGCACCCTCTTCTTGTGGCCCTAAAGTCATCTTCTGATCGTGGCCGACCCACACGCCAACAGTCACATCCGGGTCATATCCTACAAACCACGCGTCAGTGTATTCGTCCACTGTTCCAGTTTTCCCAGCAAGTGGCCAATCGAGCACCTTTGCCTGCTGACCCGTTCCCCGTTCCACGACGCCACGTAACAGACTTGTCATGATGAATGACGTGTCTGCGGGAAGTGCCTCGTACGCGCTAGGCCGATTGTCTTCAATGGTGTTACCATCCCGATCCATTACCCTTAACACTTGAAACGGTTCGAGCCGAACACCTTGATTGGGGAAGATTGCATAGGCGGTCGTAATTTCCAAAAGTGTACTCTCAGCTGCACCGAGTGCGACCGAGAGAAACGGTGGAAGATCGGAAGCGAAGCCCATACGTTTGGCATACTCAACGACTTGTTCAGGGCCCAATTCGGCCATCATTTGCACCGCTGGAATGTTTCGAGAATCTTCAAGTGCATGTCGGAGTGTTACTGGTCCTTCGAACTCGAGGTCATAGTTGCGAGGCTCGTACTCAGGCTGGTCCGGCCCGGCCGGAAAGCTAATAGGTTCGTCAACGATAATTGATGTCGGCGTGTAGCCTCGATCGATGGCTGTCGCGTAAAGGAGTGGCTTGAACAGTGACCCGAGTTGGCGTTGAGCCTGCACGGCTCGATTGAACTTGCTTCGCTCGAAGTTATAGCCGCCGACCATGGCCAGGATACGACCCGTGCGGTTCTCAATGGCAATCAGTGCAGCTTCTGCAACCGGTTCCTGGTCGAGAGAGGCAGAGAGCGTCAGGGCCTCGTTGTTGACTGATAAAACTTCGACGAGCACGAGATCGCCGATCTTGAGGAACTGTGGTGCTGATTTCCGAGTCCAACGAAAACCATCTTGTTCGATTGTGCCGCTGTAGCGTCCGAGGCGAAAATCAATTTGGTTTTCCGAAACGCTGGTGACGACGGCCGGCACATGGTCGCCAGGAGTCGTTGGGCGGCGCCACTGAGGGTGCTCATAGACTTCGATCGATGTAGTGGTGGTTTCGAGTACGTTCTCTATCGGTCCGCGGAAGCCACGCCGCTTATCAAGACGGTGGAGGCCCGCACGTACCGCTTCGTTGGCGGCGTGCTGAAGGCCGATGTCTAGAGTCGTGTGCACTGAAAGACCGCCCTCATACAGTTGTTTAGCACCGTAATTACTCTCGAGATGCTGCCTGACTTCCTCGACGAAGTATGGTGCAATTGATGCCTCGCCTCGTCGGTCGGTGACCTCGATCGGTGTGTTTCTTACGATGGCAGCCTCCTCAGCTGTTATGTATCCGTCATCCTCCATCCTTCCTAAAACGTAGTTACGTCTCGTGCTTGCCAGTTCGAGGTTAACGAAAGGACTCTGTCGTGCCGGTAATTGAATGATGCCAGCGAGGAGTGAGGCTTCGGCGAGGTCGAGTTCATCGGCTGATTTGTCGAAGTACATCCTAGATGCGGCTTCAACGCCGAAAGCGCCATGGCCGAAGAGAACCTGGTTGCAATACATCGTAAGAATTTCCCGCTTGGTGTACCTCTTCTCGATCTGAAAGGTGAGCAGGAGTTCCTTAATTTTCCTCTCCCAGGTCTTATCAAGGGTTAGGAATAGATTGCGCGCTAGCTGCTGCGTTATCGTACTCGCACCATAAAGACGCTGGTTCATGATGTCCCGTACAATCGTGATGGCGAGGCGGGGAATGCTAATTCCGAAATGGCTGTTGAAACCACCGTCCTCTGCCGCCACGATCGCCTCTCGGAGGCGTGGAGCCATATCCTCATAGGCAATAACAATCCTTCTCTGAGTTGCAAATTCGGTTACCACTTCTCCATTGGCTGCGTAGACGCGCGTGATGACACTCGGGGCGTAATCGTCAAGTGCAGTGATCTGTGGAAGGTCACCAGCGAATGCGAACAGGACACCGCTAACAGTCCCCAGAATCGCTATGCCGACAAATATCGCGATTATGCTAGCCCTGCGAGTGATACGAATGAGATAACGAGGCAACCAGTTACCCTTATGAGAGAAACACCTTGCCAAGGCTGAAATTTTTCTCAGCGCTCTAAAGCCAAATTATAGCACGTGAGGTACAAGTGATTGATTTGCATGTAATTAAGGAGATTAAGGTGATTTTGCTCTGAAAGTAGTTGACAATGACATACTCATATTTTATACTAACGTTAATATAAATTGACTAATTTAGCCTTCGACCGTTTAGAACAGTAGACCTGTCGGTGGCGGTGCTGGGTAAGGGTGTCGGATATGAGCAAAATTATTGGTATTGACCTTGGCACGACAAACTCGGTTGTCGCCGTGATTGAGGGCGGCGAACCTGTGGTTATCACAAATCCCGAAGGGAACCGTCTGACGCCCTCGGTTGTTGGTTTCACGTCGGCCGAGGAGCGATTGAGTGGACAGGTTGCGAAACGCCAAGCCGTGACGAATCCAGAAAACACGGTTTTTTCAATCAAGAGATTTATGGGGCGCAAAGCGGACGAGGTGACCGAGGAGATGACGATGGTCCCTTACTCGGTTGTTGCTGGATCCAACGGCGACGTGCGTATCAAAATCAGTGGTCGAGACGAGCCGTATACCCCGCCGCAAATTTCAGCGATGGTTCTCCAAAAACTGCGACAAGCTGCCGAGGCCTATCTTGGCCAGGAGGTCACGCAGGCTGTCATCACGGTACCCGCCTACTTCAATGACGCCCAGCGGCAAGCCACTAAAGATGCTGGCCAGATCGCTGGTCTTGAGGTGATGCGGATTGTCAATGAGCCGACAGCCGCTGCCTTGGCCTACGGGTTGGACAAGAAGGCTGACGAGACGATCGCGGTGTTCGATTTTGGCGGTGGCACCTTCGACATTTCGATTCTGGAGGTAGGCGAGGGGGTTGTAGAGGTCAAAGCTACGAACGGTGACACTCACCTAGGTGGAGACAATCTCGATCAACGCGTTATCGACTGGATCGTTGCCGAATTCAGGAAAGAAACAGGGATTGATCTAAGCAAGGATCGTATGGCACTCCAACGTCTCAAGGAGGCTGCAGAAAAGGCTAAGACGGAACTTTCGACTGTCAAGGAGACCGACATCAATTTGCCGTTCATAACGGCCGATCAGTCTGGACCAAAGCATTTAGCGATGAAGTTAACGCGTGCGAAATTTGAACAATTGGTTGAGGAGTTGCTTCAAAAGGTTGTTGGTCCTGTCAAACAGGCACTTGCTGATGCCGGTCTGGAGGCGTCGAAAATTGACGAAGTGGTGCTGGTTGGAGGGTCGACCCGCGTGCCGAGGGTTCAGGAGATCGTTAAGGAGCTGTTCGGCAAGGAGCCGCATCGAGGTGTCAACCCGGACGAAGTAGTGGCCGTCGGCGCAGCTATCCAAGCCGGTGTGTTAGCGGGTGAAGTAAAAGATCTCCTGCTGCTTGATGTGACGCCGCTCTCTTTGGGCATAGAGACGCTAGGCGGGGTTTCTACATCGTTGATTTCACGGAACACTACTATCCCTACTCATAAGAGTGAGGTGTTCTCCACGGCTGCTGACAATCAAACCAGTGTTGAGGTGCACGTGCTGCAGGGAGAACGGCCTTTGGCCCGCGATAATAGAACCCTGGGCAAGTTTCATCTCGTGGGTCTACCACCAGCACCGCGTGGCATACCCCAGATTGAAGTTGCTTTCGATATTGATGCGAACGGTATAGTCAACGTTTCGGCAAAAGATCGAGGCACAGGAAAGGAACAAAAGATTACGATTACGTCGTCTGGCGGTCTCAAGCAGGAAGAAGTCGATCAGATGATGAAAGAGGCTGAACTGCACGCTGAGGACGATAAGAAGCAGCATGAAGAAATCGAGACCCGCAACAAGGCTGACCAGGCCGTTTACGGGGCTGAGCGGATGCTGCAGGACAGTGGTGACAAACTTTCGGAAACTGAAAAGTCCGCCGTTGAAGCCGCGATCGCTGATGTGAAACAAGCGCTCGAGGGTGGTGAGACTGAAGCAGTTGTGCAGGCAATGGAAAAATTGAACACGGCGCAGCACAAAGCGGCTGAGACGCTGTATAAGGCAGGTCAGGAGGCTGAGACCCCGGCGCCTGATGCCGAGGCCACGGCGGACACGTCGTCGAATGCGGATGCGTCTTCCGACGGAGATGTGATTGACGCCGAAGTCGTTGAGGACGAAAAGAAATAAGGTTTTAAGGCCTAAAGGGGAGCCTTGACTGATGGACCTCTACATCATCCTCGGTCTTGAGCGGAGCGCAACACTGAGCGACGTTAGGCGTGCTTATCGCCGACTCGCCCGCAAGTACCATCCCGGTATCAACCCAGGTGACCGTAATTCAGCGAGTGTCTTTAGCCGTGTTACCGAGGCCTATCAAGTTCTCAGCGATCCCGAACAACGACGGCGCTATGACAGCCGCGGCAGCTTGACCGACACCCTGCCCGAATCGTCGTTTGAGTTTCAAGGATTTGACTTCTCAGGTTCTGCGGAGGGTGAGTCGGCTTCAACATTCGGTGATCTTTTTGCCGATGTTTTGCGGACCGACGACCGGGCAGATGGGGTAGCGGCCGATGGGACCGATTTACACCTGTCCATTCGAATTAGCTTCAACGAGTCGATGCGCGGGACTGAACGCGCGGTGACGGTGGCCCGACTTAATCGATGCGATGACTGTCGGGGCTCTGGCGTGCTACGAATGGTCGAAGGTCGCTGCGCTGCATGTCGTGGTACGGGTAGGGTGCGGTGGGTTCGTGGGCACATGGTTTTTTCGCGGACTTGTGTGCATTGTGGAGGCTCTGGCCGTCAAGAGCATCGTGCTTGTCTGCGGTGCGAGGGTAGCGGCGCGGTCCAGGGTTCGGAATCCGTCCGTGTACGTATTCCAGCCGGTGTCGACGACGGTGGACGGGTCAGAGTGCCGAAGCGCGGGCACGTGGGTCGTCGCGGTGGAAGATCCGGAGACCTGTATCTCACGGTTGAAGTCGAGCCGCACCCACTGTTTACCCGCGAGGGAAAGGACCTACATCTCGTGTTACCCGTCGCGGTTTATGAGGCCGCACTGGGAGCGAAGATTGAGGTGCCTACCTTGGATGGCCGTGGAAATATCAGAATTCCGCCTGGTACTCAGTCGGGGCAGCGCTTCCGCCTGCGTGGTCGGGGTGTGCCGGATTTTCGGGATCGTGACCATGCTGGCGATCTTGTAGTGGAGGTCCAGTTGGTATTGCCACGAGTTGTAGATGAGCGATCGAAGGCATTGTTACGCGAATTCGCCGAACTCAACGAGGGCAATGTGCGTGAGGATTTTTAGACCCTGGTGCATGACGCGCCCGGTGTGAGCGAGTAGACATGCCAAAGACACAAGCAAGTGAAGCACACTACATGATCAGCGCCGTCGCGCAGAAATATAATATTCATCCGCAAACCCTTCGTCTGTATGAGCGCGAGGGTCTCCTCAAGCCGTCTCGTACTGATGGAAACACAAGGCTGTATGGTGAAGAAGACCTCGAGCAGCTGGAAACAATACTCGCATTGACCCGTGACCTGGGTGTCAACATGGCGGGTGTTGAAATTATTCTGAACATGCGAGAAAAAATTGAAAAGATGCAGCTGGAGGTTAACGAATTCGTCGCGTATGTGAAACAGGAACTCGAGAGAGGTCTTGGTGATTGGGAACAGCGCCTTGGAACGGCTTTGGTCAAAGCTTCGCCGACTGACCTTGTCCGTGCATCCTCAGTGAGGCCTGCTGACCCATCAGCCCGTGGCGAACAGAACTCAAGTCGATCACGTTCCTGAACTGGTTCCTCGGTTCTCAGGTATCTCCGTATTGCCCCCCACGCCGTTCGCGCTACAATGTGGCGCGCCTTATTACCTACCGGCGAAGAGTGTTAGAAATATATGGCTTGTCTACACTGTGGTGATACCGGATGGAAACCCGTCGAGGCGGAGGGCGTTCAGCAGGTCGTTCGATGCGACTGCTGGCGAGAAGCACTTTCCGGTAAGTTGCTTGACGACGCACGAATTCCACCGAGGTATCGGAAATGTAGCCTCGACGGGTTTGTTGTCTACCCAAACGAAAAGTTGCAGAAGGCTGTAGTGCGGGCACAGGCGTTTACCGACGCCTTTCCAGTGGTTGAGCAGGGATTGTTTTTTGTCGGACCGCCGGGCATTGGCAAGACCCATCTAGCCGTCGCTGTTCTTCGAGCGGTTATCCAGCGGAGTGGTGCGCGGGGACTCTTCTATGACACACGGGAATTGCTCCGTCTCATCCGGAGTACCTATAACCCGGTGGTTCGCGCGACTGAATCGGATGTACTACGGCCAGTTATTGAATCCGAGCTTCTCGTGCTGGACGATCTTGGCGCTGAAAAGACCTCTGAATGGGTTGACGAAACGCTGAACCTGATTGTCAATACGAGGTATAACGAGCGCCGACCCACTATCTTTACCTCCAATTATGAGGAGTACCCTGAAAACCTAGGAGATTCTCTGATTGACCAGGTAGGTTTCCGGATGCACTCCCGTCTGCACGAAATGTGCGAGTTTCTTGAGTTTAGAGGTGCCGACTACCGTTTCTATGACGCTTCGAAGGGCCCTGCGACGGCCGCGGACCTTCTCAACATGTACAAGAATCCGCCAAGTCGACCCCGAGGGACTGGACGGCGGGCTTCCGGTCAACTTAAGGCGAGGTTTCGTGAGGGCAAGACGGACGTTCGTTGGCCGGGAGGAAAGGCAGGTACGTCGTGACTGCCCCGCTCAAGATAGCTGCATCTCTTGCGAGACACTGCGCCAATTCTCGCGTCGGCCTCTACATTCACGTTCCGTTCTGCGAAGCGATTTGCAGTTACTGCAACTTTACACGCGGCCTGTTTGACGCCGCGCCCGCCCGCCGCTACGTGGCAGCCGTGGTGGAGGAAATCAGGCGGGCGTCGGCGCCACTGTCGGTGGATACAATTTACTTCGGCGGGGGTACGCCATCACTACTTGAGCCTGAGGAAGTCACTCGGATTATTGATGTATGCCGATCGTCATTTTGCGTCTCAGGAAAAGCTGAAATTACGATGGAATCGAATCCTGAGTCGGCGACCAAGGAGCGCTTGGCTGGTTATCGGGCTGCAGGCGTCACGCGCCTCAGCCTTGGCGTTCAGTCCTTTCGTGACACGGAACTCGTCATGCTCGGTCGCTTGCACAGCAGCGTCGCGGCCCGACGGGCATTTACTTTCGCTCGTGCGGTTGGGTTCAAGGACGTTAGTCTCGACCTCATGATGTGGCTTCCAGGTCAGAAGGTCCTTGAGTGGCTTGAGTCGGTGGAAGAATTGATTGCAGTTGGGCCGGACCATGCTTCGCTATATCTGCTTGAGGTGTACCCAAATTCGCCGCTACGCGACGAAATGATACGGGCCGCTTCGACCCAAGCGCCAGATGATGTGGCGGCGGAAATGTATCTATCGGCACTTGTGCGTCTTGACCAGGCGGGTTTTCAACAATACGAGATTTCGAATGTTGCGCGGCCCGGCCACCGGTCTCGACACAATTTGAAATACTGGATGGATGGCCAGTGGATCGGTTTTGGCCCAGGAGCCCATTCGACTGTCGGCGAGGAGCGGTGGAGCAATACGTCGGAAACTTCTGTCTATTTGGACCGCCTCGAGGCAGGGAGTGATCCGAGTTGTGCCCACCAGAAACGCTCCCCCGAACAACAATTATCCGAAGCCTTGTTTATGGGTCTCCGCCTCACCGAGGGTGTTGATGTTGCCGCTGTTGGTGACTGTTATGGTGTTGACGTTCCCACACGTTATGGGGCCGAGTTACAGCCCTTTATCGACGATGGACAGCTCGTCGAAGAGGGTGATCAGTTGCGGCTGAGCCGCGAAGGGATGTTGTTGGCCAATGAGGTTATGGCGGTTTTCGTCTGACCCACGAGTACGGTAGAGTACCGCCTTTCGATCTGAAGGAGGTCGCGGATGCGTTCACTTGAGGGAGTTTCGTTTCGTCGCCCGGCTTGGATCGGGTTACCTGTCGTCCTAGCTGTGTTAATCGGGGCAGTGTTTGGCTTTGGGGTGCAGGAGTTGGTTCGCGCAGAAGCCCAGAACCCAGTCTCGAATTTTAATGAGGGTGCTGGATTTATCCAGGCGGTCATCGAAGGGGACAAGACTGACGACTTCGAAAACGTAATGCAAAAGGTTAAGGAAGCGTTGCAGAACAGTGAGAACTCGACACGGCAGCAGCAAGCGGAGGGTTGGAAAATATACAGGACGGATGTGCCGCAACAGGGTGGGAATGTGCTTTATTTTATGGTTATTGACCCAGCGGTGAGAGATGCAAATTACACGATCTCGACCATTCTGTCAGAAGGATATCCGTCCGGTGGAGAGGCGCAATCGCTTTACGGTATGTTCAGCGGTTCGTTCGCCGGTGGAATGGCTAGAATTAATATGCAGTTAGTGAGTGACTTCAGCAATTAGCCGCTGCTAACTTCGCACAGTACAAATTAAATAATTCCACGAACTCCTACGATAGCGATACTCGACGGCTACGAACTTTTGTTGTTCGTAGCCGTCGGTTCGTTATGGGCGTGTGTGCTTACAAGTGAAGACCGGTTATCTACAAGTCAAAAGGCGAGGTTGAGTCCAGCGTAGATCCGGTGGGGTCGGGAATGGACCGGCGCGCCGCGGAGACTAAACACTCGGTAGTCGATTCGTGCACGGATTTGACCGGTAAGTCTAATCTTCAGTCCACCACCTGCGTTCAGTCCCACGTGAGTTTCTTGTAGGTCAGCGAACCTCTCGCGGTAGAGGCCGCCGCCGGTTGTTGCGTAAAACTGGAAACCGTTAGACGTCATCGGTGTTTGTACGAGGACGTTGACCATGCCTGTTTGGAGACCAGGCGTGCGTTGCGACTTATCTTCACCAGCATTTGCGTACTCGACCTCGAACCCGAGGTTGAGCAAGGTTAGCCCCGCGCTGAAACCGCGTGCCCAGCCGTGGGGGGTCATCGTGTTCATACCAGCAAACACGGTGGCATCAGCTACCGCCTTATTCGGAACGATTACGATGAATATAGCGAAGATTGCGGTCAGTGCTGTCCGACACGTAAGACCGGTAGGAACACGCATGCTGCGCCAGCGGGCTATGGCACCTCGGGTGCGGTTGGTAGCAGTTCGGTTTCCGTGAAGTCAGCGACTAACGTCAGGTTGAGCAGACTTGGACTATATGCGTAGGACGCTGCGAAGTTCTCCCAAAGATCCTGCGCTTCAAGGGGTAATTCCTGTCGAAGCAGTTCACCAATTGAATAATTAGCTTCAGTCACAGTGGGGTCAATGACGAATACGTAGAGAACAGAAGTTTGATCAGGTGGGCCAGGCTCTGTAGCTCGATATACCTTCCAACCTGCAGCCTGCGCACGTCGCGTCTCGTCGGCACTGTTACTCATCGCATCGAGCACGCGGGTGACCACATCCTCAAAGTCAGCAGTCTTCTCCAAAAGGATTGGATGGAACATCATGCCGCCTTCGCCGGCATAAACCCGCTCCTGAGCATGGCCTACTGAAGCGCTGACGAGCACGATGCTCAATCCGACGCACAACGTTGCTCGTGAGAACATTAGGTCGCTCCTTGCGTGTGGAAGTGGCGGCTCTGACGTGGCTAGTATTATACGTCGGGAGCGCACCTTGGGGTCACAATCTGTCTAGTAACAGACTGATGATGTCCCGTGCGAGCCGCTAAATCATGCACAGCCCCTGTGATAGAGTGCTGCCCGAGTCGATGGACGCAGAGAGCGAGCGTGTGCTGGCTGCACGTGTGCTCGGTGGAGACCCGCGGGCGGTGTCCCGAGCGATTTCGTTGATTGAAGAAGGTGTGCCAGAGGGTGCACGCCTCGTACGTGAACTCTTCAGTCATACTGGCCGCGCGTGGGTCGTAGGTGTGACTGGGCCACCAGGTGTCGGAAAAAGCACACTGGTTGATCGTGTTGCCAAGGTGTTTCGATCCGGAGGACGCCGTGTTGGCATCGTCGCTGTTGACCCAACCAGTCCGTTTAGCGGCGGTGCGGTATTGGGTGACCGTATTCGTATGCAAACCCATGCTGGTGACGACGGTGTCTTTATCAGGAGTATGGCAACCCGGGGGCGACTTGGGGGCTTGGCTCAAGCAGCACGTGAGGCGACGTTAGTATTAGACGCTGCTGGTCACGATGTTGTATTCCTCGAGACTGTGGGCGTTGGACAGGCCGAGGTAGACATTACGTATGCGGCCGATATTGCGGTTGTGATGGTTGCGCCAGGGTTCGGTGATGATGTGCAAGCGATCAAGGCTGGAATCTTAGAGATTGCCGACGTGTTTGTGGTCAATAAAGCCGACCACAGTGGCGCGGAGGGTACCGTTGCTCAGCTGGAGGCGATGCTCTCACTGGACGAACCGTCGCACGAGCATTGGCGGCCACCGATTGTTAAGACGCAGGCGACGACTGGCGATGGCGTGAATGACTTCGTGGGTGCGCTCGATCGATTCCGCGAATATGCCGGCGATGATTTACGGTATCAGAGGCGGTATCGGTTGGAGGTGAGTGAACTGCGCCGTTTGCTTGGTGAAGCATTTTGGCGGCATGTCGAACAACTCGTAAGTCCAAGTGAGCTTGACAAGGTAACGGCTCAGCTTGCACGGCGAGAGTTGGACCCCTACACAGCAGTTGATACGATCATGAATCGCGTCCTTGCCGAACGCGACGCTGATCGGAAGCCTTGATACCGCGCTGAAATGAAAGCGACGTTGGATCACGTCGGGATAGCCGTTCGAGACCTCAATGAGGCGCTTCGCTTCTTCCGTGACGTTTTAGGGTTACAGGTGTCGCAGACCGAGTTCGTTTCTGACCAGCAGGTTCGTGTTACTCACGTCGAAACTGGTGGGGCTTCACTCGAGTTTCTTGAGGCAACTGAGCCGGCTTCCCCGGTTGCTCGGTTTCTAGAACGGCGTGGGTCTGCCCTTCACCATATTACCTTGGCAGTTGATGACTTAGAATCGGTGCTGGAGGACTTGCAAACCCGAGGTATTAAACTCATCGATGTAGCCCCCCGCATTGGTGTCGGTGGCTCTCGGATTGCGTTCATCCATCCCTCGAGTACTCACGGTTTACTTATTGAATTAAAACAGTCCGACCACGCGTGTTGACCATTTGAGTGAGTGGAATAGATCGACTTATGCAACCAGTTCTCGTTGTCGGTTCGGTAGCGTTCGATTCGATTGAGACGCCGTTTGGTGTCGCCGGTCGTGTCGTAGGTGGAGCAGCGACTTATTTCGCTGTTGCTGCTGCCCATTTCACAGATGTACGGATGGTGGCGGTGGTCGGTGAAGACTTTACTGATGAGCAGATGGGTATCTTTCGGGGTCGCCGAATCGACTTGACCGGTTTACAGCAAGTGCCGGGAAAAACATTTCGATGGAAGGGCAAGTACAGCGAAGACTTGAATGACCGCGAATCAATCTACACCTTTCTCAATGTATTTGAAGAATTCCAACCGAATCTACCACCGGTGTATCGGACTTCGCCGTTTGTATTCTTGGGTAATATCCACCCAAGATTACAGCTTGAGGTGCTCGATCAAGTGGAGTCGCCGGAGTTCGTAGTCGCTGACACAATGAACTATTGGATTGAGAAAACTCCTGAAGAGCTTCGCCAAGTGCTGACTCGGGTCGATGCGTTGGTTATTAACGACGCAGAGGCCAGACAGTTAAGTAAAGAATCGAATCTCGTCAAGGCCGTGCAGAAACTTCAAACAATGGGACCAAGGTTGCTCATTATCAAGCGTGGAGAACACGGTGTGCTTATGTTTGGCCCCGATGGATTCTTTGCGGTTCCTGGCCTACCACTCAACAACGTCCGCGACCCAACCGGCGCGGGAGACACGTTTGGTGGTGGCTTGCTCGGGTATCTTGCAGAATGCTCGATTGTTAATCATGACACCTTAACCCGTGCCGTCATTGCGGGTAGCACCATGGCGTCGTTTTCGGTCGAGGCGTTTGGTCTCGAGCGGCTACTATGTGTTACGTCTGATGAGATTCAGCAGCGATTCCTAGAATTCAGGAGGCTCACGTCTTTCAATGAACTTTAATCTACTCGTGACTTGTCCCTCGGATGTTGAGGATCGTCACATCGGACGAAGTGAGCGCGAATTTGGTCGCGCGGAGTGGATTGGCCGAAGTTCAATTCGAACCTTGTTGGCCTTATGACTAAGTATTCACGACGGTCCCGTGCGCAGGCGCAGGTAGCTGGCAACGTGGAAAGTCCAACAACCTTGATCTGCTTAATGGCGTGGGCAGTGCCCGGCGCCGGTCATTTGTGGCAGGGTCGAGTTCGTCAGGGCTTGGTATTTATGGTGACGTTGCCTCTGATGTTTGCGACCGGACTCTGGCTTGAGGGACGCATCTTTTTTTTTGATGCATCCGAGCCGTTAGTTGCCCTTGCCGCGGTGGCTAACTTCGGCATTGGCTTGCTCTACTTACTGGGGCGGGTCATAGACCTTGGCTCGGGGAACGCCGTCGCAGCGACCTACGAATACGGCAACTCCTTTCTGATTGTTGCGGGACTACTTAATGCCCTAGTGGTAGTTGATGCTTACGACGTCTCGCTCGGTCGGAAATAGGGACTCAGTGCATGGCAAGTCACTTTTTCCTGATGGTACTTTTCTCGTGTTTTGTGTCTGTGGTGTTTGCTGCATTGATGCGTGACAAGCCCGAGGACCAGATTCGTTTTGGCGCAATGCTCTTTGCTGCATTTCTGCTTACTGGCGTCACCCTTGGTTGGCTCATGTATCCCTTTCCCCTGTGATCGGCAGCATGCTGACGGAATGATGCCTAAGAGCATGCCCGACCGTCGTCTTGAATCTCGTTGGTGGTTGTGGGGACCGGTTTGGGCGCATATGACAGCAATTTTCATTTCGTCCTCGCTGCCAGGGTCGGCCGTACCGTCCGCGGTACCTGACAAATCGGTACACCTCGCCGTCTACGGTCTTCTCGGAGCTCTCCTGCTCCGTGCGCTCGCTGATGGACGATGGGCTGGTGTGAGGGGTAAGACTGCTCTTGCCTCGATTTTCTTAACGATTGCCTACGGCATTTCTGATGAGTGGCACCAATCGTTTGTGCCGGGGCGAACGCCAGATTCCATTGACCTTATAGTTGATGGGGTCGGTGCTGCTACTGTGGTCGGTGCCACTTGGGTGTGGAGTATAATTAGGGCACGTCGAGCGCATGCCACGCGTTGCTCGGGCCACGCCGCGCCGACCTTCACCGAACGACTCCCGTGACGTCCGACTGCGTCCTTCCGCTTTGGTAGGTGGTTCGGCCGGGTCGCGTCTCGGACACGCGAGGCGATAAGAGAACTGCATGGCTTTTGAGAATCTTGAAGTAGCGCATGAGGATGCCGTTGTCATCGTCACGATCAACCGTCCAAAGGTGCTGAACGCTCTTAATGGCCAAACCATCGACGAGTTGCATCAGGTCGTGGCCGAGGCCTCTAGTAGCGAGTCCGTCCGTTGCGTCGTGCTGACTGGGGCCGGTGACAAGGCGTTCGTGGCTGGTGCTGACATCGCCGAGTTAGCTGAACTAACGCCGGTGAATGGCAGTGCGCATGCGCGGCGCGGCCAAGCGCTGTTTGGGTTGATTGAGAGTTTAGGCAAGCCGGTCATTGCGGCGATCAATGGTTACGCCTTAGGCGGCGGGTGTGAACTCGCGATGGCGTGTACCTTACGTCTGGCTTCGGACTCTGCCAAGCTCGGCCAGCCCGAGATTAATCTTGGAATTATGCCCGGCTACGCGGGTTCGCAGCGTCTACCCCGACTGGTTGGCAAGGGGCGGGCCCTTGAATTGTTGCTGACGGGAGCTCACATAAGTGCCGAGGAGGCTCGCCTGATTGGCCTGGTCAATCGCGTCGTGCCGGCCGCCGAGCTGATGACTGAGGCAAGAAAGCTCGCGAGGGAATTGGCAGGCAAGGCACCGGTCGCGGTCCGCGCAATCATTGCTGCAGTTAACGAAGGATTAGAAATGCCGTTTTCCCAGGCCGTGGTCCATGAGTCAGTTTTGTTTGGCTTAGTTACGTCGACCGATGATATGCGTGAAGGAACTAACGCGTTTCTTGAAAAGCGTAAGGCGGTCTTTAAGGGTTCGTGAGGTTCACTTCCAGTGACGCGTTCATTCGACTCATCGGTCTTGCCAGACGCCAGGAATCTCCATGTAGCCTTGGTCGTGTCTCAGTATCATCGTGAGGTAACGGACCGGTTGCGGCAGGGTGCGATGGCTGGACTTAAGCAGGCGGGTACTGACGAGGAAGACGTGGAAGTAGTGGAGGTTCCGGGAACGTTTGAAATTCCATTGGCCGCTCGCTGTGCTGCCGAAAGTGGTCGATTTAATGCGATAGTTTGCTTGGGATGTGTGATCAAGGGTGATACCGCGCACTTTGAGTTCATCGCTTCGGCAGTGGCTCACGGCATTACGGCCGCCTCGGCTGAGACGGGTGTTCCGATGACTTTTGGTGTTTTAACGACCAACTCACTTGACGAGGCTATGGCACGTACTTCGGTCGAGGACCTCACAAACGACGGTCCATCCAACAAGGGGTGGGAAGCAGCCGCGGCCGCTATTGGGTTGGTAAATGCGTTGACGACACTTACCATTGGAAGTGAGATACCCGCGCACCTCGAACCGCCGGAGGGCGGGTGAGCATCGTGCGGCAGCGAGGTCGCTCGAGCAAAGCTGATACTCCGGATGAACCTACGCGACATCAGAGTCGTGAGGCCGCTCTTCAGCTGCTGTACCAGAGTGAAGTTGGTAAGGTTCCTATAGACGTCGCCCTCGAAACATTTGATCGACTGGAATTCATTCCATCGCAGCGGGAATTTTCCACGTGGCTCGCTAAAGGTACCGCTTCACACTTAAAGGACATCGATCCTCTCATTACGAGGAGTGCCCAACATTGGCGCCTAACGCGCATGGCTGTGATTGACCGTTTGATTATGAGGATCGCCGTTTTTGAGTTTCTGTACGCGCACGACACTCCCCGAGCGGTCGTGATCAATGAAGCAATTGAGCTAGCCAGAACGTTCAGTGCCCATGAAGCAGTGCCTTTTGTGAACGGCGTTCTCGACGACATTAAACGTCATCTCGATGGAGAAACAGTCGATTGAAAATAGGTAATACGTTATGACGAACGAAACCGATCAACTCGCTCAGCGACGCAGCAATATGGTCGAAGTTGGTCGTTTAGGTCGTAAGTTGTACCCAAATTCATTTCCGTGCAGTGACACGATTGCGGAATTGATCGATCGCCATGCTCAACAGTCTGGTGATGCACTGGAGGTCGCAAAACCCAATACGACGACTGCAGGGCGGATTCTCAGTATCCGAAGTTTTGGCAAGGCCAACTTTCTCGTGCTATCCGACGGACGTGTTCGGATCCAGGTATATGTACGGAAGGATGGATTATCAGCTGACGACTTCGCTCTGTTTAAGCTGCTCGACTTTGGAGACCTAATCGGAATTGAGGGAAGGCTCTTCCGGACGAGGACCGATGAGCTCACGATCTGGGCATCGAGGATTGAATTTTTGGCTAAGTGTCTGAACCCGCTTCCAGAAAAATGGCACGGCTTAAGCGATATCGAAATTCGGTACCGGCAGAGATACCTTGACCTCATTGTAAATCCCGAAGCACGTCGCGTTTTTGAAGTACGTAGTCGTGTGCTAGAGGGTCTACGAAATTTTATGAATGCACGACAATACCTTGAGGTCGAGACGCCGATGATGCAACGAATCGCTGGCGGCGCCCTAGCGCGGCCGTTTAAGACTCATCACAACGCGCTCGATCTTGATCTCTATCTTCGTATCGCGCCTGAACTTTACCTCAAGCGTTTGGTCGTAGGTGGTATTGAGAGGGTTTATGAGATTAACAGGAATTTTCGGAACGAAGGGATTTCGACCCAGCACAATCCTGAGTTCACAATGCTAGAGTTCTACCAGGCTTTCAGTGATTATCGTGATTTGATGGGGCTTACCGAGCAGATGTTATCGGAAGTCGCACAGCACTCAACGGGTTCAGATAAGGTCTCTTATGGTGAGCATCAGATCTCGTTTTCTCCACCCTACGCGCGAGTGGCACTTCGGGATGCTGTGTGCGAGGCCGCTTCTGTGCGTCTCGGGAAGACAATTCAAGATGGCACACTCCGTGTGCGCGAGTCTGCTGTCGATTTGGCGCAACGGCTCGATGTTGATGTTCCGGCAGGAGCGACGGTTGGCAATATTGTTCTAACTCTGTTCGAGGAGCTTTGCGAGAGGACGATCATGCAGCCAACGTTTGTTTACGACTATCCAACTGAAATTTCACCGCTGTCAAAGCAGCGGGCTGATGACCCAGAGACCGTCGAACGCTTTGAGCTATACGCTGGTGGGCTTGAGATTGCCAATGCCTTCAGTGAATTGAATGACCCTGCGGAGCAACGCCGTCGTTTCGAAGCCCAGCGTCAGGATCGTCAGCAAGGTGATCTAGAAGCGCACGCTATGGATGAGGACTACCTTCGTGCATTGGAGTACGGTCTTCCACCAACCGCTGGGGAAGGGTTAGGTATCGACCGTCTTGTGATGCTACTCACCGATAGTCATTCGATTCGTGACGTCATCTTGTTTCCGCTGATGCGTCCGCGTCGCGAGTGACCCTTCGATTATTATGCGTCTGCCGTTTGAATTGTATATCGCGCTACGGTATCTGCTAGCTCGCCGCCGACAGGCGTTCATTTCTTTAATTTCAGTAATTTCCACTGTCGGCGTGGCGGTAGGAGTGATGGCTCTACTCATTGCCCTTGCTCTAATGACCGGACTGCAGCAGGAGTTACGCGATCGGATCGTTGGTTCGGCCGGACACATTTATGTGTGGAAACTTGGCGAGTCAGGTCTGGCTGAATACGAAGTCGAACTTGAACGGCTTCGCCAGGTGCCGAGGGTCACGCGGGCTGCCCCAGTCATTTTGGGCCAGGCACTAGCAACGACGGACACAAGCGAAGCATTTATTACTCTTAAGGGGATTGATCCAAATCTTGAGGCCGATGTTACTGAAATCGGTTCCGCAATTCGTGACGGGACTCTTGATGCGCTCGCTCCTTCTGTCGCTGGTACCCTCGAAGGGCTAGTCATTGGCGAAGGTCTTGCGGCAAAGCTTGGCGCCTTCGTCGGTGATGAGGTTACGTTACTGACGCCGCAGGGGCGGCTATCCCCGATGGGTGTAATGCCTCGAGCGCGGCAATTCCGCATTGTCGGTCTCTTTGATATGGGATTGCACGAGTTTGATACCAGTTATGCCTATGTTCGCCTCGATGTGGCTGCGAGGCTGTTGGACCGCACGGGTGCTGATTTTATAGAACTCAAGGTTGACGATTTGTACGCGGCGTCTGATGTCGCGGAGTCAATCACTCGGGAGCTTGGCACGAGCTATCTAACCCAAGACTGGTCGGATCTAAACCGCTCGCTCTTCTCAGCGCTTTGGTTGGAGAAAATGGCGATCTCGATCACCATAGGGCTGATCGTGCTCGTTGCTGCGCTAAATATCGTCGCGTCACTCATTCTTCTCGTTATGGATAAGAGTCGCGACATCGCAATTCTCAAAACTATGGGGACAAGCACTAGAAGTGTTACGGCGATCTTCATGCTTCAGGGACTAATCATCGGGCTCGTAGGCACAGCTGTTGGCGCGATTGGTGGTGTTGTGGCAACCCAGGTTCTTGACCGGCAACAATTATTGCAGTTACCAGGTGATGTGTATCAGGTGACCTACGTACCTTTCACTCTTGATCCACTCGACATTGTAATGGTGTTGTTATCAGCGGTTGCTGTGTGTTTCGTTGCCACTATCTATCCGTCTCGTCAGGCGTCTAGTGTCGACCCCGCGCAGGCGTTACGTTACCAGTGAAGGGTATGCCTTACATCGAGGTTTCCCAGTTATCGAAGTCATTCCAAACGCAAAGTGGGCCCGTTTCAGTTCTCCGTGACCTCGAGTTTACTGTTGAAACTGGCGAGATGGTTGCAATTGTGGGCGCGTCGGGCGTAGGGAAGAGCACGCTGTTACAGTTGCTAGGTGGCCTGGATTCCGTTGACAGTGGAAGTATTGTTGTCGGCGGTGTTGACATCGCGACCCTCTCAGATGGAGAGCGCATAACTTTTCGGCATTCGCAAGTTGGTTTTGTTTTTCAGTTCCACCATCTTCTCCCTGAATTCACGGCGCTCGAAAATACTGAGATGCCGTTGCGAATCGCTCGGATTAATCCAGAGCAGGGCCGTCCTCGGGCGAAAGCGCTTCTTGTTCGTGTGGGCTTGGGTAACCGACTTGATCACCGTCCAGGGATGTTGTCTGGTGGAGAGCAGCAGCGGGTGGCGATTGCCAGAGCGCTTGCGATGGAGCCGACCCTTCTATTGGCTGACGAGCCCACTGGTGACCTCGACGAGGCGACGGCCCAGACTCTCCATGATCTTTTACGCGAAATGCACCGGGAGCGGAGACTTACCTCGATTATTGCAACCCATAACATGCGATTGGCGGCCGGCTGCGATCGTGTGCTTCGTTTAGAAGTGGGCCAACTTCGACTGACCTGAATTCGAAGAAACCTATGGAATAGCGCAAGTATCGAGGCTTTGTCGTTTGGTGGAACTAGTGTGCAGTTGGGATGACCCTCAACCAAAGTGTTGTCGTCTCAGGCTGTAAGACTCAGAAAAATGAAAGGTTTACGGATCCCTAGGCAATCAATGAAGGAAGACTGATGGCTTATAATGGTTTGGAGAGCGGCACCGCTGTCGCAGATTGAGAACGGGATGTTCGAAAGGTATACGGAACGGGCTCGCCGGGTGTTGTTCTTCGCGCGTTATGAGGCGAGCCAACTAGGTAGCATTTCTATCGAGACCGAGCATTTACTTCTGGGCTTGATCCGTGAGGGTAAGGGGCTAACTAGTCGTATTTTTTCGCGTTCTAACCTTTCTCTTGAAAATATCCGGAAGCAGATTGAAGGCCGCACCGTTTTCAGGGAGAAGGTGTCGACGTCGGTAGAGATTCCCTTTAGCGGTGAGTCGAAGCGTCTCCTTCAGTTCGCGGCCGAGGAAGCTGATCGCTTACTGCACAACTACATCGGTACCGAGCATCTCTTGCTTGGAATCTTGCGGGAAGAACGCTCTAAAGCTGCGTCGATCCTGATGGAAAAGGGAATGCGGCTCAATAGTGTCCGCGAACACATCGTAGCGCTTCTGAATGAAAAGACGACGATTGCGCGGGTAAAAGAAACGCCGCTTCTCGCTGAATTTTCCCGTGATCTTACAGACTCGGCTATGAAGACAGAATTAGATCCACTCGTCGGGCGCGAACTCGAGTTGGAGCGACTTCAACAGGTGCTCTCTCGCCGAACGAAAAACAACGCCGTTCTCATCGGTGAACCCGGCGTCGGGAAGACTGCCATCGTCGAGGGTTTGGCTCAGAGAATCGTCCAAGGGGAAGTACCGCATTTCCTAGCTGACAAACGGCTCTTGATGCTTGACATCTCTCTCATTGTTGCTGGAACGAAGTACAGGGGACAGTTTGAAGAACGCCTAAAGGCAATTATGAAAGAGTTGACCGAGAACTCGAACGTCATTGTTTTCATCGACGAATTACATACGCTTGTCGGCGCCGGCTCGGCTGAAGGATCTCTTGATGCGGCGAATATCCTTAAGCCCTCACTTTCACGGGGTGAAATTCGCTGTATTGGAGCCACCACTCCAGCTGAGTACCTGAAATACATAGAGAAAGATCGATCTTTAGAGCGGAGGTTTCAGGCAGTCAAGGTGGATCCCCCAGGCGAGAACGAGGCGCTCAAGATTCTGCTTGGTGTGAAGGAACGCTATGAGTCGTTCCACCATGTTAAGTACACAGAGGAGGCGCTCAAGGCTGCTGTGTATCAGTCGAGTCGCTACATTACTGATCGGTTCTTGCCGGATAAAGCGATCGATATTATGGACGAGGCCGGTGCTCGCGCCAAACTACGCCATGCTGGACGTAGTGAGGAATTTTGCGAAATCAATAAGAGTATCCAAGTTGCGGTCGAACAGATGGAAAACGCTGCTGCTCAAAAGAACTATGAAAAGGCACAGTTCTTTCGGGAGCAAGAGGTCATCGCTCGGGAGAATCTCCAGCTCGTTCGAGAGAAATTCGACGTGAAGTCGAATACTCAGCAAGCTGTTGTTGAAAAAAAGCAAATCGATGAAGTTGTCTCCAAGTGGACTGGCGTGCCAATCACGTCCATTAACCAGGATGAGGGTGACAGACTGTTGCAGATGGAGGAGGAACTTCACCATCGTGTTGTTAGCCAGGGCAAGGCTATTTCCGCGCTAGCGCGCGCGATCCGTCGCTCACGTGCTGGCTTGAAAGCCCCGAATCGGCCGGTTGGTAGTTTTGTGTTCCTCGGGCCAACCGGAGTTGGTAAGACCGAGCTAGCCCGGGCACTCGCAAATTTCTTGTTTGGGACTGATGCAGCTCTTATTCGTTTCGACATGTCTGAATATATGGAAAAGCATTCAGTATCGAAACTGATCGGTTCGCCGCCTGGCTACGTTGGTTACGAGGAAGGCGGGCAGCTCACTGAAAAAGTCAAGCGTAGTCCCTATTCTGTGGTACTCCTCGACGAAATAGAGAAGGCTCACCCTGACCTCTTCAATATCCTTTTGCAGGTCTTTGAAGATGGGCACCTGACTGATGGACTTGGTAATCGTGTCAATTTCAAAAACACGATTCTCATCATGACCTCGAATATTGGGGCTCGGTACATCCAGAAGAAGGCGTCGCTCGGGTTTCAGTCATCTGATGCGAAAGAGGTTAGTAAGAATATTAACGAGAAGGTGCTGGGAGAGGTTAAGCGTATCTTCAATCCCGAATTCATCAATCGGATCGACGAAACTATCGTGTTTGAAGCACTATCCAACAAAGATTTAGCAAGAATTACGCAGCTTTTGATTGTTCAGCTCAACGAGCACTTGGTAGACCGGCATCTGCGGATAGAGCTGACACAAGAAGCGATCGCCTGGATCATCGATCAGACATGTAATGACCGTTCCTACGGGGCGCGGCCGCTGCGTCGGGCGATCCAACGATATGTTGAAGATCCACTGTCCGAGGAGCTAATCCGGGGCCGACTGAATGAGGGTAATGTCGAGGTCTACGTCGATTCTGGATGTCTCGCTTACCGGGCCGTGGACGGCGAGCTTGATGGTCGCCAGCTGGTTAGCGACACTTAGGTTCTCCAAAGGGAGAGGCGATTCAAGTTCGAGGCAGAAATGGTGGCGCCAGTTCTTTTCCAAGAGCGATGCGTGAGAGGGGTTGGGGAAACGACCTATGCGGGTTGTTGTGACTAGAAGATTAGAAGGGATTGTTCAGGCGGCGGTGAGGACGGTGTTGGTCTGGAGGATTGCAGTCGTCCTGGTCATCGGCACGTGTCCTATGGCAGTTCTGGCTGAGCCGGTAGCGATGATTTTACCACCAGCGGCGGAGACACAACAGTCTGAAGCAATGCCGCCGACTGGGTCAGTGCCTGTTGTGCGGACGATTCAGATTGCCTTCCCAGCGCAGGGGAATGTGCCCTCTATTGAGCCGTCCACTTACCTGTACTATATCGAGACACGCCCGAGTCGTCCGTCTGAACATGTGTGGTTGGAATATGACGAGGAACGGGTGCTTGATGACTTCCGCAATTTGTGGGCGACAGGATTCCTCGACGACCTAACTATTGAGTATAACGACGAACCCTATCCCAATGGCGTGGTGGGCCGGAACATCGTCTACAACATGGAAGAGCGTGAACGGGTTCGCATTGTTGAATTCAACGGTTCTGATCAACTCGACCGCACGAAGATTGAAGAAATGTTGGTACAAGCTGAGACTGCGATTCAACTTGATACCTTCATCGACACCGGATTAATCAAGAAAGCTAAGACAATTCTGCAGGTGATGCTTGCCGAAGAGGGTCATCACAATCCTGTAGTCACTCACACCATTGAAGCCGTTGCTGGAGGACCGAAGCGGGTGCGTCTTACTTTTAATATCGAGGATGGTCCAGAAACACGCATCAGAGAGATCGAATTTGCAGGCAACGAAGAGCAAAGTGACCGCGTGTTGCGAGGCCAGATGAAGGCAAATAAAGAGCCGGTCAAAATCTGGCCGCTAAACTTTTTCTTCAGACGCGGGACCTTTAAGGAGCACCGTTTTGCTGAGGATGCGGACGGGATCATTCAGCATTACAGGAGACTTGGTTATGTGCGGGCCCAGGTTGGTCGACCAGAATTGACTACCCTTGAGGATTCTGTAGACGGCAAAAAGCGGTACGTGAAGATGCGGATTCCTATCTCAGAGGGGATTCGATATCGGCTCGGAGAAATGACGTTTGAAGGCGTGGAGATTATGCGCCTTGACGCAGTCCGACGCCAGTTCGAGATCGAGGAAGGGGATTATTACAACGAAAAGGTGATCCGAGACGGGATTGAACGAGCGCAAATGATGTATGGCTCCTCCGGTTACATGGAGTTTGTGGCCTTCCCGGACCTTTCCCCTCGCGACCAGGTTGTGGAAGATGATGGCAATGTCCGACGTATTGACGCCCCGCCGATTGTGGACGTAACGATTCGAGCAGAAGAAGGTGAGCAGTACTTTGTTGGGCGGATTGACTTCTCGGGTAACACAACGACGAGGGACAAAGTGGTTCGACGCGAACTTCGAGTATTTGAGGGCGGAGTGTTCAATACCGAAATGCTCAAGATAAGCGTCCGTCGGTTAAATCAACTCGGTTATTTCATACCGCTTGAGGAGGATGCCGTTGACGTTGAGAAGACTGAGGGAAAAGATAACGAAGTCAACCTAAGCATCCCTTTGGAGGAAGAGAATCGCAACCAAATCAGTTTTGGCATGGGTTACTCCGAATGGGATGGTTTCTTCGGGCAGCTGTCGTTCGGCACCTCGAACTTTATCGGCCGCGGTGAGGCAGTGAACTTCTCATTGCAGCATGGTGAATGGTCAAAAAATTATATGATCGGGTTCACTGAGCCGTTCCTGTTTGACCGCAACATCGCCGCCGGATTCAGTGTGTTTAAGACGAAGCTGAATTGGATTGGGCAGTTCACACAGAGCTCACTGGGGGCGAACTTCAACGTCAGTAAACCGATTGCGATGTTCACACGGATGTCGTTTGGATATGCCTACGAGCAAACAAAGGTTAGCGATCTCGCTCCGGCCTTCAACAATCCGAGACTACTACAGTACAATCCATATCTGACGGATTCGTTGCTTCTTGGAACGGATGGTGCCCGCACTGTCAGCAAGTGGGTTCCGGGCATAATTCACAATACGATCGACCACCCAATTTTTCCGAGCGCTGGTAAACGCATCACTACCTCGCTTGAGTTTGCGGGTCCTGGTGGCAATACCAAGTTTTATCGGCCGCGCCTCGAAACTATCTTTTATGTTCCGCACACCCCGGCAACATCGTTTGGTTTTCGGCTCGATACACAGTACATCAGGCCGTATTCCGACACGACCTACATCCCGCTTTTTGAACGGATTTATCTTGGCGGTGAGTATAGTATTCGTGGATTTGACCTTCGCACCGTTGGGCCGCGTGACGAGGCGTCAGGGCTCGTGCTCGGTGGCACCAAGAGTGTACTCCTCAGTGCCGAATATATGATTACATTGGCGCAGCCTGTGCGTTTGGTTCTGTTCTACGACACTGGGCAGGTCCAGGAAACTGGTGTGAATTTTAACTATGATGATTTTAAGACGTCGACCGGGGCTGAAGTGCGGTTTCTCATGCCCGTCATGAACGTGCCGATGCGGTTGATTTTTGCTTATAACCCGCAGCGTACAGGTGTTCTCGATAATAATTTCAGGCCAGAAGGACGGTTCAATTTTCGGTTCGCTGTGGGCGCTCCGTTTTAGGGATGGGGTTGAGTTGAATGCGTAGAAGCGAAAATAATGGTCGTAACGGTGTAGAATGGGGCGCTGTTCTGGTGTGATGGCTGGCCTAGCGGAAGTGCTTGGTCACGGTTAAGAGTATGAGTTGGTTTTGATGCTCGGATTTCTGAAGGGGAAGCAGTCGATGAAAGTATCGTGTGTTGTCGCGATGTCCGTGTTTGTGCTGGGCCTGGGAACCGGTCAGGTTTGGGCAGCTGGGCAAGAGGCGCAGGTAGCGCTCCCGGAGGGGGCTCCCATAGCTTGGGTCAATGTGCCACAGATCGCTGCCGAATCAGCCAGTGGACAAGAACTTGCTGGACAAGTGCAGGCGCTCAATGAGGAGAAGATTGCCGAAATCAACGCGATGAACACAGAACTCCAGGCTACTCAAGAGAAGCTCGAACAGGGCGGTACAGTGATGAGTGAGACTGCGGCCGCGCAACTTCAGCGCGACATCGGACGGTTGCAGATTGATATCCAACGTGCTACCGAGGACGCCCAGGTCGAAGTACAAACCCTGACAGAAGAATTACAGATTGATTTTCAAGATAGCCTAATGCCGATTATTGGAGAAATAGCTGCTGAGAAGCAGTTGCATATTGTATTCAGCGTAACCGATTCTGGGGTGGTCTGGACCTTACCAGGGCTCAACATCACTGCTGATGTGATTGCTCGATTCGACGCTGCGCATACAGCGTCAGGGGGCGACGACCAGCCATAACCGTAACGCTCCCGTTCGCCGCAATGTGACTAGCGGACCGCACCTTGGACGCTGCTTGCTGGTTCGCGTAGGGCGGCGTCGTGGCCGCGTGTTCCGAAGCCTCCGTGCCTATCAACATTCCGGCAACGCTCGATAAGCTCAGTTACCGGTATCCCTCTTTCCTTGTCGATTCGGTTGTCGACCATGAGCCTGGCCGCTCAATCACCGCGATCAAGAACGTCACATTCAACGAAGAATTCTTTCAAGGGCACTTTCCTGGTATGCCCTTGATGCCAGGCGTGCTTATGATCGAGGCGTTCACACAGGTTGCGGCGATTCTAGTATTACAAGACCCCGATCGTGCTACTCAGCGAACTTTTCTTAGAGGTGTAGACCAGGCGAAGTTTCGTCGGCAGGTTGTACCAGGTGATCGCCTGCGTCTCGAGGTGAAGCTTCGTAGATCGGCTGGCGAATTAACTGAAGTTGATTGCCTGGCGGACGTTGAAAATCAGCCCGTTGCCGCTGCAACCCTTTTACTTGGCGTAAAAGAGGTTGATATTGAGATTGATCCCACGGCCCTTGTGGCCCCTGGCGCGGAGATTGGCGCTGGTAGCGTCATCGGATCTCACGCGATCATTGGCGAGCACGTCAAACTGGGGCGGCGTTGTCATATAGATGCTTCGGCTGTAGTCGATGGCATGACCGAGATCGGCGACGATACGAAGGTGTTTCCCTGTGCTTCCATCGGGTTAATTCCACAGGATCTTAAATTTCATGGGGAACAGAGTCGTCTGGTAATTGGTCAACGAAACGTCTTCCGAGAATTTGTTACGGTCCATCGGGGCACTGAAGGTGGCGGGGGTACTACGAGGATCGGTAACGATAACCTCTTTATGGCGTATGCGCACGTTGCTCACGACTGTACAGTCGGCAACCATACGATTTTCGGCAACGGTGCCACGCTTGGTGGACATGTGTCGGTTGAGGATTATGCGACGATCAGTGCTCTATCTGGCGTCCACCAATTCTGCCGAGTTGGTGAACACGCATTTGTAGGTGGGTTTTCAGTCGTTACCCGTGACGCCTTGCCTTATGCGCGAACAGTTGGTAACCGTGCTCGGGTTTATGGAGTCAACACGATTGGTCTGGTGCGGAGAGGCTTTTCACCCGGCGTGATCACCCAGCTTAAACGCGTGTACCGTTACCTCCTCCAGTCGAAACTCAATACCAGCCAGGCGCTAGAAAGAATTCAAGCTGACAAGACGCTACTCTGTGCCGAGGTTGACTATCTCGTGAATTTCATCCGGTCGTCGGAACGTGGTGTTGGCTTACGTAGGCCTGGTCGACGTCTTGACGAATTGATCGTAGATGATTAGCCGCACAGTCTCCGAGACTCCACCCATCGGTGTCATTGCAGGCAACGGCCGGTTTCCATTCCTAGTGCTCGATGGGGCACGCCAACTTGGTCGAAACGTTACCATTGTGGCGATCCAGGAAGAGGCTGATCGCAGTATTGAGCAAGCTGCGGAGGGTGTTCCGGAGGCTGTTGTCCATTGGGTATCGCTAGGCCAACTGGGGAGATGCATCTCATTACTAAAAAAGTCTGGTGTTAGCGAGGCTGTAATGGCCGGTCAGGTGAAACACTCCAAGTTGTTTTCTGGCCTAATACCGGATTCAACTTTACTGTTGGTGTTGAAACGGCTTCAGGTGCAGTCCACCGACGCTTTACTATCGGCGATTGCGGATGTCCTTGGAGAGCACGGCATCACGTTAATTGAATCAACAGCCTTTCTTGAGTCCTTGCTAGCCAAGTCTGGCACGTTGACACGCAGAGAACCAACGATTGATGAATTGGCCGATTTTGAGTTCGGTTACCGGATAGCCGATACCGTTGCTGGTCTTGATATTGGCCAAACCGTCGTTGTGAAAGATAGGACCATAGTCGCGGTCGAGGCGATGGAAGGGACGGACAAGGTCATTGGGCGAGCCGGTCGGCTTGCGGGACCTGGCACCCGTATTGTGAAAGTGGCAAAGCCGAATCAGGATATGCGGTTCGATGTACCAGTCGTCGGGGTACCGACTATTGAGGCGATGCGAGATGCTGGTGCGTCGGCACTGTCAATCGATGCGGGTAGAACTTTGATAGTAGATGGCGACGCGTTCGTGCAAGCGGCTGATGAGGCAGGACTATCAGTCGTCGGACGAATAATTGAATGCCCCGGGTAGCCACGGTGACAGAGCATTCACTCCGTGTTGCAGTTGTCGGCGTCGGTCACGTAGGAAGTCAACACGCCCGTATTCTGTCGTCCCTAGCAGGCGCTGAACTCGTCGCCACTGTTGACATCGATGAGGGTAGTGCGATTAGAGCCGCTCGCGGGACCTCAGCGAAGGCTGAGACCGACGTTGCAGCACTTAAGGGCCGTGTGGATGCTGTGATCGTGGCGGTTCCCACAAAGAACCACTTGGAGGTTGCCAGGCCACTTCTTAACGCTGGCATTCCGGTGCTCGTTGAGAAGCCGATGGCGAGTAACCTCGCCGAGGCCGACGAGATGCTAGCCTTAGCGGAGCATTCTGGTACGTGCCTTACGGTTGGCCACACCGAGCGCTTCAACCCGGCGTTGACAACGACTTTACCGCTAGTCGACAAGCCGAGGTTTATCGAGGTCCATAGGCTTGGTGCTCACACGTCACGGAGCTTGGATATCGATGTCGTATTCGATGTCATGATTCACGATCTTGACGTTATTCTCAACGTGCTTAACTCTGACGTAGTATCCATCGAGGCGGTCGGCGTACCGATTCTGAGTGATCGCATTGACATTGCGAACGCGCGAATCCGGTTTGAGTCCGGTTGCGTTGTAAACTTAACCGCAAGTCGTATCAGCCGAGAACGTGTGCGAAAGATCAGGTTCTTTCAGTCAGGTTCTTATTTGTCAGTGGATTATGTTAAGCAACAGGCTGAGCATTGGCGTCTTTTGGTTGACGAAGAAGGAGAGTCTACAATCGAGGGTGGTCCAATCGAGGTAACGGGCGGGGAGCCGCTTGAGCGTGAGCTCACTGATTTCGTGCTTGCGGTGCGTGATAAACGAAATCCGGCTGTATCAGGAGCGGAAGGACGGCGCGCCCTAGCGCTCGCCGAGCAAATCACAAAGCGGATCACTGATTATGTCTAATGAAGCGGCATTGGATGACCTTCGCGCGACGTTGACAGAAGGTGGCCAACTTAGTGATGGTCAGGTGGAAAACCTCACCTTGAATACCGACTTACTTTCTCTTGGCATGCTTGCTGACGATGTACGACGGTCTCGACACGGGGACTCTACGACTTTCGTTCGTGTGGCTGAAGTGCCTGTGCAGGGATCGGTTTCTCCGGAGTTAAGAGGAGAGGCGATGGAGCTTCGGATCATCGGTGTTCCGGATTCTCCGGAAGTGATGGTATCGGCAGTCCGACTAGCTGCCGAGGCCGGTAGACCTGTTACGGGATACGCTGTTCATGATCTCTTGGAAATGTCCAATGGTGATATGGCTTTGTTTAGAAACTTATTGGATGAGCTACTCGAGGTAGGACTGGCGGCCATCTCGGAGCTCGTTGTGGACCGTACACCTGAGCCCGAGTCCGTTATCAGCACTGTTGTGGATGCAGGTTTAGCGATTTCTCGCGTTACAATTCATGAGGCTCTCGGTGATAAAAGGATCGGATTTGTGAAGGCCGTGGCTGGCTGGATGCTACCGGCGAACGGAGTGTGGGCTTTTGCTCCGCTACCCCGTGCTGATGTAGTGAGCGACTCCGGTGCGCCGCCACCAACTGGGTACGACGATGTTCGGCAGGTTGCGCTAGCGCGTTTACTGGTTGACAATATTGGCTCGATTCAGGTCGACTGGACATTGCACGGACCGAAGTTGGCTCAGGTAGCTCTGACTTTCGGTGCCGATGACATCGACGCTGTGCCTGCCGTTGATGCTGTTGATTTGGGTTCGCGAAGAACATCGTTGGAGGAAGTCCGGCAGAATATTCGCGCCGCGGCGTTTGTGCCTGTTGAAAGAAACGGCTGCTTTGAGAGAGTTATGTGATGATTCGTCTGGGGGCGGTGTCCTATCTGAACGCACGGCCGTTGGTGCACGGACTCGATCAGCAGACCAATAGATTCTCGTTACGCTTCGACGTGCCGTCGAGATGTGCCTCGCTTCTCCACGACGGGAGTGTAGACCTTGGCTTGATACCATCAATTGAAGTTACTCAGCGGCCTGACTATCACGTTGTACCTAACGTAGCGATCGCGTCGACAGGGCGTGTGGCTTCGGTAGCCGTCTTTGCTAGCCGTCCAATTACAGCGGTGCGATCGATTGCCGTTGATAGAAGTTCCCGTACGTCTGTGGCGCTGTTACGTGTTCTTTGTGCCCAGTCGTTTGACATTGAACCGAAGTTTGTGACCCTAGAGCCAGACATCAAGGCGATGCTTAAGCGTTGTGACGCTGCACTTCTCATCGGCGATGCGGCGCTGTTTACCGACCATGATGCACTTGGCATTGAGAAGATTGATCTCGGTGAAGAGTGGACAGCAATGACGAATCTTCCATTCGTATGGGCTTTTTGGGCTGGGCGTCCTGGAGTGGTCGAATCTGGGGACATCGCGGCCTTGACTGCTGCACGAGATGCTGGTGTGAAGGCTAGCGACGCTATTGCAACTAAGTTCTGTGAAGGGGATGAGGGAAAGGTTGAGATAGCGGTGGATTACCTTCGTGACAATATTAGTTTCACCCTCGATGACTCTGCGCGTGCCGGTCTCAAGAAATTCCTTGAAGCTGCGAAGGACCAGCGTGTTGTGCAATTACTGCCGCCACTGAATTACTACGAGCCGTGACAGTGAACTCTCAGACCGTTGACGAAATCGCTCGCAAAGTGGGTGATGGCGGTCGCCTAAACCGGAGGGAAGCTCTAACCCTATACGAACAGGCACCAACCCACCTGCTCGGTTGTCTGGCTGATGAGGCGTGCGCTCGTCGTCACCCATCTGGGATTGTTACCTATATCATCGACCGAAACGTCAACTACACCAATGTCTGTGTGGCGAAGTGCAATTTTTGTGCTTTCTATCGACCCGTGGGGTCTGCTGAAGGCTATGTGCTCGGCTTTGACGAATTGTTTACCAAGATCGACGAGACGATTGCAGTCGGCGGTGAACAGTTGCTACTGCAGGGCGGGCATAATCCCGATCTTCCGCTTAAATGGTACGAAGATCTATTTCGTGCAGTCAAAACGCGATATCCGTCATTCCGACTACATGCATTGTCGCCACCAGAAATTATCCACCTCTCGCGTCTTTGCCAATTGGACGTACCGTCAATCATTGAACGGCTTACCAGTGCCGGGTTGGATAGTATCCCCGGGGGTGGCGCTGAGATCCTCGTTGATCGGGTAAGGCGGGAGCTAAACTGCTACAGCAAAGCTTCAACCAGGGAATGGTTAGGTGTAATGCGGGAGGCCCACCGTGTGGGCCTAAGAACCACAGTTACGATGATGTTCGGGACGGTCGAAAGTTTAGATGAGCGTATCGAGCATTTGATGCGCGTACGCGATCTTCAGGACGAAACTGGCGGGTTCACGGCATTCATCACTTGGAGCTTCCAGCCGTCAAATACTGAGCGTGGTGGCAGGGAAGCAACTGGAGTGGACTACCTACGCACCTTAGCCTTGGCAAGGCTTGTACTTGACAACATTGACAATATGCAGGCGTCTTGGGTCACCCAAGGAGGCAAAGTCGGACAGCTCAGCTTGTCATACGGTGCGAATGATATGGGCAGCGTTATGATTGAAGAAAACGTTGTCCGGGCTGCGGGTGCCGCCTTCTGTATGGACGAGTTAGAAATTGTTAGAAATATTGAAAACGCCGGTTTTATTCCGAAACGGCGGAATGTGCACTATAAAGTGCTTGGTGATCCAGTCGTGCGGCAACGTGACGTTCCAAGGATGACCACGCTCGCCCAAGCTAGGGCTGCTAATGATCATTCGGTGCCGGAAGAATTGGTGAGATATCGTGCTAGGACGCCTAGTGGAAAGCGGCAGCGCGTCCAGCGATAGAGGGTCCTCTTCCCGATGCGTCGTTACCGCGCTGCTTGGGCTCTCCCCATCGCGGCTCCCCCAATCAAGAATGCCAGTGTTACGCTCGATCGTGGGCGCATTGTTTCCATTGGTCCGGCCCCCTCGAACACTTCTACAGCCAGCAAAGACTACGTTGATCTCGGTTCAGCCGTAGTATTACCTGGTCTAGTTAACGCGCACACGCACCTCGAACTTTCGTTTCTAGGAGGCCGCATAGCACCTACTGAGTCAATGCCTGAGTGGGTCGATGAGGTCCTTAGTTCAAAGCTTGGCGCTGACATTGAGAAACGTAATGCTATTGAATCGTCCATCGTTGAGTTAAGGCGTCATGGCACAGCTCTCGTTGGGGACATCAGTAACACCTTGGCGACGGTCGCGCCACTTAAGCGAGCGCCTCTTTCGGCGGTGGTCTTTCACGAACTTCTGGGGTTCAACTCCTCCGACCCTGATGCCCAAGCGCGTTCCGCGGTCGAGGCAACCGACTTGTCGAGCGAAGTCGAAGGCGTCAGAGTCAGTGTTGCTGCGCATGCGCCCTATTCGGTGTCACCTGCATTATTTGAAGCATTACGCCGCGAATTAAGTTCCAAATGTCCAATGGCGCCAATCACCGTGCATCTAGCCGAATCGGCTGAGGAATTAGTGTTTCTCGACGATGGCGGAGGCCCTTGGCGGCAGTTACTGGAGCGACGTGGTGCATGGAATCCATCTTGGGAACCTCCCCGGTGCAGCCCGGTCGAGTTTCTTAAGCGGGTTGGTTGGCACGACCCTTCGGTCATCGTCGTACACGGCGTGCACTTAAGTGTTGAGGACCTTCTTGGACTTTCGGAAAGTGGCGTAACGTTAGTGACCTGTCCACGAAGTAATGTGTGGACAGGAGTCGGACCGCCCCCCATTAATCGTTTTATAGAATCTGGTGTCAGCCTAGCGGTCGGTACGGACAGCCTAGCTAGCGTACCCGACCTAAATCTTTTTGCCGAAATTGCGAGACTGCGGGAAATCTCACCAGAGGTTCCGGCCTCGTCCTTACTCATGAGCGCCACGATTGGGGGTGCGAGAGCGCTCCGCTGGGAGGATGAGTTTGGCACGATTGAGCCGGGGAAGAGTGCGGACTTGATTACTGTGGCACTTCCCGAGACCGTCAGTGATGTGGAAGAATATCTGGTCTGCGGTATCGGTGCTTCAGACATTACTTGGCTCGAGGACGTGTCCTGAGGGAGGAGTAGCTAGTCATTGTTCCCGAATCGAGGAGGGGTGGATTGATGCTGAGTCGGATCCAAGCTTACGCCTCATTCGTCCGTTTTAGTCACTCGGTGTTTGCGTTGCCGTTCGCTTTGGCGGGCATGCTGCTAGCGTCACGGTACACACAAGTCACACTCAGTCGTGTGGGCTGGGTCATTGCCGCTATGGTGGCTGCCCGCACCGCGGCAATGGGCTTCAACCGTCTAGTGGATGCGAGACACGATGCGTTGAACCCTCGTACCGAGGCGAGAGAAATACCCCGCGGCGTCATTTCACGCTTCCAAGCGGTGATGTTTGTAATGTGTTGGTCATCGGTGTTCGTTGCTGTGACCTCTCAGATTTCTGTCCTCTGTCTTGCCTTGTCGCCTGTTGCATTGGCAATCGCTTTTTGGTACTCGCTGGCGAAGCGATATACGAACTATTCGCAACTATTTCTCGGACTTGCAATGGCAGTTGCGCCGGTTGGGGGGTGGCTGGCCGCGGGCGGGCGCTCGGGTTGGGAACCATGGTTGCTCGGTGTGGCGATTGGGATGTGGGTCGGGGGCTTCGATGTGCTGTATGCCTGCCAAGATGTTGAATTTGATCGGAACCAGGGCCTACGATCCATTCCAGTCAGATACGGGGTGTTGAAATCATTGTGGATCTCTCGCGGTATGCACGTGGTGACGGTCGTCATGCTCACAGCACTAGCTGCGGTAACGAGTTTAGGGCAGATTTATCTTTTCGGTGTGGGTGTAGTAGCGGCACTGTTAGTCTACGAGCAGTCTCTCGTGCGCGCTAATGACTTGTCGCGTATTAAGCAGGCGTTTGATTTGAATGGCTATGTCGGCATTCTCTATTTAGCGACCACTTCGGCAGCAATCTATGTCGGATGAATCTCGCCGATCGATCGCCATTGCCATTACTGGTGCCAGCGGTGCGCTATACGCTGTACGCACCGTTGCCGCTCTGCTTGAACGAACGTTCCATGTTGAATTGGTCGTGAGTGACTTTGGGCGTCGGCTTCTAATGGAGGAGCTCAGTGTTTCCGCTGACCGTTTATTACCGCATCTTATAGAGACTTATGGTGAGACTGTTGAGCGTGGGAGCTTGCAGCTACATTCGAACAAAGATCTTGGTGCGGGTATTGCGAGCGGTAGCCATGGCTGTGACGGGATGGTTATCGTGCCGTGTTCAATGAAAACGCTGGCTGGGGTAGCCCACGGACTGTCACGGAATCTAGCCGAGCGGGCGGCCGACGTAATGTTGAAAGAACGTCATCCGTTAATCCTTGTACCACGCGAGACTCCAATGAGCCTACCGCAGTTGAGAAACATGGTTACCTGTGCCGAAGCAGGGGCGATGGTCCTTCCCGCGATGCCTGCGTTCTACCAAGGACCTAAAGAGCTAAGCGATCTAGCGGATTTCATGGCAGGGAAAATTTTGGCAGCACTTGGGCTGAAGCATAATCTGTACCCGGCATGGAAGGAATGACCGTCGGTCCGAAACCTCTTCAGAAGGACGCTCACTATATCGCGAGCATGTTTAATGCTATCGCACCACGATATGACATCCTGAATCATCTATTGAGTGCTGGGTTTGATAGACGATGGCGTGCTCGAGCAATCGCTGAACTCGAATTAAGTGGGCAGGAAACGCTTGTTGATCTCTGCACAGGGACTGGCGACCTGGCACTCGCGGCAATTCGCTCACGTCGTTCCGGGGCACGGCATGTCGTTGGGATTGATTTTGCCAGTGCGATGTTGCACTTAGGAGCTCAAAAGATACAACGCTTCGCGAGTAACTCGTCCGTCCACCTAATGCGCGGGGACGTGTCGTGCATTCCGTTGTCAGATGAGTCAGCCGACGTGGTGACGATCGGTTTTGGGATCCGAAACGTCTCAGATAGCAAACTGGTTTGTGCCGAAATCCGTCGTGTACTTCGTTCCGGCGGACGTCTAGCAATTCTCGAATTTAGCATGCCTTCAACCGCGGTCTTCAGAGGGCTGTACCGGTGGTATTTTACGCATTTCCTGCCACGCCTCGGCCGCCTCGTTTCGCGTCATTCGGAGGCTTATTCTTACTTGCCGGCCTCGGTACAGTCCTTCTTAACTCCGGCCGCGTTGTCGGCCCTGCTGGTGGAGTCGGGCTTCACGAATGTGCGGACAATTCCACTTACCTGCGGTGTTGTATATCTGTATTTGGCAACCCGCACCTGATCAATAGGGAAATTGCTGGCTGTTATAATCTTCCTACTGACTTATGTACTTTGAGTTCGATTCATCGCGTCCCGACCCGCCGTCTTTTGACGGTCCGATGTCGCGCCGCGAGGGGTTTCTGATTTCGGTTCTGGGCCATGTCTTGCTACTGGTGCTTGTACTACTGATTCCTGGGCTGCCGTTTGTCCAAGAGGTAGTTCAACGTCGCGCACAAGAGCGCGCGGCTCGCAATGCAGAGCTTCTTGAAGAGCGGTTGGCAGAACAGCGCCAAGCCGAACGCTTTGTTTTTGTTCAACCACGCATTGATACTGAGGCACTAGAGTCCCCAGATGTCGGCATGCTGTCAGATCGGGATCGTTCGGCGATGGCTCCTGAGCGTTCGGCTGAGCCACTGAATCCGGTTCCATTCGCGCGTGGCGATTCTTCTGAACTTGTCATCCTTCCAGAACTTGCCGAGGAGGTAAGGGGTGATGGTCCAGGATTGGATCCCGCCGATGGTGAACCGGATGGTGAAACTGTTGAGGAACTTGCTAGTCCTGAAGATGCCGTGGTTAATGAGGCTGAGGTGTTGGCGAATGCGGCCGATACTGGTGTCATCGACGACAGAGAACTTGGTGAGGTCGACATAAATGATCCCGGTACAGTTGGTAACGACGCACCGAGGACAGCATCTAGAATTCCTCCGTCGGGAGTCCAGGCGCCATTATCTGGCGGTTCGTTAGGTGAAGTTATCCGCAATCTTGAGAGGTATGTCGATCAAGAGACCTTCGATAATCCAAGTGGAGGAGGCGGACAGTTCGGTCCTTCGATTCAGTTCGATACTAAGGGCGTAGAATTTGGGCCATGGATTCGGCGCTTTATCGCTCAGATCAAACGTAACTGGCTGGTGCCATACGCGGCTATGGCTTTTAAGGGACACACGGTGGTTACCTTCAACGTTTATAAGAACGGTATGTTGACCGACGTGACTGTTATCCAGCCATCAACAATCGACTCGTTTAATTTATCGGCACGCAACGCTCTGTTGGCATCTGACCCTACACAGCCGTTGCCGTCAGAATATCCAGCTGACAAGGCGTTCTTCACGGTCACCTTTTATTACAATGAACGCCCGCCCCTCTAACTAGTGCCAATCTTTAGGTTGTGGTTCCCGAATCTGTAGTGGAGGTCGGTATTTGAGTGGCCGATTAGCGGGCGGTCCGTCCACCCGACTGCCGAGTAAGACCAAGATCTTGGTCGCAATCGTCGGTCCAACTGCAACTGGCAAGAGCACGTTGGGAATCGAAATCGCTGAGCGTTTTGGCGGTGAGGTGATCAGCTGTGATTCGACAGCTGTCTACAGAGGATTTGATATTGGTACTGATAAAGTTCCGTTGGAAGGGCGTCGAGGAATACCGCACCACCTGATCGACGTTGTCGATCCACGTGAGAACTATTCGGCAGCGCGGTATGCTACCGATGCGAGTGCCGTAGTATTTGAGACCATCGCTCGGGGGCGGCTGCCGATACTTGTTGGTGGTACGGGACTCTACTATCGTGCACTCACTCGCGGTTTATTTCCTGGCCCTGGGCGGGACTCCGACCTTCGGGAACGGTTGTTGGCCTTGAGCGACAGATACGGCGTGGAACGGCTGCACCGTTTAGTTCGACATGTCGATCCCGAATCAGCCGATCGGATCCATGCCAGAGACGCAAAGCGCTTAATTCGAGCTTTGGAAGTCTACTATCTCACCGGACGGCCTCTGACACGCCACTTCGACGGGACCCATTCACCGCTAATTGGATATAGCATTATTGGTATTGCCTTACGCCAGTCAAGTGACCTGACAGCAGTGAAAGTGGCGCGGCGTGTAGAAAGTCAGCTTACCGAAGGGCTCATCGACGAAGTCCGGCGGTTGCGTGCTATGGGTATACCTGACTCGGCATTGCCATTCGGTGGCATGGTGTACCGGCAAGTGTTGGCTTTTTTAAATGGAGTTGGCACCGAGGAGAGTACGCGTGATGACATCATACGGGCCAACCGTCGATACGCTCGGCGTCAGTTGATCTGGTTTAGGAAAGAGCCTAATCTACACTGGATTCAGGTTGACGATGGACCGGTGCACGCGTTTAGGTTGGCGGAACAAATCGTTCGTGACAACGTGGTAGCTCGGTCAGAGTCTGTAGTGTTATGAGGCGAACGGTGCCCATGATTATGGCGGGTGCCGGAAGTTCGGTGCGACCCTCATCCTTTTCGTTCTCCCGTGCGATTGTGGTTGTTCTTGACGGCGCCGGGGTTGGTGCGCTGCCTGATGCGTCGGAGTACGCGGACGAGGGTAGTAATACCCTCGGGAACATTGCGCGGCACGTAGACCTTTTGATTCCGACGCTTCGCGCGATGGGGCTTGGGAACGTTGTCGATCTTGGAGGTTCGTCACCGGTGCCGTTATCGGCATTCGGACGGATGGCTGAGGCCTCACCGGGCAAAGATTCCGTGACGGGACACTGGGAGTTGACCGGCGTGGTCCTTGACCGTCCGTTTCCTCTATTTGTTGACGGTTTTCCTTTACACGTCATTGCCGATCTCGAACGCCGGATTGGTTATAAGACCTTGGGTAATTCAACAGCTTCAGGAACTGAGATCATTGAGAGACTTGGAAGAGAGCACCTTGAGACTGGTTCACCAATTGTTTACACATCAGTTGATAGTGTCTGCCAAATTGCTGCCCATGAATCCATAATGTCAGTGCCCGAGCTGTATCGTTGCTGTGAGATTGCGTTTGAGATCATGGTTGAGGGACTAGGTGTAGGTCGGGTCATCGCCCGTCCTTTCGCCGGTGAAGTTGGGGCCTTCCAGCGTACAGCAGGGCGACGAGATTTTACGTGCCCAGCGCCAGGTGACACGTTGTTCGATCGGGCAACAGCCGCTGGGGTTCCAGTGGTAACGATTGGCAAAGTTGATGACCTTTTCGCTGGCCGAGGTATTTCAAAGGCGGTCCACACTTCATCCGATGATGACGTAATGGATGCACTTGAGCGTACACTGACGTCGACGCCACAAGGCATCATTATGGCCAACTTGGTCGACTTCGATACTGTTTACGGTCACCGAAATGACGTGTTGGGATATGCGGCTAATTTGGAGCAGTTTGATCGTCGGCTGGCCAGTTTACTTCCATATATTCAGGGCGGCGATCTGTTTATCATTACCGCTGACCACGGGAATGACCCGACAACTCCAAGTACGGATCACTCGCGTGAGTATGTGCCCGTTCTTATTTCCGGATCGTCGGTTCGTGCTGGCACGAACGTGGGGACCCGATCGAGCTTCGCCGATGTCGGTCAAACAATTGCTGAAGGCCTTGGATTGAAACCGCTCGCGTCGGGCATGAGCTTTCTCAGCGAGATCGCACTAGGGGCATAGTCAGTAAGTCGGCCAGGGCTTAAGCGTGTGAGATGAACGAGATGGCTACGATAAGAGAAGGACTTGAAGCGCGCGAACATGAGTTTCTTGCCCCTCAGGCCTCCAAGAGTGATGCAAGTAAAGGGCGGCCTCAAGACGAAGCTGAGGATCCGATCCGTCCTGCATTTCAACGCGACCGTGACCGTATCGTGCATTGTAAGGCGTTTCGTCGATTGAAGCATAAGACGCAGGTGTTCTTTTCACCAGCTGGAGATCACTACCGCACACGCCTGACACACACACTTGAGGTCTCCCAGATCGCGCGAACCGTTTCGAAAGCTCTTCGTCTGCATGAAGAGCTGACTGAGGCCATTGCACTAGGACACGACCTAGGTCACACACCTTTTGGACATGCTGGTGAGCGAGTGTTACGGGAACTCATTCCCAGCGGATTTAATCATTACGAACAAAGTTTACGCATCGTGGATCGACTAGAAAACGATGGTCAAGGTCTCAATTTGACTTGGGAAGTGCGGGACGGAATTGCCAAACACTCGAAGGGAAAGCATGGTGCACCGGTAGGTGCAGCGGATACAGATCGGGTAACGGCGCTTGAGGGGCAGGTAGCGCGTGTTGCTGACATGATTGCATATGTGAATCACGACATCGACGATGCCTTACGAGCGGGTCTCCTAGCGGAGGCGGACCTTCCAGCCAAGCCGATAGCGCTTCTAGGGGGCACCAAATCTGAGCGGATCAGTCGACTCGTGACCGATGTAATACTTCAAACGATGCAGGCAGAGCTCGACCGGGTACGAATGAGCGAAGAAGTCTTGGATGCGCTGCTCGCCCTTCGAGCATTTCTATTCGAGGCGGTGTATGAGAACAGCGATGCAACAGTTGAGTTCAAAAAGGCATCGGGGATTCTTGGAGGCCTTTGGGAAAAAGTACATGAGCAACCTAAAGCCTTCCTTGACGAGGGTATAGTAGCGACTGAGGGCATTGATACTGCGGCGCGGGATTTCCTCGCTGGTATGACCGATCGGTTTGCGGTGAGTCTTTACGAACGACTGTTCATTCCAAAACCTTGGGTTGAGTTGGTGTGAGGCGTACAAGCACGGTGAATATTCTGCCATTCGTGTTAAAATCTCGGGTTCGGAACCGCTTGTGTAGGCTGCCAGATGCTATTGGATCTCAAGACTCTGAGCGAACCTCGTGTTCGCCTTGAACGGACCTATCCACCGTCGGCTTTTAAGGCAACTGACGAATTCACCGTCGGCAAACCCGTAGAGCTAGTGTGCGATGTCGAGAAGATCCGTAATTGGTATCAATTGGCAGGTCATCTTGCTACGAGGCTTCGAGTGCAATGCTGTCGGTGTGGAGAGTTGTGTGACACAGAGTTGGACGTGGCGTTCGACCTTCGCTACGTCTCTGAAGCGCTGAACACTGGGACGAATGACGTGGAGATCGGCGATGAAGATTTAACGGTAGCCTTTTATCGCGACGATCAGATCGATCTCCGACAACTCATGGCCGAACAGTTCTATTTGGCATTGCCGATGAAGCCACTTTGCCAGGAAGGTTGCCGCGGGCTTTGTACTGCTTGCGGCAAGAATCTTAATTTTACCGATTGTAAATGCTCGATCAAATGGCGTGATCCGAGATTAGCTGCTCTTGATGGACTACTGAAAGGAAAGTCTTCGAAATAACGTAAGTGATCGAGTAAGGAGTTGATGATGCCGAATCCGAAACGGAGACATTCAAAGTCGCGTACCGCCAAACGACGAACGCACGATGCGCTGTCGGTGCCTCCGATGGGAGAGTGCCCGCAGTGTCATGAGATGAAGCCGCCGCATAAGGTCTGTCCGCACTGTGGATACTATAGAGGCCGCCCGATTCGTGAAATCGACGAGTCGTAAGCGGGGACCATTTCAAGATCTGAGCGTGGAGACTCTGAGTATTTCATGTTGATCGGGGAGCAATGCCTCCCGTGACAAGATCAAACAGCGCGTAGGTTATAAGTCGCCGAATGTGCGCATTGTGAATGTAACCGGTCCAGTAGGCGTGAAACAGCTCTCAGGTTACCGTGCTCGAAACCACTTACTCACAGCAGTAGTTGGTTGGTTGAGAAATTAGAGATGTTGTCGTTTATCTTTCCAGGGCAGGGGTCACAATGTGTGGGTATGGGCCGCGATCTTGTGAACGCGTATCCTGAGTGTCGCACTACTTTTGAGGAGGCCGATGAAGTGCTCGGCGAGTCACTCAGTAGGCTTTGTTTTGAAGGTCCAGAAGAACACTTAACGTTGACTGAGAATGCTCAACCGGCCATTCTGACAGTGAGTGTCGCAATGTATCGAGGATTAATTGAGCGTGGTCTGAGGCCGACGTGCGTCGCCGGGCATAGCCTAGGTGAGTACTCCGCACATGTGGCTGCAGGTACGATAGCGTTTGCAGACGCACTGGGTATCGTGAAGCGTCGGGGTAGATATATGCAGGAGGCTGTGCCTGTTGGGGCTGGTGCGATGTCTGCCATACTGGGTTTAGATGCTAGTAGCGTCAAGCAGGCGTGCGATGAGTCGGGCAACGGTGAGGTTGTCGCGCCCGCCAACTTAAATGCTCCTCGGCAAGTCGTGATTGCTGGCGACCGTGAGGCCGTACATCGTGCCGGTGAAGTGGCAAAAAGGATGGGCGCGAAACGTGTCATTTCGTTGACGGTGAGCGCGCCATTTCACTGTGCCCTGATGCAGCCTGTGGCAGATCGGCTGGCGCCGGAATTACGAAGGCTGAGTGCAACCGATCCCCGCATTCCGGTCGTAGCTAATGTTGATGCTGAGCCTAAACGCGATGCTCAGGCTTCGATTGATGCGCTTATTCAGCAGATCGCTTCGCCCGTGTTATGGGAGCAAGTTATTAGACGTCTTGCATCGGATGGTAGTCGCACGTATGTTGAGGTGGGGCCGGGTTCGGTGTTAACCGGGCTGATGAAGAAAATTGACCGTGCTCTTCGGGCGGTTGCGGTGGATACGTTACCCACGTTGAACCACGCTAAGGAGTTAATTGGATAGTCCCAACGGTTGAGGGAACGGTCTCTTGCTAGAGACTGCCGGGTGATTGCATGACGAAAATAGGTGACCGTGTGACAATTGTTACGGGCGCATCGCGTGGTATTGGGCGTGCGGTCGCCGAACAACTCGCTGAGGCTGGCTGTATGGTTGTCGCCGCCGCGCGCGCGCAACATGCTGAGGAGACGGTAGCGACGATTTTAGCGTCAGGAGGCCGAGCCGAACTTGCGAGTCTCGATGTGACTGAACCTGATGCTGTTCGTAATCTGGTTAGTGATGTGGTGAAGAGGTTAGGAAGAATCGATGTTTTGGTAGCGAATGCTGGAATCGCTCGTGACCAGCTATTACTTCGTCTGCAGCGAAAGGATTGGGACGACGTTCTGACGACGAATCTTACGGCCGTTTTCACATGTGTTCAGGCAGTCCTTCGCCCTATGATACGGCAGCGATTCGGTCGCATTATCACGATCAGTTCTGTAGTGGGACAGATGGGTAATGCGGGTCAGGCGAGTTACGCTGCGTCGAAAGCTGGTTTAATCGGCTTTACCAAAGCGGTAGCCAAAGAAGTTGCCTCTCGTGGTGTTACGGCAAACGTTGTAGCGCCTGGATTGATCGACACTGATATGACACGGGCTCTCGGTAGTAAAGGTCGGGACGACTGGCAGTCATTGGTGCCGCTTGGCCGGATGGGCACTCCCGCCGAAGTCGCACATGCGGTAAGGTTTCTTGCATCCGACGAGGCATCGTATATTACTGGGCAGGTTGTAGGTGTTAACGGTGGAATGTACATGTAGGAGGTGTGAATGGTCGTCACGGACAAAGTCAAGGGCATCATTGTGGAGCAACTCGGCGTTGGTGAGGAGGAAGTAACCCCGGATGCTTCCTTTGTCGATGATCTAGGAGCGGATTCGCTCGACACAGTCGAGCTGGTCATGGCGCTGGAAGAAGAGTTCAATATCGAGATTCCTGATGAGGATGCGGAGAAGATCACTCGAGTGAAGGAAGCCGTTGACTATATCGAGACGCACTCCAAGGCCAAGAAGTAGCGCCTGTAGACACGCGGAGGCTGTGTGAAGAGGCGAGTTGTTGTCACCGGCGTTGGACTCGTGTCGTCGTTAGGAGTTGGCACGGAGGAGAACTGGGAGGCGCTTTGCGCTGGGCGTAGTGGTATCGGGTCTATAACCCGATTTGACGCGTCTGAGTTCTCGACACGCATTGCAGGGGAGGTCAAGAACTTCGACCCCTTGCAGTTTATCGCCAAGAAGGACGTCAAGAAGATGGACGTCTTCATTCAATACGCTATTGCTGCCGCCGAGTTTGCGGTTCGCGATGCCGGTTTAGAAGTTACGCCGGAGATTGCTGAGCGGGTTGGAGTCTTCATCGCGTCTGGCATAGGAGGGTTCAGTGCCATCGAACGCGAGCATCGGTCGTTACTCAAGGACGGTCCGAGAAAAATTTCACCATTCTTTATTCCGTCAGTCATCATTAATCTTGCTGCTGGACAGGTTTCGATCCGTTTTGGGGCTAAGGGGCCCAATTCTGCGACGGTCACTGCCTGTTCGGCCTCTGCTCACGCGGTCGGTGACGCGTTTGAAATCATCAGTCGAGGCGCAGCTGATGTAATGATTGCGGGTGGTTCTGAGGCAGCCATCACACCACTCGGCGTTGGTGGTTTCGCGGCGATGAGAGCTTTGTCTAAGAGGAACGACGAGCCCGAGCGTGCGAGTCGTCCGTTTGACCGTGATCGTGATGGGTTCGTTATGGGTGAGGGTGCGGGAGTCGTCATTCTTGAGGAATACGAGCAGGCAATAGCGAGGAAGGCCCCGTTGTACGCGGAGCTAGTTGGTTACGGGATGTCGGGAGATGCCTTCCACGTGACGGCGCCCTCCGAAGATGCCGATGGGGCGGTGAGAGCTATACGGGCGGCACTGGCACGCGGGGAGTGTCCCCCAGACCAAGTCGATTACATTAATGCGCACGGCACCTCGACTCCCTACAACGATAAATTGGAGACATTGGCGATTAAGAACGTTTTCGGCGGTCAAGCCAGCAAACTAGCTGTATCCTCAACCAAGTCGATGACTGGGCATTTACTGGGTGCGGCGGGTGGTTTGGAAGCTGGTATCACCGCTTTGGCTGTTCGACGACAAACGCTCCCGCCGACGATTAATCTTGATACCCCCGACCCTGACTGTGACCTTGACTATGTGTCGGGATTGGCACGTCCTGCGTTGATTAGGTATGCGTTGTCGAATTCGTTTGGGTTCGGGGGTACGAACGCTGTACTTCTCTTCAAACGGTGCGATTCGTAGTCGATCCCATTGAACGCTACAGGGTCATCATTCGTTTAGTCTTCTCGTTGCGCATCCGCGCTAATTAACAACATGAACATTATTGTCTGCATTAAGCAGGTGCTCACCCGTGATTGGCCATTCCAAGTTGATGCTCAGGGGACTTGGGTCCGAGAACAGGATGCTAGCTTTGAGATGAACGAGCCAGACTCTTACGCGCTCGAAGCCGCGCTACGTCTTAAAGAGAAGCATGGCGGTGAAGTGATAGTCTGCTCGATGGGGCCAGCTCGGGTGACTCAGGTTATTCGTGAAGGGTTGGCTCGAGGTGCAGATCGAGCCATTCACGTTGTCAGTGATGATACCGCGCGAATAGATGCGTTCGGTGTTGCTCAGGCGCTTGCCGCCGCCATCAAGTTTGAGGAGGCCTCTCTTGTACTCACAGGCCTCCAATCTGATGATCATGGCTTTGCCCAGACCGGCATCATCTTATCTGCACTTCTGGGTTTGCCGCACGCTACCATCGTGATGGATATTGAAGTCAGTGATGACGCAGTTAGAGTCAAGCGTGAACTCGAGGGCGGATGGTTCCAGTGGGTTGCGTTGCCGATGCCTGCGCTACTGACGATTCAGAGTGGGATCAACCAGTTACGGTATGCCACCCTGAAGGGCATCATGGCTGCTAAAAAGAAGGAAATTCGGACTATTCAGGCTGTAGCACCTGGTGAGGCACGTCAGCGAATCGTAGCGCTGTATCCACCAGAAAAGGAAAAGCAGACACACTTTGTTGATGGAACTTCTTCGGAGGCTGCCAAGAAGCTAGTGAGGCTGCTACGGGATGAAGCACGGGTGCTGTGATGGGGCGTGAGCACATTAATTAGCATCCATTGGATGCCAAAATGATTCTTGTTATTGCCGAGCAGAGGGATGGAGCGCTAAACCGCGGGAGTTGGGAAGCTCTAGCGGGAGCGCAGCAGATTGGTGGCAAGGTCAAGGTTGCGATTCTCGGTGTCCGTTTGGACAGAACTGCAGAAGAACTTGCCACGGCTGATGTGGCCGAGGTACTTGTACTCGATAAGGATGCGCTTGAGCAGTACACGGCCGATGGCTTTGTACGTGCCCTAACCTTGCTAATCGAAGCTGAGTCGCCTGAGCTTGTTGTATTTTCCCATACCTATCAATCTAGAGATTTCGTGCCAGCGCTGGCCGGGGCACTCGACCGCGCTCTAATCACCGATTGTGTTTGTGCGGTGCGTCGGGACGACAACCTGATCTTCAGTCGTCCTATGTTTCAAGGTAAGTTGATGGCTGACGTGGTGGCCCTGGGGCCGCCGCCACACATCGTTACGTTCCAAAATGGCGCGATCAGCGCGGATACTCTTGTTTACGGTGACACCTCAGCGCCAAGACGAACTGTTCCTGTGATTTTTGAAGCCGCCGCACTGCGGCAGCGCCCGGAGCCTGCATTTCAAGAGGCAAAACAGGTGGTGGATCTATCGCAGGCAGACCGGATCGTCGCGGTCGGCCGAGGTATTAAAAGCGAAGAGCATCTCCAGTTGGTTCAGCGTCTGTCTGCCGTGCTGGGTGCTGAGATTGCAGCTTCACGCCCGATTTGCGACATGGGCTGGCTGCCGATGGACCGTCAGGTAGGAAGTTCCGGCCAGACGGTGGCGCCGACTCTCTATTTTGCAGTTGGTTTGTCAGGTGCGATCCAGCATGTTGTAGGTATGAAGGGCGCTAGGACGATCGTTGCGATTAACAAAGATGCTGATGCGCCTATTTTTGAGATTGCAGACTATGGTGTGGTGGGTGACTTGTTCGAAATTGTGCCTGCAATAATTTCTGAACTGGAGAGTTTACCTTGAGGCGCGAAACGGTTGAGGTCGACGTCCTGATCGTCGGTGGTGGCCCAGCGGGCATATCTGCAGCCTTGCATCTGGCACAGTTGCAGAAGTCTCGGGGTGGCACCCCACTGGCCATTACCGTGCTGGAGAAGTCTAGGGATAGCGGGTCACACATGTTATCTGGTGCTGTGTTCGATCCAAGTGCGCTCCACCATCTTCTTCCAGACTTTGAATCACTCGGCGCACCGCTAGGGCCAGCGGTGCACGAGGATCGGCTCTTGTTCTTGACTGAGAAGCGCGCGATCCGGTTCCCTTTCACGCCGCCTCCACTCAAGAACCATGGTTGTTACATTATCTCTTTGAACCGGTTTGTAAAGTGGCTAGCTGAGCAAGCGGAGTCTTCCGGCGTAGATGTGATTAACGGTTTCGCTGCTACTGAGGTGCTTTATAACGGCGACCGCGTCGTGGGTGTCCGTACAGGTGATCGTGGAGTTGATCGAGGGGGTGAACGAAAGTCGAACTTTGAGCCCGGAGTTGACATTCGTGCTGCGGTAACGATTTTTGCTGATGGCGTGCGAGGAAACTTATCAAAGACGGTCTTGCGACGGTTTCGGCTTGACGCTGCTTCGCAACCCCAAAGTTACGCTCTTGGGATCAAGGAGCTCTGGGAGGTCCCGACTGGTAGGGTCAAACCCGGGACTGTAATGCACACCCTCGGATACCCACTCCGTTCCGAGGAGTTCGGTGGTGGCTTTATATATGGCTTGGCACCTGACCGGGTGTCCCTAGGTTTCGTGACCGGTCTCGATTATCAAGATCCCTTGTTTGATCCACACATGGCGTTCCAGCGGTTAAAGTGTCACCCCTTGTTATCGGGTCTGCTTGCTGATGGCCAATTGTTAAGGTACGGAGCGAAGGCTCTGCCGGAGGGTGGGTGGCATGCGGTGCCGAAATACTACATCGACGGTGCATTACTGGTTGGCGATGCTGTGGGATTTCTGAACTCTCTGCGTCTAAAGGGGATCCATCTTGCAATGTGGACAGGCATTTATGCGGCGCAGGTGGCACTCGATGCTGTGCTGGCAAGTGATCCATCGGCTGTCAGGTTGCAGGCGTTCCAGACCTTAGTCGATGATGGCCCTGTTCGACGAGAAATGTATCCTGTACGCAACGTACATCAGGGTTTTGGGCATGGACTAATAGCTGGACTTGCTTTTGCTGGACTGTCGTTACTAGCACGGGGTTGGTGGTTCCGCGATCCGGTGCCGAATCTTATCGGTCATAAGCGAATGCAGACGATGGCGGTTTACCATGGGCTGAATGGAGCGACTCGTAACTCCATTAAAGCCCCTGTTGACCGAAAATTGACGTTCGATCGCCTAACAAATGTACATTTTTCAGGAACGCGCCACGAAGAAGACCAGCCAGCACACCTATTAGTTCAAGACTTAGATATCTGCCGTACACGTTGTCGTGAAGAATATGGGAACCCCTGTATTCGGTTCTGTCCGGCTAACGTATATGAGATGGTGGAAGTTGGGGACGATTTACGGTTGCAGATTAATGCATCAAACTGCGTTCACTGCAAAGCTTGTGACATCATTGATCCGTATCAGATCATCGACTGGGTTCCGCCGGAAGGTGGAGGAGGTCCGCAGTACGACGGGATGTGATGTTTGATCGAGTAACTGTATTTCCGTTGGTGCGAGAGTAATGGAAGGTTCGCCGACTCGCCGACTAACGTCATGGCAGCGAGCCAAGGCCGCTGGGATCGCGGCCTTGGCGTACCCTCTCATTGCATTACTCGGCGTGACGCTCAGGTGGCGTGTCAGTGGAATTGAGCATCTTGACGAGATTCGAAAGAGTGGACGACAACCAGTTATGGCTTTTTGGCACGGCCGTATCCTCTCGGCCACCTACTATTTCCGGCGGCGTGGCATCGTCGTGATTACCAGTGAGAATTTTGATGGTGAATGGATTGCTAGGATCATAGAGCGGTTCGGTTATGGGACGGCACGTGGATCGACCTCTCATGGCGGCCAACGCGCGCTACTATCCTTAAAGCGCGCCTTAGTAGAGGGGAAGCCGGTTGGCTTTACTGTCGATGGGCCGCGTGGGCCAACTGGTTCTGCACAGCTAGGCGCTGTGTGGTTAGCGGGTGCCACGGGTAACCCCCTGCTCCCGTTTCATCTTGAAGCGGACCGGTATTGGATGGCGGGAAGCTGGGATCGGACGCAGATTCCGAAGCCTTTCAGTCGGGTTGCTCTCGCGGTGGGCCCGTCGATCGATGTGCCTCAAAATGCTGACGAGCACACACTCGAAACGAAGCGTTCTGAGCTTGAGCGGGCGTTACATGGGCTCACCGATACGACGAACCAACTCCTGGAGGCTTCGTGAGTGAAACATCGTTAGTGTTGTTCGCATCTGAACGATTCGCTGACCATGTTACGCCGCCAGGACATCCTGAGCGCGTTGGACGTGCTGAGGTAATGCAGAACGTAGCAGAAGGATTTGTCCGTGACGGTGGCAGAGTAATCGAACCTCGTCCGGCAACCGATGCAGAACTGGTGGCTGTTCATGCCTCCACTTACATTGAATCGATTGCGGCAACGTCGGGTCTCGCTGTTAAGCTCGATCCCGATACCTATACCTCACCAAGGTCGCATGAAGTCGCGCGTTTAGCTGCCGGAGCGACTGTAGAGGCTGCCTCTCATGCGATGGCTGACGGGAGCCCCGTGCTCGCGTTGGTGCGCCCACCAGGCCACCATGCCGAAACCGACCGAGCGATGGGCTTTTGTTTCTTTAACAGCGTAGCTGTGGCCGCCGCGCACGCTCTAGATAACGGTGCATCAAAGGTGGCGATTGTTGACTACGACGTTCATCATGGCAATGGCACGCAGTGGATGTTTTACGACAATCCACAGGTCCTTTATGTTTCTACGCACCAGTATCCTTTTTACCCTGGGACGGGTGCGATTGCTGATATCGGGCGAGGCGCGGGTGAGGGCAGAACCTTGAATGTACCTCTTCCGGCCGGCGCAACTGACGCCGACTACGAACTAGTGTTCACGCGCCTCGTCCTACCGGCATTACGGGCGTTTTCCCCTGACCTTTTACTTGTTTCGGCTGGATACGATGCGCATGAGCGAGACCCACTTGCCGGTATGGAGGTCACAACCGAAGGCTATCGTGCGATGACACGTCATTTACGAATCATTGCGGACGAAGTGAGTGGTGGTCGTCTGGCGTTTGTGACCGAGGGTGGCTACGATCTTCAAGCTCTTGATGAGTGTCTTGACTCGACAGTTGCTGTTCTTCGTGACCCGTCCATCGGTGAAGCACCGTCGTTCAAGGGTGCAACCGACCGTGCGGAAGCGGTGATGGAGGATATCATTTCGCTGCACCAACCACACTGGCCGAGTGGCGTCTGGTGAAGTAGCGAATAAGGTGAATGTCAGTGCATCCAGTTCAACGGTGCGTAACTAGGGGCCTACGCTATAATGGCGGCATGGCGGATGGTCGTCTCCGTCACTTATTGATCGTGGTAACGAGTTTAACTATCTGGCGTTCCATCGACCCGAGCGGCACCGGCTGATCGCTTGTGCATTACGCCCATCGAGTTACTGCCGGCAACCAGGTTTGCCGGTTCACGCGTATGGCCCCAGTCGTGTCCGAGTATTCCCCGCAGACAATTGAGAAGAAGTGGCAACAGCGTTGGGCTGAATGCCGGACGTTTGAGGTAGAAGCAGATTCCTCTAAGCCAAAGTTTTATTGCTTGGTGATGTTTGCCTATCCGTCGGGTCATGCGCACGTCGGGCACGTCCGTAACTACATGATTGGCGACGTGGTGGCTCGGATGAAACGAATGCAGGGCTACCACGTAATCCATCCGTTCGGCTGGGACGCCTTTGGTCTTCCAGCCGAGAATGCCGCCATTCAAAACAAGGTACACCCTAGGACGTGGACGCTAGACAACATTGCTCACATGAAGGGACAGTTGCAGCGGTTGGGTATTAGCTATGCGTGGGAACGAGAGATAGCTACCTGTCTTCCCGATTACTATCACTGGAATCAGTGGATCTTTCTGAAGATGTTCGAGCGTGGTCTGGCGTATCGTCGGCGTTCTACAGTTAATTGGTGTCCTAGCTGTCAGACGGTCCTGGCCAACGAACAAGTGACCGAAGGGCACTGCTGGCGTTGCTCGTCTGCTGTGGCTGCACGTTCACTTGAGCAGTGGTTCTTACGTATTACCGAATATGCGGACCGATTGCTCGACGGCATTGACCGTCTAACCGAATGGCCAGAAAAGGTGCTGACGATGCAGCGCAACTGGATCGGTAGATCGGAGGGTGCGCGCGTTCGGTTCCTTTTAACCGGTGACAAGGTAGCACCAATTGATGTTTTCACGACGCGTCTCGATACAATTTACGGTGCTACCTTTGTAATATTAGCTCCTGAGCACTCGCTTATTGACGAAATCGCAACCTCTGCAAGGAAGCCCGAGGCATTCCTCGAACGTATCCGCCGTTTCCGGGCTCAGGATCGAACGGCCAGACTTACCGGAGAAATCGAGAAGGAAGGTTTCGATACGGGTCGGCGAGCCACTAATCCTTTTACGGGTGAGGATGTCCCAGTGTGGGTGGCGAATTTTGTCCTCGGTGAGTATGGAACTGGTGCAGTCATGGGTGTTCCCGCACACGACCAACGTGATTTCGAGTTTGCGCAGAAGTACGACCTGCCAATTCGGGTAGTCGTTCAGCCAGTTGAGAACGCGGCCTCACTCTCGGCGCTTGAGGAGGCCTATGTGGGTCAAGGCAGGCTGGTAGCTTCGGAAGAGTTTTCGGGTTTGCCGTCAGCCGAGGCTCGAGACCTGATGACACAAGCGGCAAATGCTCAAAACATCGGCGAAGGTACGGTGCAGTACCGTCTGAAGGATTGGGGAATCTCACGGCAACGCTATTGGGGTACGCCGATTCCGATTATCCACTGCGAATCCTGTGGATTGGTTCCGGTTCCCTGCGACAAACTTCCGGTTGAATTACCGAACGTGACGGCGTTCAGCGGCCGAGGCGACTCGCCACTGGCACAGGTGCCAGAATTTGTTAATACGCCATGTCCGACGTGTGGTGCCGACGCTCGACGTGAGACAGACACCATGGATACGTTTATTGACTCATCATGGTACTACTATCGCTACTGTGACCCGCATAACAAGGTGCTGCCGTTCGACTCTGAAGCTGTAAACTACTGGACGCCGGTCGATTTTTATAGCGGAGGTGTCGAGCACGCCATCCTGCATCTGATCTACTCTCGGTTCTTCTGCAAAGTAATGCACGATCTCGGACTCGTGGAGCACGATGAACCATTTACACGGCTTCTTACCCAGGGGATGGTGCTGAAGGACGGTGCCGTGATGTCAAAGTCGAAGGGTAATGTTGTGGATCCTGACGACATGATGGCAACTTATGGTGCGGATACGCTCCGGCTCTACGAAATGTTTGTTGCTCCTCCCGAGAAGGAAATCGAGTGGACCGACACCGGACTTGAAGGTAGCTTTCGTTTTTTGAACCGTGTGTGGCGACTGGTGGAGCCACTGGCTACACGGGTGCGTGAAGCTGGGCAGCCGCCGGCCAACCTGAATGACGCTGAACGCGCTATCCGCCGTAAGACGAATGAAACGATCCAGCGGGTGTCTAGGGATCTTGACCCCCGTGTCCATTTAAATACGGCCGTGTCGGCACTTATGGAACTCGTGAATGATCTGTACTTATTCTGTGATGAGGTTGGGTGCGGTCCGAGAGTACGGCGGTCGGCGACTTCGGACATCCGCCCGGAAACGGCAGCTGTACTCCGTGAGGCGATTGAGGCGCTCGTGCTGTTGATCGCTCCGTTTACCCCGCATTTCGCTGAGGAGCTCTGGGAGCGATTAGGGCACTCGGATGGTCTTATTGCGGCGCAGTGGCCAAAGTTCGATCCAACGGTGGCTAGAGCCGACACATTGGTTGTGCCAGTGCAGGTCAATGGAAAAGTACGTGCTCGATTAACGGTCGAAGCTGGCCGGAGTGACGCCGACCTTGAGGCTGATGTTCTCGTCGACCCTCAGATTCAAATACACCTTGCCGGTAAAACTATAGTGAAGGTGATTGTTGCTCGCGGCCGCCTTGTTAACGTTGTCACAAAATGATCTGGGTGATGAAGAAGATGTCCAGGTGCACAACTAGTGTGAGAGGTCACAGATATTTTGTTCTGGTGCTTCTTGTTAGCGTTCTGAGCTCAGGTTGTGGCTATGCCTTGGCCGGCCGAGGCTCATTCTTGCCCGATTATGTTGAAACGATCGGTATTCCGCTCTTCGAAAATAATACGGCCTTTTTCGAGATGGAGCAGGTCTTAACTGAGGCAGTACGAACGGAATTCATCGGGAGGGGCAGCTATCAAATAGTGCCTCAGGAGGACGGTGTCGACGCGGTTCTCATCGGGCGTGTTGTGTCGATCAACTTACAGCCATCGAGCTTCACGGACCAGCAGCAAGCGGCCCGGTACACTTTCACGCTCACTTCCAGTATTGTGTTGCGCGATTTACGGACAGAGGAAGCAATTTGGGAGAACGCTTCGCTTGTCTTCACTGAGGAATATGATGTTGCGACGGGTGGCGGCGCGCTCGACGCAAGTGCATTTTTTGGCCAGGATACAAATGCGCTTGAGCGCATGGCCAGCGATTTCGGAACTACAGTTGTCACCTCGATTCTCGAGGCTTTCTAGCTGACTTTATCTATGGCGGCTTCCACCCCGGCCACCGTTCGCAAACAAATTGCCTCGGGTAAGACAGGCCCGATCTATCTGATTATCGGAAGCGATGAGGATGAGAGAACTCGTCTGGCTCGGGAGTTTGCTGATGTTGTCGAGGAAGAGCTTAGACCATTTAACGTTGAGCGGCTCTACGGTGGGGAAACGGAACCAGCGAGGTTACTTCAGGCCGTCCACATGTTGCCGATGCTCGGACCGCGTCGCATTGTTATCGTATCGCAGGCTGAGCTTGTACTTTCCCCGAAGAAGGCGGTCGTCGACTCGAAGCGCGATCTCGAAGCCCTCGAGCAGTACGTTCAGAACCCTTCGCCTCAAGTTACGGTCATCTTTGAATCTGGCGATCTCGACAAGCGGCGACGGGTGGTAAAGGCGCTACTGAAGCACGCCACTGTCGTGACCTTCCCTGGGATTAAGATGGAGGATGGCGCGCAGCGTTGGGTGTGTAATGAGGTGAAGCGGCTTAAGTTGTCTATGGATGCCGAAGCGGTGCGGGCATTCATTGCCAGAACGGGTGCAGACCTACCGAGGCTGAGGGCGGATTTTGAGCGCTTGGTAATCTATGCCTCTGGACAGGCCACGATTGGACGGACCGACGTTGAGGCTGTTGTTGGACCAGCTGTCTTGCAGGACAACTGGGCGATAACGCGAGCAATTGAACAAGGTAAGGCAGGCGCCGCGTTGAGGGAGCTCGCTTTATTATTTAATGCCGGGGTGATGCCTCTTCAGATTCTTGGCCAGCTCGGGTGGTTTGTTCGCGAGAGGTTTGCGTCCAGTAAAGTCAAGGCAGCGGTAGACGCGCTATATCGAACCGATCTGGCCCTAAAGAGCTCTAGGGGGGACGGACGCATCGTAATCGAGCAACTTGTACTGGAGCTCTGTGGGGTCCGCCGTAACTTACGCCGAGGTTGAAAGGTTTGCTAGTTGCTTTGCCAAGCGCGACTTGTAGCGATCGGCTGTGTTGTTGTGAACGATGCCCTTACCGGCCATCTTGTCGATCAATGACACTGCACTCCGGAACTCAGTTTTGGCCGCGCCAGTGTCTCCGGAGCCTAGCGTGGCCCGAATTGACTTCAGCACGGTGCGTAATTGTGTTCGTTGCTGTCGGTTCCGCTCACGCCGTTTGATATCTTGCCGATGCGCCTTAACCGCCGACTTATGGTTTGCCACGAGTTTAGTCCCCAAGAAACTTAGCGTTTGAGCACGCTAGTAAACACGCATTATATCACTGGATGGGTCATCGAAGCGCCCTCTGTTCACCGAGACCGGTTTCAGGGCTTTCCGCTTTTCAGTTGACGGAGGTATCGGCGTTCCCGTTTTGTTGGTGCTATGCCGGACCGGGCTGGAGGGTTAGCACGGTTGGCTAGCCGAACCAATTCCCGCAATTTCGCTTCCTCCTCAGACGGAGGTGGTGTGGCGTCTTCGTAGAGGGTTCGCGCTTTGGTTTTGGCTACGTAACGTTCTCTTAAACCCTTCACAATTACCAGTTGTTGCTCTCGAAAAGCACGCGTGATGGCAATGCGATCTCCAGGAGAAACTTCTCGATGTGGCTTTGCGCGCTGGCCATTGACATCAACTTTACCGCCCTTACAGGCTTGTTGCGCCGCAGACCGTGTTTTGAAGAGGCAGGCGATATCCAGCCAAACATCAAGGCGAAGGCGAGCGGTCGTCGACTCGACGCTTGTGGTCACGGCTTGAGATGAAACTGATCGCCGACCAAAGAGTCGCGATGCAGCACTTGCACGCTCCACTTGCGTCTGGTCACAGCCAAATTGAACGAAAATGGTGTTCGCATCACTCTTTACTGTCTAGGAGACCGCGCACGACGTTTTCACTCTCGGATAGCATGTGGTCGATTTGTCGTGGATCCTTGCCGCCGGCTTCAGCGAAATCAGGTCGACCACCACCTCCACCCCCGCTCACGAGCGGCGCTAGCGCTTTAACGACCTGTCCAGCAGGTATACGAGTCTTAAGGTCAGACGTAACACTGACAATGATTGCCACCCGCCCGCCCGCTGTGGCTGAGGCAAGAATCACAAGGCCCGATTTGATGTTGCCCTTTAACTGGTCGGCGAGGGTGCGGAGCGAGTTTCTATCTAAGCCATCGGCTCGTCGTATTAACAGCGTAACGTCGTCAACGTTGATGCGGGTGTCTGTTTCAGATACCAGTTCCAATTTCATTTTTAGGGCGTTCACATCTCGTGCCAACTGTTTCGTCTGAGCTTGTTGCTCTCTAAGTGCATCCACGGCACGAGCTTCTGGTGAGCTGAGTTCCTGAAGGATCCCATTAAGCAAGGAACGTCTGGCCTGATGCCGTTGGATAGCAGGTGCTCCCGTCACTGCCTCGATCCGTCGGATGCCAGCCGCAGCGCCGCTTTCTTGTTCAATCATGAACGAGCCAATTTCTCCTGTCGCGCCACAATGCGTGCCTCCACAGAGTTCTTTACTGAATTCGGAAATCGACACCACGCGTACACGGTCGCCATATTTCTCTCCAAATAGAGCGATCGCGCCACTGGCAATTGCCTCATCCGTAGATTGCTCAATCGTGTCAACGGGGGTGGCAACCAGGACTTGTTCGTTGACGAGGCATTCGATCTCCTCGATTTCAGTCTGGCTGAGCGGAGTCGGATGAGTGAAGTCGAACCGAAGTCGTTCCGGCGCGACGAGTGAGCCAGCCTGGGTAACGTGGTGACCAAGCAACTTCTTGAGAGCGGCGTGAAGGAGGTGGGTCGCCGTGTGATTTCGCTGGATTGCACTACGACGCGGTGCATTGACGACTGCCGACACCACGTCACCTTGACTCAGGGTGCCGGCGACCACACTTATCCGGTGCACGCGAGGGAATGAGCCCAAGCGAATCATGTCCTCCACGAGGGCTTTTGTCTTGCCGTCATGAGACATGATATGGCCCGTGTCTGATACTTGGCCTCCAGCTTCGACATAAAACGGACTGCGGTCGAGTGACAAATATCCCGTGTCACCCGCATCCAGTTGTGGACAAGGGGCCGGCGCGTCGTTCCACAGCATGAGGATCGTGCTGCTGTCGACTCGCGTTGTCTCGTAGCCCTCGAAGCGGTCCTGAGTACCCAGTAGATTCTTATCGAGGGCCTCGGAGGTCCAAAAGGTATCCCTGTCATCCTGTTTCGGTTTGAAGCCGCTCGCAGCACGAGCTTGGTCACGCTGTTTTGCCATGAGACGTTCGAATCCTTCCCAGTCGATCGAGAGCTGCCGCTCACCGGCGAGGTCCTCAACGAATTCGGCCGGTAACCCGAGAGAGTCGTATAGGCGGAAGACATCCTCACCAGTCACGCGACGGTTACTTGTCTCTGCGCGGTCCAGCACTTCCTCAAGCTTTGAGAGTCCAGCGTTTAATACCGAATCGAAACGATCTTCTTCCCTTCGCACTACTTTGGCGATCATGTCACGGTTTTTCGAGAGAGCCGGATACGTATCACCCATCTCTTCTACGACGACATCAACGAGTCGATGGAGACTCGGTTCAGTAAGACCTAACTTCTTACCGTGTCGCATGGCTCGTCGCATGATCTTGCGCAGCACATAGCCTCGCCACTCGTTGGATGGTGTTACCAAGTCATTTATCAGAAAGGTCATCGCACGAAGATGATCGGCAATAACGTGCATCGATACATCAGTCTCCTGCCGCTTACCGTATGGCGTGCCAACCAGACCAGCGATGCTTTGAAGAAGAGGTTGAAACAGGTCGGTGTCATACACTGAGTCAACGCCCTGCAATACGGCAGTCGCGCGCTCGAGACTCATGCCAGTGTCAATTGAGAGCATCGGGAGCGGTTTCAATGTCCCGTCATCCTGCCGGTCGAATTCCATGAACACATTGTTCCAGAGTTCGATGTAGGTGTGGCAGCTGCATGCTGTACCGCGACAACTGGTTTCGGGACACTTCGGGTCATCGCCTAAGAAGAAGTGAATTTCAGAGCACCGACCGCAAGGCCCAGTGTCACCCATCGCCCAAAAATTGTCGGCCGCGCCCCAAGCATCTATGCGGTCCGCTGGAAGAAATTTTTGCCAAATGTTGTACGCTTCATCGTCTTTCGGCGCATTCTTATCTCCGGAGAAAATTGTCACACGCAGTCGAATAGGGTCGAGTTTCCATTCCTTGGTCAGTAGTTCCCAAGCCATGGCGATGGCTTCAGATTTGAAGTAATCACCGAATGAAAAATTACCAAGCATCTCGAAGAAGGTGTTGTGGCGTGGAGACTTACCCACGATATCCAAATCGTTGTGTTTTCCGCTGACACGCATGCACTTCTGCGAAGACGCTGCCCGTGTATAGTCGCGTTGCTCTCGGCCCTGGAGGACTGATTTGAACTGATTCATTCCAGCGTTTGTGAACAGGAGAGTCCGATCGTCAATAGGAACTAAAGACGCGCTTTCAACGATTTGATGTTCATGCCTAGCGAAGTAGTCGAGGAAACTACGTCGAGTGTCGCGTGCGGTCATAACGTCATTTTACAGCGATCTGCTCAAGGTTATGCTCAGGGGCTGACAGCTGTGTTATTCCTTGATGTTCGTTGCATGCGCTGCTAGTGCGGGGACGATTAGCGAAGTGGGAAATCCCTGCTGCTGGAGAGAACGGTGCAATCGGCGTAAATGTGCGGCATCCTGAATTGGGCCGTCGAGTCGCTTCGCTAACGCACGTGCCAGCACCTTGGCCTCATCCACGTCAGCGAAAGTGACCTCGACAGCCTCGTGGGCAATATCCTTATTAATCCCCCGCGCAACGATTTCCTGAAGGATACGGCGCCGACCGCGTGCTGTTAGTCGAACGGCTGTTCGGGCATATGCGAAGGCCGTGCGTCGGTCATCTAGGGCTCCCTCTTGGCGTAAGCGATCAAGAGCTTCCTCAATTGTTTGAGTTTCAAAGTTACGCTTGCGGAACCGCTCTCGGAGTTGCATTTCAGACAACTCTCGCCTAGCGAGCAGATTTAAGCCGAAGGTGTACGGGTCCGTCGGAGTGCGAGAGGGCACGCAATGTTCACCGGCTGGATTAAAGGTCGATAATTGATTAACTAGTGACTACCTTTATTCGTTCATGCCACGTCGTTTGGAAATAAGGTTCGGCGTTACGATTCCATTGTGACTCAACTAATACTCGTCAATTGACGAGCCTTAACCATACATCGCCGTTTTTTCAGGGTGAATATTAGCGTCTCAATTTTCGGTCTTCACTGTCGTCCGTTTTGAAAGGTTCTTGTTTGCCTCATCAGTGTAAACAGGACGCAACCATCCCTTCTCGTCCGAAACCCGACCATTAACGATATCGAAGAAGGTGCGTTGGATCGCTTCAGTGACTGGACCCCGTGAACCTAAGCCAATTTCGACCTTATCGACAGATCGAATTGGGGTCACTTCAACGGCGGTACCTACAAAGAAAAGCTCGTCTGCGATATAAAGCATTTCACGCGGAATCGCCTGTTCGATAACCGTAAAGCCAAGGTCTCGGGCAATCGTTATGATTGAATGACGCGTAATCCCGGGTAGAATCGACGACGCGACCGCCGGTGTATAGAGCGTATTCTCACGTACGATGAAAAGGTTCTGACCGCTGCCTTCACTTATCGTACCGTCGGGGTCAAGCGCGATTGCTTCACTGTAGCCGTTGACCACAGCTTCCATCTTAATTAGCCCGGCGTTCGCATAATTTGCTGTGGATTTAGCTAGTGCCGGGAAGGTATTCGGCGCGCTCCGAGACCACGAGCTGACACAGACGTCGACACCGTTGGTAATGCTCTCCTCACCTAGGTATGCGCCCCATTCCCACAGCATGATAGTGGCTTCGACCGGACACGGCATCGGGTTCACGCCGAGTGTGTCGTAGCCCCGGTAGATGAGTGGCCTGATGTAGCAGGCGCGATACTGGTTAGCTCGAATTGTGTCGAGAACCGCGTCTTCCAACTGTTCCTGTGACAGCGCATATTTCATACGGTAAATCTTGGCTGAGTCCACAAGCCGGCGCATGTGCGCGTCAAGGCGGAAGCAAGCTGGGCCACGCTCCGTGTCGTAACACCGTGCACCCTCAAACACGCCACTACCATAATGGACCACGTGTGAGGCGATGTGAATCTTGGCGTCGGCCCAGTCGACCAAGGACCCGTTCATCCAGATCTTGCCGGTGCCGGTGAATCCCATGGGAAACTCCTTGGAGCGAAGAGGAGTGGTGAGTGTGTTCTAAACACGCTCAAGAATCATATTAAGTGTAGCACTACGGCTCGATCTCTGCACCGCAGAACGGACACCCTGATGGGGTACCACGCCCGCCCGGAAGCGGTTTGCTACAGTTGTAGCAGAACTTTGGCGTTGGTGTCACCCGTATTCCAATCGAGGGGGTGATTCGGCTGGCTTCAGAGGTGGATGGTGTGTGGGAGGCTTTCGGTCGAGATTCAAATGACCTCTCTTCGTTCAGGGCAGCGTGTAATTCACTAGCCCGTTGGTAGCGGTTGGAAATCTCCGGCGCCATAGCGCGCATGACAATGTCGCTGACTGGAGTTGGAATTCTCTTGTTTCGCAATCTCGGAGCGGTGACAAGCTTGCCGCTCATCAGTTTCTCGAGGTCCGATGGAGTAGGGGTATCGTAGGGAAGAGTCCCTGTCAGCATTTCGTACATCGTTACGCCTAACGAGTAAATATCCGAAGCGAAAACTGCTTTACCGTAGAACTGTTCCGGCGCCATGTAGGGTGGACTACCGATGATAGTTGTCCCATGGGCTGCGGCTTCTAGGTACCGAGAGGTGCCGAAATCAAGGATCTTCACAACGTCGGTGGTCGAGATGAGCACATTGCCCGGTCGGAGGTCACGGTGTAGAACATTTTGCTGGTGTGCATGGTCCACCGCTTTACAAATCTGCCTTATGTATTCGAGTGCGTGACCGACTTCAAGTGCGCCATTTACTGTAATCAGATCTTCAAGTGTTTCACCGGGGACGTATTCCATCACGATGAAGAATACATTGTCTTGTTTTTCGGCGGTCGTGATCCCGACCACGTTGGGATGGTTGAGGGTGGCGAGTAGCCGAGGTTCTTGAAGCTGTTTACCGAAATCAAGATTCTGTCGATGAGGAACTTTAAGGGCAACCTGCTTATCGATAAAAGTATCGTTAGCTAGGTATACTGTGCCGAATCCGCCGCTGCCCAGCGTTTTGAGAATCTTGTACTTACCAAGTGTTTGACCACGAACCAGCATCCTGATAGGGAGTATAGCGTGAAACCAGTGATGTCTTGATGGTTTGACATAGGTCTTGCAACAGGGTCTTTCTGTCTCATCGAGCACTATAATCTTTCCAATGCGGTCACGCTTCTTTGCGCCTGACTTGAAACAAGTCGGTGAGGCTATTGTGCTCTCGCTAGACGAATCCAGGCACCTTTGCCAAGTCCTACGCCTTGGCGTCAAAGACGAAATACGCGTGTTCGATGGTCAGGGTTCCGAATACTTGGCCCGAGTAGAGAGTGTGGGGCGCTTGGGTGTAACCGTCCGGCTCCTTGAGCCAACAGTTCCGGCGCCAGAGGCTTCCGTCACTATTACGTTGGCGGCGGTAGTGCTAAAAGGCCGGAGGTTCGATGTTGGTGTTCGTGAAGCCACAATGCTTGGTGTTTCGGTCGTTCAACCACTTCGGGCAACACGCCAGGCTGTGCATGGGCCGTCGATTCTTCGGAGCGGGGGTGTTGCCAGGTGGCAGCGAATCGCCGTGGCGGCAGCTAAGCAATGCGGTCGGGCCGTGGTTCCTGAGATACGCGAAGTGGCGACGGTCGAAGCGTTCACGTCCACCGATCAATCCAAGTTACGCCTCGTTCTGGTTGAGCCAGGGGTTTCTCGTGCCGATGCAGTTCGCCCAAGAAGCCTAGCTTTGCAACCGCAGCCTCAGTCCGTCTCCCTTGCCGTCGGTCCTGAAGGTGGTTGGGCCACGGATGACCTAAATCGATTCATTTCGGAAGGTTTTCAGGTAGTGACGCTCGGTGGTCGAATTTTGCGCGCGGAGACCGTACCTATCGTTGCTTTGGCCATGCTAGTCTGTCTTTGGGATGACTCGTGACGATAATGTCCTCGGGCGCCGTCATGTTTGTGCGATCCATGTAGAGAGGCAACCCTCCCAAATACTTCCACGCACTTCGATCCCAGTCGGGTGGTAATCGTCTAGCAATGAGACCGCTAGGTTGGCGGCTCGCTGATGCTCCTGAAAAGGGCAGTTCTATTCGAAGCGCGGGCCCATGACTTAACCGAAGATGTTCTTGACTCGCTCGAAGAACGGACGGTCTTCGTCTCTAGCCGCTCGACTGCGTGGCTCCACCTTATGGTCTTCCATTGTCCTGGCTAGCTTTTCTAGCAGCACTTGTTGTTCTTTTGAAATTCGGGTGGGAGTGTCAACCTGGACCTCAATGAATAGATCGCCTTGGCCTCTACCGCTCACATTTGGCATTCCCTTACCCTTCACGCGGAACCTAGCTCCTGTCTGCGTGCCTTTGGGTACAACGACAGATTCATCTCCATTCAGTGTTGGCACTGTGATGTTACCGCCCAAAATCATGGTCGGATATGGAACGGGAACTACGCACAGTAGGTCATCTCCGTTACGTTGGAAGAATTGATGCTCGGCAACGTGCACGACGACATACAGGTCACCTGGCGGCGCACCACGTTCACCCAACTCACCTTCGCCTTGTAATCTTAGTCGCTGGTCGGTTGAGATGCCGGCTGGGATCTTCACCGTGAGTTTTCGATCCTGCGTGATGTGTCCGGTCCCACCGCAGGCTTCGCACGGCGTCGAAATTACCTTACCCGCTCCGCGACACCGACCACATGTGCGGGCAACGGTGAGGAAGCCTTGTTGATAATGGAGTTGTCCGCGCCCACCGCACTGAGAACAGGTGTCAGGGGTACTGCCAGGCGCAGCCCTCGATCCTTTACAGCCCTGGCAGGGTTCTTCCCTTGGGAGCTGTAGCGTGGTTTCTGAACCGTGTGCTGCGTCCTCGAATGAGATGTCTAGGTCATAGCGAAGATCAGCGCCACGTCGAGGGCCTGCACGGCGCCGACCACCGAACATATCGCCGAAACCAAAAACATCACCAAGATTTCCAAGAATGTCGCCGAAATCCTCGAAAATTGTAGGATCAACTCCGCCGCTCGGTGATCCGCTGAGTCCAGCGTGGCCGAAGCGATCGTAGGCGGCGCGTTTCTCATGGTCGGCAAGTATGGCGTAGGCTTCAGCGGCCTCCTTGAATTGTTCTTCGGCCACCGAGTCACCAGGATTTCGATCGGGGTGATATTTGAGGGCGAGCTTCCGGTAGGCACTCTTGATGTCCTGGCCGCTGGCGTCACGCGCCACCCCTAAGACTTCGTAACAGTCTCGCTTACTCACGTTTGGCCACCTTCACCATGGCCGGCCTGAGCAGTCGGTCGCCGAGCATGTAACCCCGACGAAGCTCCTCAGTTACCTCTCCGTCTCGATGTGTTGCACTTGGTTCATGGGCAACTGCCTGATGAAAATGTGGATCGAAGTCCGCTCCGAGCACATCCATCGGTGTTACGCGGTGTTTACTGAGGAGGTCAAGTAGCTGCTGACGGATGATTTCAAAGCCTTTGAGATAAGCGTCACCATCGGTGGTCTCACTGTTCTCGATGGCGTCAAGCGCTCGCTCGAGATCGTCCATGATCGGCAGTAGTTGTTCGAGTATTTCGGCGCCAGCACTTTGAAGCAGTTCACGACGTTCCCGCTCGACTCGCTTACGATAGTTATCGAACTCGGCCGTCTTTCGGAGTAGTAGGTCGTAATACTCATCGCGTTGTTTACCAACTTCTTCCGCAGGAGGAGTGTTGACTGTCTCATCACCCTCTGCTGCGTTATCGTGCTGGGAATCGGATGCCGTTTCAGGCTCAGGAGCCTCCTCGGGAGGTACAGAATGCGCGTCGTCGCTCATCATCTTCTCGTTCAGTTAGCCCAGGTGCCGCCGGTGCCTAGTAGTCGGCTAACTGTACGGGAGACTCCTTCCACAGCCGCAATTGACCGATCGTAACGCATTCGTCTCGGTCCAATGATGCCGACGCAACCGGTCTGATTGCCGTCGAAGTACGTCGAGGCTACCAAGCTAAGGTTCTTAAGATTTTCTGTGCGATGTTCCGCACCGATAATGACGATCATGCCCGGATCATCGATATATCTGTTTAGGAGTCGCACGAGACGATCTTTTTCCTCGATCATCTCGAAAAGGGTGCTCAGGCTTGACATGGAAGATGAGTCGTCATTATCCGTTGCGTTGTCGATGAGGAAGGAGGTGCCCTGGACGAATAATGAGCTTTCCGATAGATTTTCGAGTGTGTTACGAGCGAGGCGTAACGCACGTTTACGTAATGCGTTGCACAAAGTTCGTTCACTTTCGAGTTGTTCAACGATTGCGGTGCGTACTTCGTACAATGGCAGTCCTGCAAATTCCTGATTCAGATAGTTTGCGGCCTGTGTAAGGTCTACGGGTCGTAAGGCTTCAGAGACACTTACGACTTTGTGGGAGACGTGTCCAGAGGCCGACACGACGACGACCAGTACGCGCTGCCTGTCGAGCGGAACAAAGTTAATCTGTTTGAGTACCGATCCTTCGCCTGAGGGTGCCATTGCGAAACCGAGATGATGCGAAGCGCGCGATAACTCGTGTGGCACATTGTTGAGTAAATTGCCAAGCGCTGATGCCTGCCGAAGTCTCGCTTCGACATTCCGAGATGAGCGCGCCGGTCTTCTGGCCTCGAGTAAGAGGTCAACGTAGCATCGGTAACCACGGTCGGTAGGTATACGACCGGCTGAGGCATGAGGTTGGTGGACGTATCCGAGTTCCTCAAGCTCCGCCATGTTGTTACGAAGAGTGGCTGATGAGACACCGAAACGGCTATGCCGAGTGAGCCATAGCGAGGAAACTGGTTCACCGCGCTCGATGTAGCTCCGGACGACAGCCGCGAGGATTGCTCGTGCGCGGCTAGATAATTGTGGCGGGTGTTGTCTAGCGCGGCGGTGTTGTGGAGAGGAAGCTGGGGTCATAAGTTGGTCAGTTGGTCTCAACGCTTTTCGGTGTCCACCGTAGCGAGGAAACAGTTGACTCGGCATTATCGCGGTTGGTTTTGCCATACTTGACGGCAATTAGCTCGGCGAGAATGCTGACGGCGATTTCCTGGGGCGTGACAGCGCCGATGTCCAAACCGATGGGCGCATGTACGCGCTTGAGACATTCGGCCGGCATGGATTCCTCAAGCAGCGCTTCAAAGATCCGGGTCACTTTGGCCCGGCTGCCGATCAGGCCTAAATAGCGCAGGTCTCGCGCTGCCAGAGCACGCAGTGCATCCAAATCATGACGGTGGCCCCGTGTGACGATAACCGCGTAAGCATAGGACGGAATATTCTCACGGTGTAACCAGTCAGGGATTGATTCCACGACCACTTCAACTGCATCCGGAAACCTTTCCGGATTAGCGAATTTCTCTCGATCGTCCACGACATGGATCTGGAATCCAACGCCAGCGGCGATGGAGGCCAGATGGTAGGCAATATGGCCGGCCCCAACGATGTAGAGAGGAGGTGATGGTTCCAACGGTTCGATGTAGATTTCCATCTGCCCACCGCACACCAGCCCGCTCTCCTCAGCAAAGTCGTCGCTTAGCTCATAGTTGGCGATGACTGGGCGTCGGTCTTCTAGGGCTTCGCGAGCTTTCCAAAACGCGTCATTTTCATAGCAGCCGCCACCAATCGTACCAACCGTGCGACCGTCAGCATAGACTAGCATCTTTGCACCGACGCGCTGTGGCGTGGATCCCTGGGTCTTGACGATGGTAACTAGAGCTGCGGGCTCTCCATCCGCCAGCGCTTGGGCAACGGCTTTAAAGACTTCCTGACTCATCGTGGTCTACTGGCCCGAGGGCTATTGGACCATGCTCTCCGCCTTCTGGGCATCAAGCCTGATTATAACAGGGTCACGGAGCGTGGCACGGCCGAGGTCAAGGCGTGATGAGCGCGTGGTTCCTTGGATCCAGAGGTAATTCGTTAAGAAGACCTTCGACTAGTGTAGGTCCTAAGCGATTCACAAAACCCACGAATCCCAATACGCGTTCTTGGGGGTGGCCTTCCGGGAATGCCTGTGTCTGAGTGCACACGAACTGCCGCCGGAGCGTAGCGTCGTTTCGTTTTGCTGCCTTTAGGATTTTCTTGTGAAGAGCTGTGAGGTCGTGGTCCATCCGGCCCAGAGTTGATCGTGCGGCACCGACCAGGGTCGAGTCGACGGCCGGAACGGTTTCAATAATTGTGTCGATGCGGGTCTGAATTGCACGGCGAGCATCGTCAATCGATTGCCTGACCGCTTCCGGTAGTTGTGCCTTTAGCAATTGGTTCAGAGCGGCCTCGTCCTGTGGCTGGAGGGCTTCAAGCGAAAGATTGTTGCGCTTGAGGAATCTCGCACCGGTCGAGTCGAGCAAGGTGGCACTATCACGGGGATAGATAAGTGGCATTGGCACTTCAAAGAGCTCATAGATGTTTCTAAGTTGTGCAAGATATGCGAGCTCGTTGGGTCCGGGAACGTAGCAGACCGTCGGGAATAAAGTGTCTTGCACGAGCGGTCTAAGCAGTACGTTCGGACTGAACTGTTCGGGATGCTGGTCAAGCGTTTTAAGTAGAACGTTGAGTTCCACCGGTGCGTTACCGACGGTGAACCTGTTATTACTCCGACGAATTGAATGCCTAGCACCGTCTACCCGGAAGAGCGCCACGCTCTCTGGATGTGGGGTAACTTGCGCGTGATAGCCCCTTGCGACTAGTTGTTTGCCGGCCTCGGTTGCCAATGCCGCGGTTTGGGTGTTTCGCAGTTCTTGTTCAAAAAGAGTTCTGACAAATGGTTTAGCTGCCGGGTCAGAGGAATCGAAGAGGATAAGACCCTCCGCACCAAGAACCGTTTCCAGCCAGAGACTGAACGCCTTAGACATGGTCGTACCGCTCTGGTACGTCCGACGTAGGTCCTTGATTGTTGTCGCGGTGAACTCGCTCGGTGGGAGTGCGTTAGCTATAGCGTCGATAGCGGTTGAGGCACCGTCGCCTAGCTTGAGAGAACCTACGGGCATCTCACCGGCGCCTGGCGGTGGTTCTGCCACTACTCGTCTGACCTGGCAGTCGGCATCGAGAACAGCACACGAGGCAACCTCGTTCCAGTCGTGGTCTTCTGCGTCGACCCAGAACACGGCGACAACTGGCACACTCTGTTCCTGAGAGAGTCGCCTGGCCAGCTTGATGGCCGTCACTGCCTTTAGCAGAGTGAAAAGGGGGCCACCAAATAAGCCGGCCTGCTGGCCGGTGACGATGGCTACGGTATCTGGTCGCCCTAGTTTCTCGGTAGCGGCTAGAGCCTCAGATGGAGCTCCACGTGATTGTTGTTGCGCGGCGAGGACCTCAGTAAAGGCACTCGGAGGACGTAAGTTATGACGGCGCGTGATCGCTTTCCGCCACGCCTCCGGTGTAGAGGGATCTCCAGCAAAGAATGGTGCTAGGGAGCTGTAATTGAGAGCGTAATCTACGGCGAGACGCCGGATCCAGGGGAACCGACCGATATCGATAGAGTGTTGCACAAAAGTTTCTGAGGGAATCAGAGCGATTCAGCGAGCTTTACGTCCTTGCCGTTACTGTTTCAGAGGCTTGCGCGATGTGTCAAGCTTTGCCTCTCAGTCTTGCTTTTCCCAAGCCGAACGCGTTGAAGCGATGAAGCTTCCATGCTAGCATTCCGATACCCTCCGGAGGGGTATCTGCACTGACACGAGACGAAGCGAGTTCATCCCCAAAGCCTAGTGCGTTCGGCCCGTTTCTTGTGGAGCACCAAATCGGAATGGGCTTTTCTGGTCCCGTTTTTCGAGCTTATGAACCAGAAAATGAGCTGCCTGTTGCTATAAAGGCATTCCAGCTTGATATCACGCCGGAGCAGGCTCATACGCTGGCTGAGCATTTTAATCGGATCGCTCAGATCGGTCTGTCCGAGCCTGGAGTAGTTACGCCCCTCAGCGCTGGAGTCGAGGATACCGTCGCCTACCTAGTTCTGGAGCACGTGGCGATGGAATCACTAGATGTCGTGATGCGGGACTATGCGCCAGATGCAATAGACAGATCAAATAAGCTAATCGCTCAACTGGCCGGTGCAATCGATTGTGCACGCACAGTTGGTGCGCTCCATGGCGCGCTGCACCCGCGCGACGTGTTCGTAGCCAGGGATTCAGTAAAGGTTAGTGGGTTCGGTGTCGTACCAGGCTTGGAAGAAATTGGGTTACGGGGACCCGTTAGGCGCCCCTACTCTGCACCGGAACGAGTGAAAGGTGGTGACTGGGGTCCGACCGCCGATATTTTCTCGCTTGCGGTGATCGCATACGAATTGCTAACAGGAATACGTCCTGTGGGAACGGGACGTGAAGCGATCGCGAAAATACGTAATAGCGGGTCAGCGAAGAACGCCGCTGCACTCAAGAGGCTCTTCTTGGCCGCGATGTCCGACAACCCCGATGAACGTCCGCGCACTGCACACGAATTTGCGAGTGCATTTGAGGGTATTACCTCCACTACTAGTACCGTTGGTAAGACCGAGGCAACGAGTGCGACCTCGGCGGCTGATTCTGAGGTCAATGGAGGAGCGACCGAACCGGTCAGCGAACTGGTTGTCGAGTCGACTGCCGACTTCGAGGAGGGCGGGGCTGTTGGTGAAGCTTGGAATAGCAATTCACAGGAGCCCGCCGAGTGGGTAGGTTCTGAGGAAGATGAAGTTGTGTCAGACCTGCCGATGTTAGACGAAAAGTCTCGTGGAAACTCAAGAAGCGAGCCTTCGACGAATGAACCTGAACCTGAACCTGTTACGCTGGTCGAAATGCTGGACGTATCGGAGGACTCGAAGCCATCAGACAATATAGTGAGGGCTGAGGCTAAGAATAAATTGAGTAATCAGGGGCGTAAATCTCCTACTCCGGCTGAAGTCGAAAGTATCCTTAGTACTCCTGAGGCGAATGCGGCTCAAAACGAGTCGCCTATTGTAGAACCTGCTCCGAGCCAGTCCTCTGAGCCAGCAGTTCCCGTTTCATATGCGCGAAACCGTTCACTTTTCGATACTGCCCAAGTCCACGGTAACCAACACGCCCAGATTGATTCGGAATCGACAGAGGACTCACCATCTCAACTCGAGGAGGCTTCTTCTGAAAGTGAAGCCAATAGGCGATTGTTGGGGTTGCCGGTTGCCCCAACGTTCATTGTGGGGTTAATTGTTTCGTTTCTAGCTGGTTATGCACTGCGTTCACCGGATTTGGCTAGACCTGTCTCTGAGACAGGCGCTCTGCCAGGGGCGATGGTAACGGAAGAGCCTTCACCTATTACTACTACGGTTGAAGCACCGGCAGCAGCAGAGAGTGGCGCCCTACTGAACGCAGAAAAGCCAGACGCATCAATGGAGACTCTGGAAACCAACGCCGAGGTCGCCGCCTCGCCGATTCCTCGTAGCGAGGTAGCTCCGTCCATCTTATCGGAAGAGGGGCTTCCTTCTCCGGTAGAGACCTTACCGGAGTCTGCGTCGACTGACCAAAGCTTTGTGTCCTTGGAGTCCAGCACAATTGAATTTGAAACGCGCCCGCCTGGTGCTGAAGTATATGTCGATGGTCGAAGTCTTGGTGCGACGCCCATGTTGGCGCCTGATATTTCGCCGGGGAGCCACACGATCCGATTCATAATTGAGGGGTATCGTGAATGGACGACCATCGTTGAGGTGGTGGGCGGGCAGTCGATCCGAGTAGCTGCTTCGCTTGAGGGTGTGCGATGACGAAGGCGATTCTTGCGCTTGAGGACGGTTCATGGTTTGCAGGAGTCTCGGTTGGTGCAAAGGGAGACTCCGGTGGGGAAGTGGTTTTCAACACGAGTATGACCGGTTACCAAGAGGTGCTGACAGACCCGTCGTATGCGGGACAGCTAGTGATGATGACCTGTCCAGAGATCGGGAACTACGGTGTGTCAGAAGAAGACATCGAGTCGCGTGGACCTCAAGTCGCTGGTTTTATCGTCAGACAGGCTTCAGCCATTGCTAGCAACTGGCGTGCTTCGGGTACGTTGAGTGACTATTTGTCGAGTCATGACATCGTCGCAATTGCGGATATTGACACGCGTGCAGTCACGCGCACCCTGCGATCGAGTGGCGTGATGCGGGGTGTTATTTCCACGGGCAACGTGGAACCCGAAGAGGCGATCGATCGGGCACGGAAGGTTCTGCCGATGGAAGGCGCGGACCTGGTAACACGTGTGACTTGTCAAGCACCGTTCGATTGGGCGCCTGACTCGTCTGGGCCGGGCTCCTCGTTTCCCGAGGAGTTTAGCCTGCCGCCGGAGCGCCGCGCTGATCGTCCGTTACGCATCGCGGCCTACGACTTCGGCATCAAATGGAACATACTACGCCGACTTAGCGCATACGGTTGTGACATCCGTGTGTTTCCTGCCAGTTCCCCAGCGAGTGAGCTATTGGCAATTGATCCTGATGGCGTATTTCTTAGCAACGGTCCCGGCGATCCCGCGCCGCTTGATTACGCTATCAAGAACGTACAAGCACTGGTCGCAGCTGAGGTGCCGACTTTTGGTATCTGCCTTGGTCATCAAGTGCTGGGTCTTGCGCTTGGTGGCAAAACCTATAAGTTAAAATTCGGCCACCGGGGAGCCAACCATCCGGTTAAGCACTTAGCAACGGATAAGATCGAGATCACATCACAGAATCACGGCTTTGCCGTTGATCCTGACTCGCTACCGAGTGATGTGATGGTGACACACCTCAATTTATACGATGGTACGGTTGAGGGATTACGTCACAAGTCGCGACCTGCATTCGCCGTGCAATATCATCCAGAGGCTTCGCCCGGTCCTCACGATGCTGACTATCTGTTCGGTCTGTTTTTGGATGTAATTGACGAACGACATTAATGACGGAGAATTCATAACCAGGTGTGACTATGCTTGGGTGACATCGGCGCTCCGTCCGATTTAATGACGTAGTTTTGCAATGCCAAAGCGTGCTGACCTAAAACGTATACTTGTGATCGGCTCTGGCCCGATTGTCATTGGGCAGGCTTGCGAATTTGATTATTCCGGTACACAAGCATGTAAAGCACTGCGCGCAGAGGGACTTGAGGTTGTCCTCGTTAACAGTAACCCCGCGACGATCATGACTGATCCTGAAGTCGCTGATCGGACTTATGTAGAGCCTCTAACGCCAGAAATAGTTACGCAGATCATCGAGTGCGAAAGTCCAGACGCTCTTTTGCCAACTGTAGGTGGGCAGACAGCACTTAACCTTGCTGTAGCCCTAGGCGAAAAGGGTATTCTGAATGCGCATGGAGTTGAGTTAATCGGTGCGTCAATTGAAGCGATTAAGGTGGCTGAAGATCGACTCCAATTTCGTGAAGCGATGCACTCAATCGGCGTTGCTGTTCCAGACAGTGTTTATGTTAAGTCTTCGGACGAGGCGATGGCCGCGGTCGAGAAACTCGGATTTCCGGTAATTATCAGGCCTTCATTCACACTTGGCGGTGTTGGTGGTGGCATCGCTTACAACTTGGCTGAGTTTCGCGAGATGGTCGAAAGGGGTCTGGGTTTTAGTCCTGTCAGTGAAATTTTGCTTGAAGAGTCAGTGCTTGGGTGGAAAGAGTTCGAACTCGAAGTCATGCGTGACGTAGCGGACAATTTTGTTGTGATCTGTTCAATCGAAAATATCGATCCGATGGGCGTGCACACCGGCGATAGCGTTACGGTTGCCCCAGCACTGACGTTGACCGATAAGGAGTATCAGCGACTCCGTGATGCAGCTAAGCGGATTATTCGGCGAGTGGGTGTCGAGACCGGCGGTTCAAATATTCAGTTTGCCATTCATCCTGAGAATGGTCGCGTCGTAGCTATTGAAATGAACCCGCGCGTTTCCCGTTCCTCGGCGCTTGCGTCGAAAGCCACCGGGTTTCCAATCGCGAAAATCGCTGCAAAGCTGGCGCTCGGTTATCGTCTTGATGAAATCCCCAACGATATAACTCGTTTAACACCGGCATCGTTCGAGCCAACTATCGACTATGTAGTTGTCAAGATTCCCCGCTGGGCCTTTGAAAAATTTCCACGGGCCAATCCGACACTTACAACGCAGATGAAATCAGTTGGCGAGGTCATGGCCATTGGGCGAACTTTTAAGGAGGCTTTTCTCAAAGGATTCCGCTCGCTCGAATTGGGGCGTTCAGGACAGTTATTTGCCCAGTCGGAAGGCGAGTCGGAGGACGATGCGACGCTTCAAAGGCAACTCGCCGTACCCACTGACAGAAGGCTATTTGCCACTTTTCGTGCTTTGCAGCGTGGTTGGACAGTTGAGCAGGTACATGACATTACCAAGATTGACCGTTGGTTTTTGTCCCAATTCTTGGAAATGATTCAGCTCGAACAAGCGGCTGGACTTGTGGGCTTGCGGGAAATGTCCGTGGAGCTATTAACTACACTGAAACGTTCTGGTTTTAGTGATGCCGATATCGCGGTAATTACCGGAGCCGATACGGCGTCAGTCTTCGACCGACGAAAGGACGCCGGTCTGCGGCCGGTGTATAAGCGAATTGATACCTGTGCGGCAGAATTCGAGTCATTCACTCCTTACCAATACGGTACTTACGAGGAAGAATGTGAGGCAAATCCAACCGATCGGCCGAAGATCGTAATTTTGGGTAGTGGGCCGAACCGGATTGGGCAGGGCCTCGAGTTCGACTACTGCTGTTGTCACGCTGCGTTTGCTCTCCAGGAACAGGGCTTTGAGACCATTATGATCAACTGTAATCCGGAGACCGTGTCCACTGATTACGATTCGGTGGATCGACTCTATTTTGAGCCACTTACCTTCGAGGATGTTGTTGCAATTATCGATCGTGAGCAGTCAGGTGGCGGTGATGTGTCATGCCTGGTGCAGTTTGGAGGACAGACGCCACTCAAACTCGCGTTACCGCTGCAAGCTGCAGGCGTAAAGATCTTGGGCACGTCACCGGATTCAATTGACCTTGCGGAAGACCGCGATCGTTTTTCGCGGCTCCTCTGGGACCTTGGTATTTCCCAGGCCCCCAGCGGAATCGCCACGTCGCGTGAGGAAGCACGTGCCGTCGCATCGTCCATCGGATTCCCGATCGTTGTCCGACCGTCCTACGTACTTGGTGGGCGGGCAATGGCTATTGTCTATGATCTGTCGGCGCTGGATCGGTACGTTACGGATGCAGTTGATGCGTCGCCTGAGAGGCCAGTCCTAATCGATAAGTTTTTGGAAGATGCCTTTGAACTCGATGTTGATGCGGTAGCCGATGCGGAGGGTGCGGTGGTAATTGGCGGCATCATGGAGCACATCGAAGAGGCCGGCATTCATTCAGGTGATAGCTCTTGCGTAGTGCCGCCTTATCTTGTTCCCGAGCGACAACTTGCAGTAATTCGTGATTACACCCATCGAATCGCGCGAGCGCTAAATGTTGTTGGTTTGATGAATATACAATTTGCCATTAAGGATGACACGGTGTACGTGCTTGAGGTGAATCCTCGTGCGTCCCGTACGGTACCGTATTTATCGAAGGCCACTGGTGTACCTCTCGCGAAAGTGGCGGCTAGGGTCATGGCGGGGACGAGCCTTGCTGACCTCGAGCTAGTAGACGATCTAAAAGTGTCTGGCGTGTTCGTTAAGACGCCTGTGTTTCCCTTTGTGAGGTTTCCTGGTGTTGACACCTTGCTAGGGCCAGAGATGAAGTCAACCGGTGAGGTCATGGGCGCTGCAGAAACGTTTGGTGCTGCGTTCGCGAAAGCCCAGTTGGCTGCTGGTAACCGCCTTCCCGACAAAGGGACGGCGTTTATCAGCGTGAACGACCACGATAAGGCTAGTGTTGGTCAGGTTGCTAAGGATTTGACTGCTCTCGGTTTTTCAATTGTCGCGTCGCGTGGGACCGCTGCCTATCTGCGCGCACACGGTCTCGACGTGGAGGTGGTATTTAAGGTGAATGAAGGGCGTCCACACATAGCCGACCAAGTACTTAATGGACAAATTGACCTGATCATTAACACTCCACTCGGTCGGGAGTCATTTTTCGACGACTTGGCTGTCAGGCGAGTTGCGATGTTGCACTCTGTGCCGTGTATTACTACCCTGACGGGCGCAGTGGCTGCTGTGAGTGCAATCCGCGCGCTCCGGTCTGAAACTATCAAGGTGCGACCTCTCCAGGACTATCACGAGGAAGCCCTCACCGACCGGGCATAGTTGAATCGAAGGGCTGGTTTCAAAGAAACAACGCCTCATGTTAGCACTCGCGAATCTAGCAAAACAGGCGGTTCCCTTGTTCTTGTGTGGACTGGTACTTGTTAATGGCTCTTGCTCGCAACAGGTGCAAGCTCCAACCGTTATCCTCGGCCTAAGTACGAGTTTTGGAAACAGTGGTCTGTTTGAGGTGCTGCAACCGGCTTATGAGCAGTTGTCTGGTGCCAGGCTGCGTTCTCACCTTGTTGGTAGTGGTGCCGCCCTTCAGATGTTGGAGCGTGGGCAAGTGGATGTTGTGATTAGCCACGCACCCGAGATGGAGGCCAGATATATCAAGGCACACCCTGAATGGTCGTACAAGAAGCTTATGTATAATGACTTTTTATTGGTCGGACCCCCAGACGATCCAGCAGATGTACTGTCCTCTCCACTAGTAGAAGTAGCGGTCCAGCGCATCGTCGAACACCGTGCTAGTTTCGTCTCGCGTGGCGATGAGTCTGGCACGCATACTCGTGAACGGCAGCTCTTCACATTGGCCGGAGTAACGCTCTTTCCTCAACAAACTGTCGTGTCCGGTCAGGGGATGTCTCGAACTCTTCGTTTGGCAAGCGAGTTGGAAGCCTACACCTTAACTGACGCAGCGACTTTCATGGCTATGAATCAGATCCTGTGTTTGCGGCCCGTCTTTCAAGGTGGCACTAACCTCTTGAATACATATTCTGTAATCAGCAGCACAATGAATCCCAACGAAGCCTCACGGGCCGACACACGGTCCTTTGTTAGATGGCTTACAGATGGTGGTGGACGAGAACTAATCAAAGGTTTTGGCCTAAGTTCAGGTGTGCCTGCTTTTACGGTCTGGCCGTTGGGTGGACCACGTGACCAGCCAGAGGACCTTCCGTTCTAGTTGTAGTCCTGATACTTCAAAAGGGATGTGTTATTAAGCCTAGGTTTCATTTTTCACTGCCTGCCACGCAGCCTCCATCTGTTCGAGTGTAGTTTCTTGCAGGTGCCGACCTTCTACACGAAACCTTTCTTCCAATTTGCCAAATCGACTGCAGAACTTTCTATTGGCGCAGCGAAGTGCAGCTTCCGGTTCGACTCCGAGCTTCCGAGATAGGTTGGCAATGGAGAAGAGGAGGTCGCCCATTTCCTCCTCTCGCTGTTCAGATGAATCTACGTTGATGGCCTGTCTAAGTTCAGAAATTTCTTCCTCAATCTTGTCAACGACATCAGCATCTGTCTTCCAGTCGAATCCAACTGCGGCAACACGCGATCCGATCTCAAAGGCGCGTAGGAGCGACGGAAGCTTTGTGGGTACACCATCCAGTAAACCTCTTCGAGACTCTTTCTTGGCCCGTTCTTGAGCCTTCAGTTCTTCCCACTGTCCACGGACCTCACTTGATGTGGAGAGTGTGGTTTTGGCCGTTGTGCCGTTGTCGGGACCGAACACATGGGGATGGCGACGCACGAGCTTCTTGATAATTTTCTCGATTGCGTTATCAATAGTGAAGGCTCTGGATTCCGCTGCGATCTGACAGAGAAATACCACTTGAAAGAAAAGGTCTCCAAGTTCATCCTCGAGCTCAGCGAGGTCCCCTCGGTCAAGGGCCTCAAGCACCTCATAAGTTTCTTCAAGAAGGAAGGACCTGAGTGACTTTAGCGTCTGCTCGCGGTCCCACGGACAGCCCTCACGTGATCGGAGCTTGGTAGTGATGCCGATAAGTTGTTCGAACCGCTGGCCGGTCGTTTGACCGGTTGCTGATGTGATTGGTCGTTTAGAATCAGTCATGTACACCTCTTGGCCCACTGTTTAGAGGGGGTAGTCTATGCTAGCATCGAGGGGATGCAGGTAGACCTCGCCGAGGTTTCGTTTGACATGCTAGTGCAGTCACTTGCTGCCTCGGCCTTGGTGCACCTAGGGGACCTGTCTGATCGTGCGACCGGTGCTAAGGTGCCGCCGAATCCGGCTGCGGCGGTCCAAATGATCGAGTTACTCGCACTTCTGGAGGAGAAGACCCAGGGTAATCTTGATGACCGAGAGATGCAATTGCTTACTAGGACCGTCCAGGTGTTGCGAACAAGGCTGTTAGAGGTCAAGAAAAATTCCGCTTCTGGTTCGACCTCAGTCACCTGAAATCTTCAACGGAAACCTACCGTGCGTATAACTTTTCTCGGTACGGGCACGTCATCTGGTGTTCCAGCGATCGGTTGTGACTGTGCCACGTGCCGGTCCAACGATCCGCGTGACCAGCGCTGGCGTCCGTCTATCTACATCGAATTAGTCGACGGTGTTGCGGTTCTTATCGATGCCGCAACAGACCTACGGGCGCAGGCGCTTCGCTTTGGTATAAGTCGGGTCGACGCAGTTCTTTTCACACACAGTCACGCCGATCATGTGCTCGGCCTTGATGAGGTGCGTCGCTACAACTATTTACAGGGTAAGCCTATTCCATGCTACGGTGATTCCCGCACGTTGTCCGATGTCAGACGAATGTTCGCCTACGTTTTCGACCCATCTGAGCAGCTGGGTGGTGGCCTGCCTCAACTCAAATTGTTTACTATTGGTGGTCCGTTTTGCCTTGGTCGCGCGACGTTCGTGCCCGTGCCTCTGTTACATGGAAAACGACCGATCTTGGGTTTCCGTGTTGGCTCCTTCGCATATCTGACTGACTGTAATGCGATTCCCGATACCTCGTGGGCGCTTCTTGAAGGACTGGACGTACTGGTCATTGATGCGCTCCGGTTGCGGCCACATCCAACCCATTTCTCAGTCGATGAAGCAATCGCGGTGGTAACCCAGGTCAGACCATCGCGCGCCTATTTCACGCACATGTCCCATGACCTGCCTCACGAAGCTACTTGTATGAACCTGCCGGGACAAATAGAGCTGGCGTATGATGGATTGAGTTTGGATTTACCAGATTGAGTCCTTGTGGGTAGCATCGGTGCTTTCTGACTTCGTGTCTATAACCTTTCGCCACAGTGAATATTATTTATTTTCCTGATAACGACTGTCCCTCGATGTGGCAGCGACCTGTGCTGGCACTGGGCAACTTTGACGGGCTCCACCGAGGTCACGTCGCAATCATCGACCGCGTACGCAGTCGTGCTTACGAGCGGGGTGTGTTGCCAATTGCACTGACATTTGATCCGCATCCGCCTCGCGTCATTCGTCCCGACAAGGCGCCGGAACTCCTGATGACTGTGACTCAAAAGTATGAGGCGTTGACCGCCGCCGGCATCGGCGGGATCGCGGTTTTGCGGTTCACGGAAGAGATGTCTCAATGGGAACCTGAGCGTTTTGTTATTACCGCTCTGGTTGAATGGCTTAAGGTGAGCGAGGTGTGGGTTGGTGCGAATTTTCTGTTCGGTCATGAGCGGGCTGGAAACTTTTCACTCCTTCGTGAATTCGGCGCACGACATGGCTTCAGGGCTGAGAAGATTGAACCAGTTCGTTACAAGGATTTTGTTGTTAGCAGTACCAGGGTCCGCCGACTGGTTTCAGAGGGAAGCGTGGATGAGGCGGGTGCCCTTCTTGGCCACCACTATGCCGTTGATGGAGCTGTTGTGCGCGGCGAGGGACGGGGTCGAGAAATAGGTGTGCCAACCGCCAACATGCGTTCCGATAATGAGCTCTTACCTCTCGATGGGGTTTACGCGACGCTGGTTACGCTTGATGGGATTGTATATCCCGGTGTGACTAACGTGGGGTTCCGACCGACGTTCGGTAAAGGGAAAAGGGTGCTTGAGACACACATCTTTGATCTGACACGTGATCTTTACGATGTGTCGCTGCGTCTGTCCTTCGTTCGAAGGTTGAGGGACGAGATGGAATTCGATGGAGTTGAAGCACTTCGTTCCCAGATTGAGGTTGATTGTCGGCAAGCTAGGGAGCTGTTTAGTCAGATTTCACTGTAAACTTGCGAGGTTAGGAGCAGCGAAGTCGACAGAGCCCCCCCCCACCGACGTGTGCTCGACTGAAGATGTGACGGCAAAGCGTCTCTTAACCCAAACGTCCGATGCGTTTCTACAATACGCTTACTCGTCGTGAAGAGCAGTTCGTCCCGCTTCGTGGGCGACAGGTGCGGATGTATACCTGTGGGCTGACGGTTTACGCGTATGGCCATATTGGTAACTTTCGAACCTTTGTCTGTCTCGACGTCCTCCGCCGCGCCTTAAAGTATTTGGAAGGTTACGACGTCCGACAGGTGATGAACTATACCGACGTTGACGACCGAACAATCGTTGAGTCGAGCAAAGCCGGTTTACCGCTTCACGAATACACCAACAGGTATATCTCAGCTTTTCAGGAAGATGCGGTGAGGCTTGGTCTCGAGCCGGTGGAGGAAACGCCTCGGGCAACCGACGAAGCTAATCTTCGTGCGATGACCGGAATGATCGAGGCTCTTGAGAAGAACGGACATACCTATCGTAGCGATGGCTCAATCTATTTCAAGATTTCCACGATGCCTCATTATGGACAGCTGGCGAGGCTCGACCACGAAGGGATAAAACCCGGAGCTCGGGTCGATGCCGACCGGTATGACAAGGAGGATGTCCGGGACTTTGTGCTCTGGAAAGCCACTCAGCCGGGAGAGCCCACGTGGGACTATGGTGTAGGGCCGGGCCGTCCAGGCTGGCATATTGAGTGCTCGGCGATGGCACTCCGGTTGCTTGATGGGCCGCCAATTGACATTCATGCCGGGGGTGTTGACCTGGTGTTTCCGCATCACGAAAACGAGATCGCGCAAAGTGAGGGCGCGACCGGCACGCAGTTTTCGCGGTTCTGGTTTCATGTCGAACATCTTTTGCTGGGCGAAGGCGGCAAGATGTCAAAGTCGCTCGGTAACGTTTTTACCGTGCGTGACGTACTCGAGAAGGGATTTCGAGCGTCTGCGTTGCGCTACGTGTTGCTGTCGGTCCATTACCGCAAGCAACTCAAATTCACCTGGGATAGTCTAAGCCAAGCCGATGAGGCACTCACCCGGCTAATGGATTGTCTTGTACGCCTCGACACGGTACCGCAGTCCAGCGTTGAAACAACCCTAATCGAAAAAGTTGAGGTGGCCCGCCGTGATTTTTCTGAAATGATCAAGGCCGATCTCAACACCCCAGGTGCGCTTGGCGTTATGTTTGAGTTTGTAAGGATGGTGAATGCTGCGATAGATGCCGGAGAAATCAGTAGTTCCGACGTAACCTTAGTGCGGGAGACTTTCGAATATTTCGATGAGGTGCTTGGGGTCATTCGAATTCGCCGTGCTGAGGATGCAGCCCCACCTGTTCCGGTCGAAGAGATCGAAAAACTTATTGGCGACCGCAAAGCAGCCCGGGGTAACAGAGACTTTACTAAAGCTGACCGCATTCGGGATGAGTTGGCTGAGCGTGGCATTGTGCTTGAGGATGGACCAGCTGGCACACGGTGGAAACGGAAATGACCGGTATGCTAAGGTGGCGGAATCCATTTTATTGTGCGGGAGTAACTCAGTGGTAGAGTGCGACCTTGCCAAGGTCGAAGTCGCGGGTTCGAATCCCGTTTCCCGCTCCATTTGTTCCTTCGATTTATCTACGTCAAATAGGCGTAGTCCAATCGGCGCCGTCGCCAAGTGGTAAGGCAGAGGTCTGCAAAACCTCCATCCCCGGTTCAAATCCGGGCGGCGCCTCCAGTTTCTCTAATGATCTTGTAGCAGGTTCCGGGATAATCTAAGGGTGCTTATCGAACCTTAAGGCTGGCACTGTGGACATTAACTGAGTAGACCATGCTGAGTTTCATTCACGAGTTACTAATACCACCGGGCTTGGGCGAACAAACTACAGAGCTTCTCACGATATCGGTCGATGTCGTTGCAGTCCTTACGCTGGCGTTTATCGCCGACGTTGTGGCCAAGCGGATCATTGTCCGTGCAGTTGTAACCCTGGCGGCCCGAACGTCGGCGCAGTGGGACGACGCTGTGCTACAGCATCGGGTAGTGCATCGGCTGGCGCATTTTGCTCCGGCGATTGTCATTTACCATTTCTCGGTGCCGGTGCTAGGTGGTTATGAAACCTGGAGCGTAGCCATCCAACAGGGCTGCCTCTTGTATATGTTGTTCGTGGCGGTGCTAGTGAGTGATGGCGTGCTCAACGCGGCCGTCGACATTCTGAGCTCGTCGGAACTGTCACGTAGCGTCCCGCTCACGAGCATCGTGCAGGTCGTCAAGCTGGTCATCTACTGCGTCGCCGCGATTGCCGCACTGTCGCTCGTCCTGGGCAAGTCGCCGGTCTTGCTGTTGAGTGGACTGGGTGCGATGACCGCTGTGCTCATGTTGGTCTTCAAAGATCCGATCCTCGGCTTCATCGGGGGGATTCAGCTGTCTGCCAACCAGATGGTCGCGCCAGGTGACTGGATTGAGATGCCGGCGTACGGTGCCGATGGGGATGTGCTTGAGGTGGGGCTGACGTCGGTGAAGATCCGCAACTTCGATAACACGATCACGACGATTCCAACCTACGGGCTCATCAGCGGATCGTTTAAGAACTGGCGAGGGATGTCGGAGTCGGGCGGACGGCGGATCAAGCGGGCGATCCACGTCGACATGAACTCGATCCACTTCTGCGACGACGAGACACTGGTACGGCTCGCGAAGATTCCGCACATGGCGGCGTATCTGGAACGCAAGCAGCATGAGCTTGTCCGCTGGAAGGCTGAGCACGATGCTGATGCCAACCGACCCAGTAACCTTCGGCGGCTCACCAACGTAGGCACGTTCCGCGCCTACATCGTTGCCTATCTTCGGAACCATTCCATGATTCATCAGGAGATGACGTTCTTGGTTCGGCACCTTGCGCCGAGCGCCCAGGGATTGCCGATCGAGATCTACGTGTTCAGCCGTGATACGGACTGGGTTCGATATGAAGACCTCCAGGCGGACATCTTCGACCACATACTGGCGATGGCGCCAGAGTTCGGCCTCAGCGTGTATCAAAGCCCGTCCGGGAGGGATGTTCAGGACACGGTGCAGGTCATGCGAGGCAGGGGTAAGCCGCGATGAGCTTTCGACGATGGACGCTTGTGTTCGCGATGGCCGGGCTGGCGGTGGTTTCCGTCAGCGGGCAGGAAACGGGCCAGCCGGCCAGCGACGTGCTGCTGCAGTTCGACCCGTGGGGTAATCCCACTCCCCGCGGAGGTGTGACTAACAACGGACCCAATGCCCATAGTGTGTGGTGACCGGGGTCGGTGGCGCTGGATCGCGTCAATCACCGCATGTTCGTTCCGGAACCGGGCAACATCCGGGTCCTCGTCTACCAGTTGGATGAAGACGGCCGGCACATTCGCCACACAGCCGACCACGTTATTGGACACCGCACGCTACTCGGTCGTCCGCTCGACGTTATCTTGAGATGACTGAGGTTTCACTATGAACTTCCCGACAGATCTTGGTGCCACACCGCGTGTATCCAGCAGTTGGTGGATCGTGTTCGCCGGATTCATTAGTATCGTTTTTACTTTTGGTGTGCCCACGCTGGTGATGCCGGTAATTTATGGACCGATCATTGACGAGTTCGGATGGACGAGGACACAGGTGACATTGGTGGTGACCTTGAAATTCGGTGCGGGCGCGGTATTTGGAATTTTCTTTGGCGCGCTCATCGACAGATTTGGTGTCCGCCGCATTGTTACGACCGCTTCCATCGTCTCAGCTGTGGCGATGGCGAGCTTCCTTCTCGTTCAGTCGCTCTGGCAGTTTTACGCTGTCGGGTTGATACTCGGGTTGGGTTCGATCACGGTGATGATCGCGGTGAAAGTAATTGTCTCGAAGCGATTTATGCGTCAACAGGGACTCGCCATTGGTGCAGCCCTTTTAGGAACTGCCGTTGCCGGCACGTTCACACCGAGATTGGCAACCATGCTAGTTGGTCTCTATGGTTGGCGGGAAGCCCTTGCGTTTCTCAGCGTTGGGATCTGGGTCGTGGCGTTACCAACGTTCCTTTGGATCGTTAAAGATCTCGAGCAGGACGAGCCACAGGTCGAGTCTGATGCTAGGTCACCTGCGGTGATGCCAGAACAGTTGGCCGCCGCCGGAATGAATTTCAACGATGTGATCCGAAGTCGTTCGTTCTGGATGATCGGCTTGGCCGTCATGCTCATTGGATTTGTTGACCAGTCAGTGGGTCAACATATGGTGATGTATCTCGACAGGGATGTAGGGCTAGGACCGGTGGTCGCTGCGAATGTGCTCACCGCTGTCTTTACTATCAGTATTGTGGGCAAACTCGGATTCGGGTGGCTCTACGACAAGCTGTCGGTTCGTGGTGTGATGGTGTGCTATTTCCTAATGGCCGTGGCTGTAGTGTTGTTGTTTCCGGCCCAGGTGCTGTCAATACTGATTTTATTTAGTATCGTGCGGGGCTTGGCCCACGGAGGCGCCATAGTTGATATTCCGGTGTTGTCGAAACACTGCTTCGGACCCAAGGTGCTTGGGAAAACGATTGGCATTTTGACCGCATGCGTTACAGTCGGGTTTGCTCTCGGACCACCGATTGTCGGGTTTTTGTATGACACCCAAGGGAACTACAGAATCGCCTTCTTTCTTCTTATCGGGGTGTCTATCGCTGCTGGGCTCTCCCTGTTGGGTGTCAAGGCGACCTACCGAGAACGCGTTGTGGCGCTGGAGCGAGCTGCAGAGGAGGGCACATCTGAGCCTGAACCAGCGTGGAACTCACTTAGTCGTGAGCGAGGCAAATCGTCCGGTTAGCGTTTAGTCCAGATTATTCGATGGGCAAGATCAATATTAACCAGGCTAAGCGTCCAACTCGCACCCAACAGGAAGGGATGATGACTTCCGGTGGGTCGGGGTTTCGTCGGCGGATGCCGGCATCGGCCCAACGCCATATCTTCCTCCGTCGAGAGGTGCTTTGGCCAGCGCGTGAGGCTCTCGTCAATCCCGACCGAACCGAGATTCAAGATGTTGACGGAAAGACTAAAGAGATCAAGCGGCTTGTCCTGGAGATGGGGGCTGAACTGGTCGGCGTTGCAGAGTACGATCCGAGATTCTTGTTCACTGATGTTTCAGAGCGCGCGCATCAATTTGTGATTGTCTTTGGCCTTTCGATGGCCTTCGACAGCATGATCGATATTGGTCCTCGGTCGCAGGCTGAGGTGCACCGGGTTTACTATCGTCTTGACGATATGGCTAATCGCCTTGCCCATCAGATAGGCGCCTATGGCTACAGTGCTTGTGCCCAGACGAACCGCGGAGATTTTCCACTGCCGGCTTACGCATACTTGGCTGGACTCGGCGAATTAGGAAAGCACGGTTCACTCATTTCACCAGAACTTGGTTCCTCGTTCAGACTGGTGGCTGTTTCAACGGAGATGCCACTCAAGCCGGACGGGCCTAAGGATTTTTGGTTTGATGAGGTGTGCGCATCGTGCAACATCTGCACCCGTTTCTGTCCGGGTGATGCTATCAAGCCGGATAAGCAGGAGGTAAACGGAATTGTTCGGTGGCAGGTTGATACGCCAGCGTGTAAACCTTGGTTTCTTAAGTTGCATGGGTGCAAGATCTGTCTGATGGTCTGTCCGCTTAATACGCGGGGAAAGCTTAAGACTGCATTTCAGGCTGTTGCAGAGGACATCCGTCAGGTTAAGGATGCCACTGGAATGGTCGAGTTGATTGAGCAGCGAACAGGTGAGGATTACGCAAACGTTGATGTCGAAGATGAGTAGCCCCCATGTATAACGCATACGATCAACCACATCAAGACTTACGTGATCTACTGAAGCGTGCGGAAGCGGTAAACGAACTTCTTACAATCGACGGCGTGAATTGGAACCTTGAGATGGGCGCATTAACGGAGGTTATTCACCACGCCAGACCGAATCCGCCAGCAATTCTCTTCCAGCGCATTCCGGGTTTCCCAGAAGGCTTTCGCGTGGTATCGGGTGCCTCGAATTCAAGTCGACGACTTGCCATTACCCTTGGCTTTCCGGAGCCGAAGACGCCCATGGACGTTGTGCATGCCTATCGGAACCGGATGAAGACGCATACGCCGCTTTCACCGGAGACCGTCGATCAGGGTCCGATCCTCCAGAATATCGACCGTGATGATGCCGTGGACGTGCTGAAGTTTCCTGTGCCGTTGCTGCATGAACGAGACGGCGGACGATACATTGGAACGGACGACCTAGTCATCATGTACGACCCCGACGACGATTGGGTGAATGTGGGCACCTATCGGTCGATGGTTCATGATCGCCGAACGGTAGGACTTTGGATGTCCCCCGGGAAGCATGGTCGGCAGATTCGGGAGAAATATTTTCGCGAAGGAAAACCGTGTCCGGTTTTGATTAGCTGTGGCCACGACCCGCTGCTGTCTCTCGGAGCGGGTAATGAGCTGCGTTTTGGCCTTTCCGAGTTCAGCTGGGCTGGTGGTCATCGAGGACTCCCGGTGCAGACGATCCGGTCCGAGCGGTATGGGCTGCCGATGCCAGCGCATAGTGAGATCGTTCTTGAGGGTGCGATGTATCCTGATGATACGAAGTCAGAAGGGCCCTTCGGTGAGTTCACCGGCTACTACGCTAGTGAGGTTAGCGATGAGCCGGTTGTGCGCATTGAACGTGTCTATTACCGTGACGACCCAATTTTGACGATGGCAAGCCCAATGCAACCTCCCTCGGACTTCTCGTTTAGTAAGTGCGTCATGAAGTCTGGCATGATCTGGGACGAGATCGAACACGCTGGCTTGAATGGTGTACAAGGCGTTTGGTGCCATGAAGCGGGTTCCGCCAGGCTCTTCAATGTCGTATCGATTCGGCAGGCCTACGCCGGCCATGCGAGACAGGCTGGGTTACTGGTATTGTCCTGTCAATCAGGTAACTATCTCGGCAGGTATGTTGTGGTTGTCGATGAGGATGTTGACCCAACTGATATGTCTGAAGTGCTTTGGGCAATGTCCACGCGGAGTAATCCGGCGGAGGATATCGAGCTAATACGTCGGACCTGGAGTGGGCCACTCGACCCAATGCTTCGGCCGGGTGAACGATTGAACTCAAGGGCGATCATTGATGCGTGCCGCCCGTTCGAGTGGCGCGATGAATTTCCACCTGTGACGCGAGCCAGCCCCGAGTTACGGGAAGCAGTGTGTAAGAAATATAAAGCAGTTCTTTCCAAATTCGATATCTAGTTAGGTCCTGAAGGTTCGGAAAGATTCGAATTGTGAGCGGAGTAATTAACATGCATGAGGAAACGGCATCGCAACGAAATATTCCGGCTATGGATGTTGCTAAAGGCACAGGTGCGCTCGATGGCAAGCGGTATTTAGAGGGTTTGCGCGATGGTCGCGAAGTCTGGTATCGGGGTGAGCGAATTGACGATGTGACGAGTCACCCTGAGTTTGCCCAGATGGCAAAGAGCATCGCACGTATCTACGATATGCAGCATGCTCCAAAGACGCGGGATGTGATGACCTATGAGCAGGATAACGGCCTTCGCGCTTCATACTCCTACTTTCTACCGACTAAACCAGAGCATCTGTTGCTTCGGCGGCGGAACACCGAAGTGTGGGTCCGCGAAGTCTTTGGCATGTGCGGGCGATTGCCTGATTTTTGTGCCTCGATGGTGATTGGCTACTACGATATTCGCCATGAGCTCGCTAAACTCAATCCAGACCTCGCTCGGAATACCGAAACATATTTGAAGTATGCGCGGGACCATGATCTGTGCCTATCGCATGGTCTCCACGACCCTTGTATGGATAAGTCGCTGCGGCCGTCGCAGGACCCCGACCGGTGTGTGCGTGTTGTCAAAGAGCGGGACGATGGGATCGTGGTACGAGGAGCCAGATTCAATACCTTCGGCGTGTTCTCGAACGAAATCCTAATCTCTCCAACCTACATGTTCACTGAGGACGAGCCTGAGTTTGCTCTTTGGTTCACCATTCCGTGCAATGCTCCAGGTCTCAAACAGGTGACTCGCGAGGTGTTCTCAGGGCGGAATCCGTTAGATCATCCGGTGTCTGCACGTTTTGATGAGGTCGACTCGTTGGTAATCTTCGACGACGTTTTCGTACCCTGGGAGCGGGTATTCCTTTATAGGGAGCCGTTGGGTGCTAACCGCCTGTTCCGTGGCAATGTTATGTCGTGGGCGAGCTATGCGGGGTCGGTGCTGACGCAACTCAGGATGGAAGTGCTGGTGGCTGTGGCACACCTGTTGGCTACGACCTCTGGGGTGGATAAGCGACCGAATGTCTTATCTACCCTCGGTGAGATGTGTACCTACCTGTCGTTAGCCCGCACGAACCTCCGCGCAGGCGAGATTGACTGTGAACGCACCCCTGGTGGACATTACCGCACAGCAGCAGCACCAGAGCGTCGTGCATTGGTGACGATGGTTTCAGAGCGGTTCGTCGAACTGGTCGAGCACATCGGCACAAGCTCGATTATCTTTCTGCCGACGGCCGAGGACTGGACGGCGCCAGAATTGAAGAAGCATCTTGATGTGTACATGCGAGGTAAGGGCACGTCACCGCTTGATCGCTACAAGCTCTGCAAATTGGCTTGGGACCTCACTGGCGACGGCTATGGTGGTCGTCAGCAACTCTACGAGAGACTGCATTCTGGTGACCCAACCATGGTAGTCCAGAATGCGTACCGTCGATTCGACTTGTCGGCGGGTATTGACTTGGTCGCAAGATTTCTTGAGCTAGAACAGCCTGTAGAGGGTGCGTCAAAGTAGTCGTGTTCACTTGTGGAATACGAGTTAGGATAGATTCGGTGGAGAAATTTATTATCGTACCGCACATGCGGCTTCAGGAATGGGTAGCCGAGGAGCACGGTTATTTTGAGGCTGAAGGGTTGGACTACGAGTTCCGCCTAGGGCGAGACCAGGTAGCTAGTGTCAAGACGGCTGAGGAGTTACCGCCTGACCAGTGGAGTGGGGCGTATCAGACGTTTGAGGGACAGGGGCGTGGCTGCTCGGTTAGTTCAGCCTGCCACTGGACGGTGAATATGGCGGCCTCATCGGGTCGTGGGCGTTTATGGGGAGAGGCTTATTCGGTCAGTCCATCGGGCATTTACGTACCACCCGATTCGTCAATCAAGCGGCCAGAGGACCTCGCTAACGTGCCGATCACTGTGGGCTACCAGTCCGGAAGCCACTATTCGACGATTCAAAGTCTTGAACCGTTTTTGGACCGTTCCGAGATCAAACTGCACTTCGGCGGGATGTTGTTTCAGCGGCTGGAGTTGCTCGTCGACCGTGCCGTGCCTGCGGGTAATGCGTTTGGTGGTCCGTCCTATCTGGTTGAGCAGCTCGGCTTCCGGAAGATCGTCGATACGACGTTTATGGTTGCGGCAATGGTGGCTGATGATGCGAACCTTGAGGATGTCCGCAAGTGCTATCGAGCTTTGAAGAAGGCGCAGGTTGATTTGGACCTGCACCCTGAACTGTACACTCACTACTATAAGAAAGACTTTCCTGAACGGTTCCACGGCATTATGGATACTCGGCTCTTCGGGCCCGGGGAGCGGGTTGTCTTCGAACCGTATACTGAGGAGATGTTCAACGCCACTCGAGTGTGGGTTGAGGATTGGCAGATCTTTCCCGAGGGCAAAGGTGGCGACGCTGACTATGAGGCGTCGGTCCTCAGGGTCAGCTAATTACTTGGAGGTTGTTCGCAAATGGCAATGATCACATTCGCCCTAGGAACGTCACACGGTCCGTTGCTTTCGACTCCGCCAGAACAATGGGACCAACGTGTGGAGGCGGATCGACAGAATCCTAAGCATCCATTTCGTGGAGGAACTTATACATTTGATGAACTTGTTGCTCTGCGTGCGAAAGAGGACCTCGGGGCACAGGCAGCGCTCGATGTGCGAACTGAGCGTCATGCATCATGCCAACGGGCAATCGGGGAACTTGCGGAGCAATTTTCAGCGGCTGCAGTCGATATTCTTGTAATCATTGGTAACGATCAACGTGAGATTTTTAAGGACGAACTTACGCCAGCTCTCAGCGTGTTCCACGGTGAGTCGGTGGACAATGTCCCGCCCTCGAAGGAGAGGCTAGCAAAAATGCCACCCGGACTTGGCGCGTCGCACTGGGCGAATAGTCCACCTGAGGGAGCCACCTACCCCTGCGTACCTGAACTAGGCGAGCACATTCTCAGGTCGACCGCAGATGCAGGCTTCGACGCCGCGGCGATGAAGGCGCTGCCGGAAGGGCCCCGTGGTCGAAAAGGGATCCCGCATGCGTTTGGGTTTGTCTACCGCCGCATCATGAACGATCAAGCGGTGCCCGCGGTTCCGGTCGTGCAGAACACATTCTTTCCGCCCAATCAGCCTACAGTTGGTCGCTGTTTTGACTTCGGCCGTTCGATTGGCCGCGCTGTGGCGTCCTGGGATCGCGATGCGCGGGTTGGTGTCATCGCTTCCGGTGGACTCAGCCATTTCGTAATTGACGAAGAGTTCGATGCCGAGTTGCTGAAGGCGCTTAAAGGTGGCGATCGCGACCAACTTACCCGCATCCCAGCCGATCGATTCCGTTCGGGTACTTCGGAGAGCAAGAATTGGATCACGGTGGCTGGGTTATTGGCCGACAGCGGACTTCAGATGCGCGTCGTCGACTATGTTCCCTGCTACCGGTCCGATGCTGGTACCGGGAATGCGATGGGCTTTGCTGTTTGGGAGTGACCGTAGGTAAAGAAGGTATTCAAGTTCAACCGAAAGTTTTCGCTTTGACCTGCTGATCGGTCATTACTGTCGTGAGCCGACAGGTCTCAAGGTAACAATTCTTTCAGACCAGGGCGTCGGGGAGGCCTAGGTCGTCTCTCAGTTGGTGATGACCAAGCCACTAGCGGTGTGGTTAGGTAACCAACTCCACAAAGTGTCCTGCCCATCCATTCTAAATCCGACAACTTTTGACGAAACGCTATACTGAACCGTATGGCTTACCCGCGACCTTCTCTACTATTTGGATTGGCGGCGCTCGCTATCATTATCTTTGTCCCGTGGTTTCTGGTATCCCGAGAAGCTGAACGGCAAGGGCGTTCGGTCAATGAACTGATCGGCCTAATCGTGGCCCTGCGCGACGATCGGGCCGTCTCGACTCCAGTTGATAAGAGGGCAGAACGTCGTTTTTTTGAACGCCGTTCGATCGGGCGTTCCCTCGGAGGTTCGCAGCCATGGATTAGCCATGTCAACATTGTCGATCTTGATCAGGATGGTTTTACCGATGTGGTGTTGTGTGATGCCACCATGAATCAGGTTGCGTGGATCCGTCAGGAGGTGGGTGGTTCCTTTACTGAGACGCTCCTCGGCGACGCAATTCTGGCACCAGCTCATGTGACGCCAAGCGATGTTGACTTGGATGGTGATATTGATCTCCTTGTTGCGAAGATGGGAGCGATTCTTCCGAATAACGACAAGATTGGTAGTGTCGTTGTGCTTGAGAACGATGGTCAAGAGGAGTTTACGACACGCATTCTACTCGACGGTCTAGCACGTGTTACAGACATCGAGCCTGGGGATTTTGATGGAGATGGTGATATCGATCTTGTGGTTGGTCAGTTTGGCTATGACGATGGTGAAATTCGGTGGATGGAAAATCTTGGAGGGTGGAATTTCGAGAGCCACAGTTTACTAGAACTTTCGGGAACCATCCATACGCCGGTCGGTGACCTCGACGGTGATGGAGACCTGGACGTCGCGGCTGTCGTTTCTCAGGAATGGGAAGAGATCTATGTATTCGAGAATGATGGCAAAGGTATGTTCGATCGACACTTGATTTATGGTGCGACGAATGATGACTTCGGCAGTAGCGGTATCTCTTTAGTTGACTTGGACCTTGATGGCGATCTGGACGTGCTCTACTCGAATGGCGACGCCTTTGACTACATTCCGCCTGGGCCACGTCCGTGGCACGGAGTGCAATGGCTGGAAAATAAAGGTGACTTGAGGTTTACCTACCATCGGATTGGTGACTTTCCTGGAGCTTATTTTGCGAACGCAGTTGACGGCGACCTCGATGGTGATTTGGACGTGTTCGTCGTTAGTGCCTTTAACGATTGGGATTCTCCGGAAGCTGCATCGCTTGCATGGTTTCAAAACGACGGTGAAATGGAATTTGCTCGTCGAATATTGGCCACAGAGCCAACCCATTTACTAGCACTCGCTAGCGCTGACATGGATGGTGATGGACTTGTCGACCTAGTTACAGGCGCAATGCACGTTTCGCCGCCCTACGATCGGATGAGCCGGGTGACACTTTGGCGAAACACCTGGAGAGATCCGTAACAGGGAGGGAAACATCAACCACGAGCAATATGGTTAAAGCTGCAAAACGACAGGCACACGCTGGTCGTCAAGCCGGACCGGCGACGACACGAGATGCTAGGTTGCCGTTAAGGGTGTTGCTAATTGCCCTTGTCCTTGTCGTTATGGCTGGGTCCGTGGCGTGGTTCACCTCGAAACTCCTGATGAGGGTTGAGCTGCCTGAACAGCTTGCTGAGTCGGCATTGCTCACTACGGTTCCGGACCTGCCTGACACAGTAGGTGCTCTGCCTGCCTTTGAGCTTGCTGTTACTGAGGGCGATCGACTTTTACGCCAAGCTATTCGCTCTGGTGCATCACCCGACACCGTGGGAGAGATGGCGGGCCGCCTTGGCAACCTTTATCAGGCCAATACCCACGGTGAACTTGCGGAAGCATGCTACAGGCTGGCGACTGATCTCGCCACGGACAACCCGCGGTGGCCGTATCTACTGGCATACAGGCTACAAGAGCGCGGAGAAACTGAGACAGTTACTCCACTTTTAGAACGTACGGTCGAGCTTGAGCCGAATTATGCCCCGGCCTGGTTGAAACTTGCCGAGAACCGCTTTAAACAAGGAAAGTTTGACGAAGCTAAGGCTGCCTACGAGCGGCGTCTTGCGCTGACGGCAGGTGACCCGTGGGCACTTTTGAGTCTCGCGCGTTTGGCTATTGAGGTCGGTGAGTGGAGCCAGGCTGAATCTCATCTCCTGGTTGCTGTTGAGGCGGCACCTCAGTTTGCTGCCCTTCACCGATTACTGGCCACGGTACATGAACATTACGGGCAAACGGCAGCCGGGGACGCTTCACGCCAGCGGGCGAACGAGTTAGGTCGCTTCTACGCTGCGCCTGACCCTTGGGTTGATGGCCTGATTGCTCAATCGTTTGATGTCGATTGGCTGTTGCTCAACGTTTCGCGCTATGCCTTGCTAGACCCCGACCTCTCGCGTCTGCTCTTCGAGCGGGCTCGTCGCTTGGCACCAGAGGATCCGGATGTCTATGTCGTTCTTCACGAGCATGTGGAAACGTTAGAAGAGGCACGCCGGGCACTCGAAACAGCCATTTCATTGGACAACTCGCACCCTTTGGCGCACATGCGGCTCGGCGAACTTCTTTATCGGCAAGGGGAGCATGCCCAAGCGGTCGAACTTCTGGGTCGTTCTATACACCTTGGTGCTGACACGGCCGATGCGCACAGGTATTTAGGACTTGCGTTGACTGCGCTGGGAAGGCTCGATGATGCGGTGGTATCTCTGGAACAGGCAGTCGCTCGAGCCCCTGGGGATGCCGACATTCACTACAGCTTTGCCTATGTCCTTGAACGGGCCGGTCGTCAGGTTGACTCAACACGCGAACTACGGAGAGTTCTAGAACTTAATCCTGGACACGAACTTGCGGAGCGCGCCCTCGCGATCAGTAATTCTGGCAACGAGCGCTGACCCGAAGGTGAGGGCTAAGGTGTTGCTGGACTGGCGTCGCGGTCAGCAAGGTAGGCAACTATGCTGGCCGCTTGTTCGTCGCTCAGCCACGCCCATCCAGCCTCCCGCTGCATGCGACGCACAGTTTGCGCCCACCAGTACCGGTCCCGATGTGTTACCTCGATGCGTGTGCCTGTATGGCAACGCGTGCACTTTATCTGCATCAGATCAAGCGCGCCCTCGGGTTTGCCACCATTCACTATTGGGCCTACTGACAATTCGTGTAACTTGCGCATCAACGGAGTCTCGATTCCAGAACCGTAGTCACTCAGAGATAGATGGTGCTCTGCCTTATCAGGAAGACCAAGGTTGACGTAGGCGCGTGCCAAATACTTATGGCACAGCGAGAGTCGCGGGTGTGTATCTAGGATCGGAATTAGTAACGCGAGAGCCTCATTCCACCTTTCAGCGATGAGTGCCAGGCGCGCTTGGCCTAGTGCGGCCAAGGGTTGTGACCGTTCAAGGGTGAGTGCCTTGGTGAAGTGTATGGCGGCATCGTCAGGCCGGTTCCACTTTAGGTACAGGTCGCCTAATTCGGCCAGCACCTCTGCGCTATCCGACTTATATTCGAGAGCTTCCTGAAAGAATGTTTCGGCCTTCTGGAAATCAAAAACAGATTTTTCCAAGAAAGCTTGGTAATAGACCCATCGATATTCATTGGGCGCAATGTTTCTAGCCAGTGCATAGGTTTGCCGTGCCTCATCCGTGAATCGATAAGCGTGGTAGGTCATGCCAAGACGACCGATCCGCTCAGCTGACAGCGGTTCCTGTCGCGCGAGCCGATCAGCCTCGTGAAACAATTCAATCGATGATTTGTTCTGATAGACAAAATTAGGAAGTAGGGGCAGTCGAGAAATTAGGGGTTCGCGTTCACGCTGACAAGCCGCGCTAAAAGGTAAAACTACAAGCAATAGCAGGGCGGTGAGACTAGTGCACCATCTGGGCATTGTATTGGAGCAAGTGTATAACCGTCTCATCGTAACATCGCTGATCGATCAAACTTCGGCGACATTCTAGCGACACCATCGAATGGTGGCCGGTCTCAATTGGGTCTCCGAGTTATCTCAGTCGTTTCACCAACGACGAAGAGGACCTCCCCGGGCACGATGAGACCCATCTCTCCTCGCGCCACACCTTCGATTGCCTTGGAATCACGGCGTAAGCGATCCTCTATTCCTGACAGTCGCCGGTTTTCGACCTTTACCGCTGTAACAGCGTCGGTGAGTGCACGACGCTCACGTGATGCTTGCAACATGTCAGTTAATCCGCCGTCTCCAATGAACGTTTGCGTGACGAAAAACGCAGTAGCGAACCAGAGCACCAAGCGAATAATTTTCCAGGCTCCGATTGATTCTACTTGACCGGTTCTAACCTGAGCACCAGGTTCCATAGCGATTCTCACTCCGCACGACCTGTGTCGACAACGAGTTCCTCGAGGGTTGAAGCGATCCTTCTTATGCCACGTATGTCTGCACGAACCGATCGGCGGATGATTTTGTTTTCGAGGGCGTGCAATGCCGTGCGGATAGCTTTAGCTGGAATGGTCCCAGCCAGCGTTAACTTAACGTTAAATGATCGCCGGTCGGTCCGGCTTGTCTCACGGGTTATAAAGCCACGAGCAACTAATCTGTCGAGAATGCTGGTCAGGGTAGACGGCTTATGGCCCAAGGTATGGTGCAGATTACGAATTGTGATTTCTCCGCGTACGTGGAGCACAGCTAGTACATGCGCTTCAGGTTGAGTGATGCCGTAATCCCTTCGAAACTTGCCCAGGTAAAGCGTCACAAGCTGTGCAGACCTTTGCAGATTTGAGGTTAAATCGAGCATTGATTGTCGCCAGCAGACACTTCAAGATAATACGGTACCAAATAATACAATATCGTAATATATAAAAACAACTGGATCAAGTGGCGTTTGTAGGAGTTCTTTTGCGGCCGGATGCTAGGGGTGGTTAAGGGTAGAGTTCAACGATTCTTTGCAGGAACCAGTAGAGGCCGACCAGAGCTATTGCAAGTGAACAGGGCAGGCTGACGCGTGTTCGGTACCACCTTCGATGTTGAGTCCAGCCAAGTAATAGGAACACTGCGAGGAGGACGGTCAGTCGTTTATTGAGGGATGATTTTTGCATGGTGGCTAAAGTACATGCCAAGGTAGCTGAATTCGCGCCCAAACCAACGCCTAGTGCGAGCGCGTCCAGGTCAGTCGTGACATCGATTTGATACTTGCCATCCGCTCTTATTACGAGAACAATGATCAGTGGTGGCTTGTTAGTGCCACCGAACCGGTCGAGATTACTGAGGAGGTGCCACCAGAACCGGAAGTTGCCACGGTTCTGGGTGCTGGGCGGCTTCGGTTGATCGGCACGCTCGATGAGTTCGGTGTAAGTAACCACGCGGGTCACAAAATTCGCGTCAAAGGCATTCTGCTTAAGGACGATGACGAGACGCGTCTTAACTTAACCTCAATCAGACACATGCTGCCATCTTGTGAATAGGATGCCCGTCCGATGGAGCCGAAGGTGTTTTCACGCCTTCCAGAGCTTTGTCTGAAGTCGGGTGTTACAACTATGACGTTGACTTACGGCCGTCTGCATCGGTCGGCGTGGGAACTCGGATATAAGCTATGACACGACTCAGCGTGAACCTGAATAAGGTAGCGCTACTGAGAAACACGCGTGATGTTGGAGTGCCTGACGTCTTGCGTGCAGCACGCATTGCGGTTGATGCTGGTGCCTCTGGCGTGACAGTACATCCACGACCGGACGAACGGCATACCCGACCATCCGACGTTTTTAACTTATCGAGCTTTACCCAAGATGCTGGAGTTGAATTCAATATTGAAGGTAATCCGACCAAGAGTTTTCTTGCACTGGTGCACAAGGTAGTGCCGGCGCAGTGCACTTTGGTGCCTGACGCCCCAGATCAACGAACGTCGGACCATGGCTGGGATCTTGGATCGGACGGTGACAGACTACGCCCGATAATTTCGGACTTACGATCTCGAGGAATTCGGGTATCGTTGTTTATGGATCCTGATCCGGTGGTTATTGCCAATGCTGCAAAAGTCGGCGCTGACCGAATTGAGATTTATACGGAGCCTTATGCGAAGGCCTTTGGAACACAGGATCAGGCATCAAACCTCGACGCATGCGCCAAATGTGCGGAGGAGGCCGAGCGCATGGGACTTGGCGTCAATGCTGGTCACGATCTAAATTTGCACAACTTGCCAGCATTAGTTCAGAGCGTGCCAGGTATTGTTGAAGTGTCGATCGGGCACGCATTAATTGCGGATGCGCTGGAGCTCGGTCTGCGTGAGACGGTAGGGGCTTACCTAAGTGCGCTTTCCTCGGCCAAGTAACCCTCGGCGCGAGGTAGAAATGAGTATTACGCGACGTGACTTTCTCGGCTCTTCGATCGGCGGCTCCGCTGCGTTGGCTGGAATGACGACTGTGGAAACCGGACAGCTTCACCGTGCCATTCCACTCCCTGAAGAGACGCGGCTTTGGGACTTAGCCACACCGGCCTTGGTTGTCGACGCAGATAGCCTGGAGTCGAACTTACGTAAAATGCAAGATGTTTACAGTGGCAATTCAGCAGCACTTCGCCCCCATGCAAAGACCCACAAATGTCCAGTGATTGCTCGCCAGCAACTTGACCTCGGAGCGATAGGTATTGCAGTCGCTAAGATCAGCGAAGCTGAGGTGATGGTTGAAGGTGGTATCGAACCTATTCTCATTACCTCTCCCATCGCTACCCGTGGCAAGCTCGCGAGACTCCTCGCCCTGGCACGGCAAGCCCCGAACTTACAGATCGTAACAGACCGATTGCAGAATGTTCGGGATCTCAATGACGGTGCCACTGCGGTCGGCATTATGTTGCAGGTTTTTGTCGACCTGAATGCGGGTGATGATCGTACGGGCATTATGCTTGGTGAGTCGGCTATCACATTAGCCGGTGAAGTGGCGCGTGCCGAATCACTCGAGCTGGTGGGGGTGCAGGCTTATGCTGGGCGCCTCCAACACGTGGTCGGTTGGGAGGCCCGGCGCAAGCAGTACGTTCAAATGATGGGACAAGTCATGGAGACGGTGACCGGGATGCGGCAGGCTGGACTTGATGTGCCCGTCGTCACCGGTGGTGGAACCGGTACCTACGATATTAATAGTGAGATTGATGGAATGACCGATATTCAAGCCGGTTCTTACATTTTCATGGATGATAACTACCAAGACATCGGTGGGCGATCAGGCCAAGTCTTCAACGATTTTGACTCATCACTCTTCGTATTAGCCACGGCGATCAGTCAACCAATCCAGGGACAGGTTACGGTCGATGCGGGCATTAAGGCCTTTGCAACGGACAAGGAGCCTCCGCGCCTTCGGGATATTAAGGGGGTGGACTACAGGTTTGGCGGTGATGAGCACGGCATTCTCAATCTTACTGAGCCATCAGAGCCAATTGCTGTGGGAGATAAGGTGCGGCTAACGATCCCGCATTGTGATCCCACCGTGAATCTCTACGACCATCTGCATGTTGTGCGAGGTGAGAAAGTTTCAGAAGTCTGGCCAATCGCGGGGAGAGGGCGATCGCAGTAGTAACCGATTCCCACGGTTCAGTCGGTAAACAAGAGGTTCTTGTGTCCGAAATGGGCTTTTCGGATAAGTTCGGGGATGGCTTCTTCCACCAGCAAGTGCCGGGAGGCTATAATTAGCGCTATGTGGACCAAGATGATGTCGGGGCCTCGGAAGCGGGCTCCTAAGAACGTTGCGGTGATCGACCCGGATCGCTGTTTCGGTGCGTTGGCCTGCTCTATCTGTCAGGCAGCGTGTCCGATTGAGAATTGCATCATTGAGGAGCCCGATCGAGACGGACGGCTGGTTTGCGCAGTTCGGGTTGATGCGTGCATCGGTTGTGGGTTGTGCGTTGCGTTGGGGAACGAGACCGCCCCCCAGGCGCGTGACTTCGGCTGTCCGGCTGACTTCGACGCTATTGATATGATGACCTACGATGATGTGGTGAAAAGTTTAGAGATGGTCTCAGAGCCTGACGTGGAAGCAAACGTCAGTGAAGTGGTGGGCCCCTGATCCTCGCTGATAGCTCGCTTCATTCACCAACCGCAACAATCGGATTTGAACCGGCACGCTGGACATCGCCAGACAGAGTGCATTCTGAACATCTCGGCACCGCAGCGCTCGCTGATCGCCGGTTCGTCTCCGGTTTGACGGGCTGATTGACTCGATTTCAGCCTTCTTGGTTGATCCGCTGATTTTCCTTCCGATGTTTCTGACATGGTAGGGATTATACTCATTCACTTCGTTCTTGACGTTCCATGCCATGTGATTTTCCTCGCTCCTGTAAGTAGGCCTGAGCAAGCTGAGTTCGAGGATCGTGTCTAAGATTCCTAGAGGTGAAGCCTTCGCCGACGAGGCATTGACTAACCTCCGATTGGCGATGGTGAGTGAGCAAATTGCTGGCCGAGGTATTCATGACTCGCGCCTACTGCAAGCGATGCGCGAAGTGCCCAGGCACGAGTTTCTTCCCAAGAGCGCTAGGGACAATGCCTACGAAGACCGCCCGCTTTCAATCGGTGAAGGTCAGACTATCTCTCAGCCGTATATCGTGGCTGCCATGATCGAGCCGCTTGATTGTGGCTCCAAGGATCACGTACTTGATGTTGGCACGGGATCAGGTTACCAGGCTGCGGTATTGGCACAACTGGTTCGTAGTGTGGTTTCGATCGAATATAGGCCATCGCTAGCGGCTAGGGCTAGAAAGACCCTGGCCCGGCTGGGGATCTCAAACGTTACGGTTCTCGATGGTGACGGTAGTGATGGTTCACCAGTCTTTTCGCCCTACGATGCTATTGTAGTTGCCGCCGGTGCACCCGAGGTGCCGTCCGACCTCATTTCCCAGCTCAGCAAGCGTGGAAAGATGGTCGTGCCTGTGGGTACAATCGATTTACAGCACCTAACATTTTTTCGTCAGTCCGGTCAGGGTTTAAGTGAGGAGGTAAGGGAGGGTTGCGTGTTTGTGCCTCTGGTTGGTCGACAAGGGTGGAGGCATTCGGGAGCGAAATAACGTAAGCTGGAAGGCAGTGCTCTACTAAGGATGTGAACTCGGGAGGGCTTCATTACTGATTAGACGAGGCCACCAGCTAGCGTAATTAGAGAGTGCGAGAGGAAGGAGCACGATCCATGCGTATCGCATTTCAAGGCGCGCCCGGAGCCTACAGTGAGGCGGCTGGACTTCGGTTTAAGCCGTCAGCTGAGCCGATGGCCTGTAAGAGTTTTGAGGAAGTTTTTTCGGCAGTCCAGGACAAGAAAGCCACTCATGGGATCGTGCCGATTGAGAATACCATCGGTGGCACCATCAGGCGTAACTACGATCTACTGCTTAGACATGAGTTGCCGATTGTGGGGGAAGTGCATCTACCGGTCATTCATAATCTGGTGGCGTTAGAGGGAACGACCCTTACAGATGTCAAGCGTGTCTATTCGCATCCCCAAGCACTGGCCCAGTGCGAACGTTTTCTCCTAGGTTTAGAGGGCGTTGAGGTCATCGCGAATTATGACACTGCCGGTAGTGCGAAGATGATTAGTGAGTCCAACCTGAGAGATGCTGCGGCCATTGCGTCAGATCGGTCGGCCGAAGTATTCGACTTGTCGATTCTTAAATCTGGCGTCCAAGATTTTTCTGAGAACATTACGCGCTTTCTTGTTATTTCGCGCGAAGCTCTCACGCAGGGCAAGGCTGACAAGACCACGATCGCGTTCACGGTGCCAAATGAGCCTGGCGCGCTGTTTAAAGCGCTTAGTGTTTTCACGTTGCGGAACATCGATTTAGGTAAACTAGAATCTCGTCCGATTCCCGCTAGGCCTTGGGAGTATCTATTTTTTGCAGATTTGAAAACGGACCGTGAAGATTCCCGCTGCGCTAGAGCGCTTATGCATCTTGCCGAATTCGCACCCCTCGTCCGGACTCTTGGCTCATATCCAAGTTGGAAGGAACCTGAGTTAAGCGAGTGAGGAGTCGAAGTGAGGTATCAGACTACATAGTTCGTTAAGAGTTTGGGACGCCCCACAACAGTCGTCAATGGTTCTCATTTTTGGCGTGTGAAGCACTACGGTGGGGTGTGGCGTCAGATGCGCGCATAGTTTATTGAGTGACAGGATGCCGAATCGGTTAGCGGGTGAGGATTTGTCTGTGCTACTCAGACTGAGGGAGGACTACGATGGTGCGGAACCATCAGCCAGTTGACCGGAGACGAGGTGTGGGTCAACCAGATCGAGAAAACACTCGGCCGTCTGAGCGGTAACAATGGGTCTTTGGCGCGCATTATGCCGATGATGATGGCGGGGCCCTCGGTGTATCATCAGCCTCGGCCGCAAGTTGTGATTGTTTGTCACCGCGATGGTGTGAGCACGCGTGCAATGCTGGCTGCGCTAGCTTCGTGCTACATACCTGCTACGGTTGTCCTATTGGTTGAGCCAGGTGACCATCAATCACGTATGGTCGATCTGCTGCCATTCGTAGGTAATATGAAAATGCTCGATGGTTCAGCGACGGCTTACGTGTGTAAGGATTTTTCCTGCGATGCACCGACCACGGACATTACCGTGCTTGTAGAAGCGATCGATCCACGTTCGACCGAGGCAAAAAGTAGTTCGTGAGTGTGTTACCTGACCATGGCTGAACATGTGAATCTGTCGGTTCGCCAGGATGAAATGCGTGCCCGAATTGTCCTTAATAGTCCGAAAGGTAACGTTCTCACAACGGCGGTCGCTCAAGCGATTCGTACGAAACTAGCCTTGCTCAATGAGGTCATGTCGCTTCGGCTCGTGACGGTCGAAGGCGCCGGTCGGGATTTTAGCTTCGGTGCTAGTATCCAAGAGCACGCTTCGGATCGGGTAGAACGGATGCTGCCGGAAATGAACGGCATGATCCGTGACCTGCTCGATGTGCCAGTCCCGACGGCAGCCGTGGTGAAGGGTCGTTGCTTGGGTGCTGGATTTGAGCTTGCACTTGCGTGCGACTTTATTTTTGCCGCTGATGATGCGGTCCTTGGACTACCCGAGGTCAGGCTTGCCGCGTTTCCGCCGGCGGCCTCAGCACTGTTACCTATGAGACTTGGATACGCGCGTGCAACCGACGCTATTCTAACGGGCGAAGCCCACTCCGGAGCAGAGTGGCACGCGGCTGGGTTGGTGGCCCAGGTGTTTGCGCTAGACCAAATTGACGCTGAAGTTGAGGCTTGGTTTGATCGGAACCTGTCAGGACGATCAGCGTCAGGGTTGCGCCACGCTGTAGCTGCCTCTAGGCTCGGGCTGCGCAAGCACGTCGCTCAGGTTTTGCCAGTTTTGGAGCGACTTTACCTGAATGAACTCATGCAAACGGCCGATGTTAACGAAGCCGTCACGGCTTTTCTTGGGAAGCGCGCTCCTAACTGGACCGACTGATTCGATCGTTCTACCGTAACCGGCTACAATGAAAGGCTGAAAAAAATCGCCTAGGCACGCGTCCGCATGAAAGGACGCTTGTCCACTTTGATTCTGGACCATTGTTCTTGGCCCCGTTCTCTTCTGCGGCACTAGGTATTCTCTAATGACTACGCGGCGTCTTATTTCGGTTGGTTACACCGTCTGCTTCCTCCAGCTTGTCGGGGCCTCATCACTCGCATATGGGCAAAATGAATCGTCGAATTCACCGCGCTCCTTTGAGGCGCTGAGACTGGACCCCGAGGAACGAATTGAACTCGACGGCATTCTGGCAGAGTCAGCATGGGATCGAGCTGAACCAGCAGGGGAATTTGTTCAGCAAGAACCCAACGAAGGCGGTACACCGACTGAGCGGACGGAGGTATACGTCGTCTACAACCGTGATTTCCTTTACATTGGAGCGATCCTTCACGATAGTGAACCGCAGGCGCTCCTCGGCCACCAAAAGCAGCGAGATCAGGGTCTTGGGTCGGACGATCGATTCATGTGGATTTTAGATACGTTTCTGGATGGACGAACCGCATATTTCTTTGAAACCAATCCTGCTGGTCTGTTGGGTGATGGTCTCATGCGCTCTATGAGTGGGCGGCGTGGTTTGTCGAAGGAATGGGACGGGATCTGGAATGTTAAGACTGCCCGTGCTGACTACGGTTGGTCGCTTGAAATCGAAATTCCATTTCGGACGCTCAATTTTGACGAATCACTTGATACCTGGGGAATAAACTTCCAACGAACTGTCCGTCGGAAACAGGAGGAAATGCTCTGGACTGGATACCAGCGTAATCAAGGATTGTTTAGGGCGATTCATGCTGGGCGGGTCACCGGTCTTCATGGCATATCGCAAGGTACGGGGCTTGAGGTAAAGCCTTATGGAGCTGCGGCCTGGCGTGAAGTTAACGACGAAGCTGTTGTGCCAACTGACATAGGGTTTGACCTGAACTATAACCTTACGTCGAGCCTCAAGGCTGCTGTCAGTGTCAATACCGATTTCGCGGAGACAGAAGTGGACCGCCGGCGGGTCAATCTCACAAGATTTCCGTTGTTCTTTCCTGAACGACGAGACTTTTTTCTCGAGAACGCCAGTCTTTTCCACTTTGCAGGTTCTAATGGCATAACACCTTTCTTTAGTCGCCAGATTGGGCTGGCTGGTGGCAAAGAAGTGCCGATCATTTTCGGTAGTCGATTAACCGGACAGGCGGGCCCATACGACCTGGGACTCTTGCAGGTGAGGACCGACCAGAGTGATGGACTGGGTGCAGAGGATTTCACGGTTGCTCGTTCGAAGTTCAATTTCTGGAGGCAATCTACTATCGGGGGCATCTACACGCGTCGGGCGACTGCAGGGATCGGCGAGAATCCTGCTCAGTGCGATCGCGCTACCGTTGGTGCAGACTTGGATCTATTCACTTCAACTTTCCTCGGTGATAAGAACCTGCAATTCGAGGCGTTCTATGTATGGCACAACGATCCTGAGCGTAACGGAACGTCGACAACGGGCGATCGGTCATCTCGGGGTATCCGGCTCAACTATCCGAATGACATCTGGCGTGCCCATGTGTCCTACCGAGAGTTCGGAGACGAATTCAAGCCGGCCTTAGGTTTCACACCACGTAACGGTTTTCGCCGTGTCCAGCCGACGATCACGTGGGCACCAAGGCCGCTAAGGTGGAAGAGCGTTCGCCAGATGGAGTTCCAAGTTTTCTATGAGCATCTACTTAATCTTGAGAATGTGTTGCAGACGCGGCAGACAAACTTCACGTTGTTCCAGGTTCGATTTCAAAGTGGAGATTGGTTTGGGATCCGGTCGAATAACACGTTTGAAAGGCTCAACAACCCTTTCGAGATTAGCGATGGTGTCGTGCTGTTGAACGGAGAGTATCAATTTAGTGAGTTCCGAATCGACGCGCGCACGGCGACTCAGCGGGTTGTATCGGGGCACCTCGGACTTAGCAAGGGAGAGTTCTGGTCCGGTCATCGGACGTCGGCGAATGTCAATGTCGACGTAAGGCCATACCAAGGAATCACAATCTCGGCTAACTTCCGTCGAGACGATGTCGACCTGCCTGCGGGTAGGTTTGCAACCGAATTGGTGCGAATGTCTGGCGCATGGCACTTGAGTCCCTGGACGTCTGTAACGGGAAACGTTCAGTACGACTCGGTTAGTGAGGTTGTAGGCCTATTTACTAGGCTGCGATGGATTTTGAGGCCTGGCAGCGAGTTCTTCCTCGTCTATACTCAGAACTGGCAATACGATTTGACTAAGAGTCATGATCGTTTCCTGACTCTGTCACGTGGCGCGACTACAAAAGTGAATTATACGTATCAATTCTGAATTAGTTGGGAGAGGATGGCTAATTAGCTAAGATGCGGACGGGCATTCTATGTGTCTGTCGACCGAGTTAGTTGGGAGAGTCGAAACCCAGTGAATTAAATGGATTAGCTGTCTTTATGCCGGGGTGGCGAAACTGGCAGACGCTCAGGACTTAAAATCCTGTGGCTCTTACGGGCCGTGTGGGTTCGATTCCCACCCTCGGCACTTTGGTTTCGCTAGCGGCATGGCATGCGGTACGAGTAGTGGTAACTGGCGGTACAGAGTTCGTGACGAAGAGTATTTGTCGTTTGTTAAGATGCCGGTGTATGAAGCTTTAGTGTAGGTTGTCCAGATGCAAACCCCGGTTAAGGCAGAGAGTGAGGAATAACGATGAGAGTTAGGCATCGAACTTTCCGGATGAGAACCCTTCTGTTTTGCTTCGGCCTTGTCAGTGCGGTTTTGATGGCGCCCTCTGAAAGCGCCCTCGCTCAGGGTTTGCCGGGCACAGAGGACGGCGAATGGCGTTATTTGGGTGGTGATGCGGGACACACCAGGCACTCAGCGCTGGACCAAATTCATGCTGGCAACTTTGAGGACCTTGAGGTGAAGTGGGTCTGGCGTAGCGATAACTTCGGTCCAAACATCGACTACTTTTCCCGGTCAACCCCAATCTACGTTGACGGAATGCTCTACACGGTTACGACGCCGCGTCGTCAGGTAGTGGCGATCGACCCAGCGACGGGTGAAACGCTCTGGACTTTTCGTGAGCCCGAGACCACCAGACGTAGGCGCTCTCCGAGGCAGGCTTACGGAAAGGGAGCCGCCTATGGTGAGGTGGATGGACGGGGTGTGATTTACATCACGACGCCAGCCTTTTTTCTGTGGGCACTCGACGCCAAGACCGGTCGGCCTCTGGAGAACTGGGGTGCCCCCGTATCGTTGGAAGGTTTTTCCGAAGGAGGTGTCCTTGA
>PVBE012916784.1_pt1 | contig 148907 bp, 131 predicted proteins | sample 1631181 | NCBI WGS metagenome assembly PVBE01 (sample SAMN08397723, study PRJNA350692) | Marine metagenome, whole genome shotgun sequencing project. | isolation source: water | place: Pacific Ocean | collected 2012-04
GAGTGAGTGATGTCCGAATTCCGCTCCCGACTCTTCGTGCCGTCCGGCATGAAAGCGCAGTCGGAACGGGTGCGCTCTTGGCGGGAGCGACGCAGGCCGTTATCTATAGTCTGAACGCATGATGGACTCGTGAGACCGGATCCAGCTTCGAGACGGAGTGGGGCGGCAGCCGGCGCGGGGCACGAAGGAGCACAGACGATGAGTGACTCGATCGCGACGACGACGCAGGGCCCGGTGCGAGGCATCGCCGATGCTGGTGGCACTCATACCTTCCTCGGCATCCCTTACGGCGCGAATCCGGTCGGCGATCTCCGCTTCCGGCCGCCGGTGCCCGCCGCGCCGTGGGACGGCATTCGCAGTGCGCTCGAATTCGGTCCGACCTGCCCGCAGGCGCCGACATCAGCCGCAAACTCGCTGGCCCCCGCGGGAGACGATTGCCTGGCGCTCAACGTCTGGACACCTGCGCCGAGCGACGGCGCGAAGCGACCGGTGATGATCTGGCTACACGGCGGCGGCTTCCGCGGCGGCAGCGCGTCGCGACCGTTCACGGATGGCGCGAACCTGTCGAAGCGCGGCGACGTTGTGGTGGTCAGTCTCAACCATCGACTGAACGTACTCGGATTCCTCGAACTCGAAGAGATCTGCGGTCCGCAGTTTGCCGGGTCCGGTGTCGCGGGGATGCTGGACATCGTGCTCGCCCTTGAGTGGGTGCGCGACAACATCGAGCAGTTCGGCGGCGACCCCTCGAACGTCACGATCTTCGGTGAGTCGGGCGGCGGCCGGAAGGTCAGCATGCTGATGGGCATGCCGGCGGCCACAGGCCTCTTCCACCGCGCGATCATCGAGAGCGGCGCGCACCCTCGGGCGGTGCCGCGTCCGCTCGCCTCGCTGCTCGCGCGTCACGTCTTCACCGCGCTTGACCTCGCAGTCGGCGACATTGACGCGCTGCAGGCGATCCCGGGCGAAGAGCTGTTTGCCCGCGTCGAGCGGGCGCTCGCGGGGATCGACGATCCCGATCTGCCTGCCGCCAGTGCGGGCCGCTGGATGACGTTCTCACCGGTACTGAACAGGACGCATCTCCCGGCGCACCCGTTTGATCCGGCGTCGCCGGAGGGCAGCGACGTGCCGCTGATCATCGGCACCAACAAGGACGAGATGGCGCTCTTTCACAGCCAGCTACCGAATGCGGGCACCCTCGATGATCGAGCGCTCAGCGATCGGCTGCGCGGCGTCTTCGGCGACGGCACGGAGCGCGTGATCGACGCGCATCGTCGCGCCCGTCCGCGGGACAGCACGTGGGACCACTTCGTATCGATCACCAGCGAGGACCGTCGCCTGCTCTCAATTGAGACCGCCGAGGAGAAGTCCCGTCAGGCCGCTGCGAAAGGTGGTGCTCCAGTCTACATGTACCTCTTCACGTGGGAGAGCGACTATCAGTTGCTGAAGGCGGCACACACGATGGAGATTCCGTTCGTCTTCCACAACCTCGGCTCAACGCCGATCGTGGGCACTCGCGAGGATCGCACGTTGCTCGCCGACACGATGAGTGACACCTGGATCGCGTTCGCACGCAGCGGCGACCCAAACCACGCCGGGCTGCCGGCGTGGGATCCGTACGACGTTGATCAGCGCGCGACGATGCTCTTCGACGTTCCGCCGCGGCTCGAATCTGACCCACGAGCGGAGGAACGGCTCGCGTGGGGCGACCTGCGGCCGAGCTTGCCGTGGGAAGGCGCTGCATTCGTCGGATCGCAGGCTGCTAGATGACCGCGTTCGCGCCGCACGCCGTCGCACTCTGAGTAGAACTCAGAGCAGACCAGAAGGAGCATTGATGACCGACGACACCGCCCACGCCCGCGACCTACGAGCGCTGATCGAACGCGACCTCGATGTCACCGTCGAGGGGCGCCGCGTGCCGACCGTGCTCTGGACGCCGGAGGGCGCGGTCGGGCCGCTTCCGATCGTGCTCGTGGGACACGGTGGCGGCGGCGATCGTCGCGCGCGCTGGGTGACCGCGATGGCGCAGGGGCTGGCCAGCGAGCATGGCATCGCCACGCTGGCGATCGATGGGCCCGTCAACGGTGACCGCGACACCAACACGGACGAGGCACGCGAACTGCGCGATCGCGACCGCGACGAATACCGCCGCCGCTACTACATGGCGAAGTACGACGAGATGATCGCCGACTGGCGGGGCGCGCTCGATGTCGCGCAGGCGCTGTCCGACGTCGGCGAGGGGCCGGCGGGGTACTGGGGCCTCTCGATGGGCACGCGCTTCGGACTCCCGCTGGTCGTTGCGGAGCCTCGCATTGGGGTGGCGGTGCTTGGACTGTTCGGCATCAAGCCCGGCACCGAAGCGAATCAGCGCGTCTACGACGACGCGCCGAAGGTCGCAATACCGGTGCTCTTCCTTCAGCAGCTCGGTGACCAGCAGGTCGGCGGGCGCGCCTCGGCGGCGCTCTTCGACGCGCTGGGAACCGACGACAAGCGCCTGCATGCCAACCTCGGCGGCCATCCCGAGGTGCCCGAGGACGAGATGGTGGAGTCGAGGCGGTTCCTCGCGATGCGCCTCTTCGACAGTCTCGGAGCCCCCGCCACCGCATCTAGAAGCGCATCGAAGGGATCCTGACCGTGGCCGATGACTTTGGACCGCTGACGCAAGAGGTGACCGAGTTCATCGCTGGGACGACTACCGCTGACTGGCCTGAGGAGACGCTGGAGCTCGGGAGACGTCACATCCTGGACACGATCGCGTCGATCGTCGTCTGCGGTGGGCGCGAAACCGCGCTGCTTGCGAGGGGATTTGCCGCCGCCCAGAGCGGGACCGTCAGTGATGGCGCGCCAATCCTCGGTTCTCGCGAACGGGCCTCGCTCCCGGACGCGGTCTTCGCCAGTGCGATGACGGCGCACGGCGCGGAGATCAACGACTTCTGTCCCTCTGCCTTTGTGCAGCCCGGCCCGGCGGTCGTCAGCACCGCGCTCTGCATCTCGGAGATCGACGAGTTGCCGGGAGCGGCGGTGCTCCGCTCCGTGATCGCCGGCTATGAGCTCACTTGCCGTATCCCGAAAGCACTCGGCGTGACCAACGGGCGACGCCTGCGCTATTCGAGCCATGGCTACGCGCCGATCTTCGGAGCGGCAGCGACTGCCGCCGCGTTGCGCGGCTACAGCGATACGCAGATCAACCACATGCTCAGCTACTGCGCGCAGCAGACTTCCGGGTCGCTGCAGTGGCTGCTCGACGTCGAGCACACGGAGAAGTCGTTCGTCTTCGCCGGCATGCCCGCGCGCAATGGCATCCACGCCGCGCTACTGGTCGAGAACGGCTTCACCGGCGTCCCCGACGCGCTGGAGTCGTTCGGCGGATGGTTCAGTCAGCCGATGTTCAACGCGGAGGGCTCTGACTTCGATCCTCGCTATCTCGTCGAAAAGCTCGGCGAGCGATTCGAGATGCCGCTGGTCGCCTACAAGCGCTACCCCGTCGGGGGTCCGACCCAGCCGGTCGTACAGGCGATGCTCGAACTCGGGCAGCGCGTCAACCGCAACGAGATCGAGCGGATCGAGATCGAGATGCCGGGCTCCGTCACGGCCTTCGCAAACGCGGAGATGCCTGCGCTCAACCTGCCGTACCTCTGCTCGATCATCCTGATCGACGGTGCGCTGCAGTTTGAAGCCGCCGACTCGCTGGAGCGGATGAAGGGTGACGCCGAGGTTCGGGCGCTGATGCCGCGCGTCCACGTCGCGCACGACCCCGCACAGGAGGCAGAACCGCGCATCGAGTCGGCGCGCGTCACAGTGACGCTTGCAGGCGGCGGCACGGAGCAGACGTTCGTGGAGCACGTGCGCGGTTTCCCCGCCAATCCAATGGACCACGACGACGTCGAGGCGAAGGCGCTCGAGTTGATGGTGCCGAAGCTGGGCGAGGCCGCGTCGCGGCGCCTGGTTGAGCTGGTGTGGGGCATCGATGACCTCGCGAACGCCGGTGTGCTTGTCGATGCCATGGTTCCCGCGTAGCGGCGCTCAGATCACGGGCGCGTAAAATCAACACTCGTCGAGTGTTGCGATTGAGGGGACGAAATGGCCAAACGACTCGTCGTCTGCATGGATGGCACGTGGAACAAGCCGAGCAGCGATCACCCGACGAATGTCGTGAAGATTGCGCGGGCGATCGAGCCTGTAGCGGAGGACGGAACTCAGCAGGTCGTCTACTACCACGCAGGCGTCGGCACCGGGAACGCCCTCGACCAGATTCTTGGCGGGACGCTCGGCAAGGGGCTTCAGCAGAACATCCGCGATGGATATCGCTTTCTCGCGCCGAACTACGCCGAGGGTGATGAGCTGTTCATCTTTGGCTTTAGTCGTGGATCGTTCACCGCCCGCAGCTTATTGGGGATGATTCGCCAGTGCGGCCTGCTACGAAAGACTTCGCTGGATCGGCTTCCCGAGGCCTACGAGTTGTACCGAGATGACTCTCATCCCGACGATGCGACCTCAGGCCAGTTCCGGGCCGACTACTCGCGTGAGGTGAAGGTGAAGTGCATTGGCGTCTGGGACACGGTCGGTGCCCTGGGTGTTCCTAGGACAAGCCCGTGGTCCGCGATCCACTTCTTGCGCGCCCCGAAGTTCCACGACGTCAACCTGACCGGGCTGGCTGAGAACGCATTCCATGCTCTGGCGATCGATGAGCGGCGGAGATCGTTCAAGCCGTCGCTTTGGAGCGGTGATAAGAAGCCCGGTCAGCGTGTGATGCAGGTGTGGTTCCCCGGCGTGCACTCGAACATCGGCGGTGGCTTTCGGGACACCTCGCCCTCGGACGGCGCGCTTCACTGGATGGTCGAGCGGGCGAAGGAGTGCGGTCTGGAGGTGAACGACAGCTATCTGGATGAGACGACGAGCCCGAATCCTACCGGGTGGATCGGCAACTCATTGACCGGCATCTTCCGCTTTACGGGATCGTATCTCAGGCCGATCGGCGTTCAGTCGACCGAAGCCGAGACTGTCAGCGTTGCAGCAAGAGAGCGCCTGGCCGCTCCGGCCGCCGCATATCGCCCGCAGAACCTGCTGGACTACGTCGACAGCCACGACTGATCGAGCGGGGGTGTGCCGCCGACGATGGAATCGGCGATACGGCCCGCGACGCTATCGCTCGACCAGGAGCGGGAACGCCTCCTGGAGCGCTTCCGGACTGAGCATGGCGGACACCGCGCCATCAACCGGCCCCTCGATCGTGAGCTCATCGATCAGGCTTGCGGTCTCGTCCGTGAGCGCGAAGATGCGCAGCGTCGATGCTCCGATGTACCCCTTCTGGACGCGGGTGAGAAATCCTTCGCTGAGCGCCCGTCGATCGAGGCTGACGTCGATCGTGAGTTGGATCTCGGTGTCACCCTGGGCGGCTGCGGCCGGCTGAACCACGTGGATCTGTTCGCTGGTGACGAACCAATCGTCGGGCAACCCCTCAGGCTCGATCACGGTCACCGCGCGAACGAGGAAACCCTGGAGTTCGATGTCACTCCAGTCGGAGCTGGTGGTCAGGCGCAGCCTGATGCGGGGTGACGTGCGCTCAATGGTGACACCGTGCACGCAGAGGCCTGGTTCCCCCCCTCCGCGAGCCCGATGCGGAAGTCGTGACGGCTCTGCTGTCGATTGCCAAACGTGGCATCGCTGATTGCGAAGGTGTGCGTGCGCCACGTCTGCGTGTCCGTCGAGAGCACGCGCGACGAGTCGGTAAACGCAAGATCGATGCCATCGTATTCCAGCCACCACGACGAGTTGCCCTCATCGAAGTACTCGATCGTGACATCGACCGCCGACCGCTGTGCGTGGATGAAAGAGTCGTCGACATCGAAGTAGGCGTACCGCACGAGAGAGCCGTTGCTGACCAGCGCACGGCAGGCGCGACCGGCGCGCGTCTCGGGTCGCGTCTGTCCATCACCCTCCGACGGGTGCACCAGACCGTCGGATTCGTTGATCGGACCCAGCAGCACCGAGACCGACTGACGGTTCTCGTCGTCGGCGGAAGGCGCTAGCTCGGAGAGCGCCGAGGAGTTGATCGACTCGCAGTTCAGCTGGACGGCGATGTCGCGCACTGCGGCGGCATCGCGCATCGCCAGGCAGGACTGATTCATCAGGTCGGTCGCGGCCACAAACGACGTCGCGCCGAGAATGCGTTCGACGTCGGCGATCGAGCGTACGTCGCTGGCATCCAGATCCGCGATTGCCGCTACCCAGCCGGCGGAGGACGTCACCATGTCGTCGTGCAGCGGCTCGAGTCCGACCGGCGCACCGGTGCTGGCGAGAGTCTCGCTGAAGAGGGCCAACGCAGCCGTGGCAGTTTCGGCGAAGGCGGTAGCCGCCGCTGCCGCGTCCTCGACGCGACCGTCACGCAGCGCGACCTGCACGGACTGGCTGAGATCCACGATCGCTACTGCAATCGCATCGCTCACTCGACGGTCGGCAACCTCAAGCCGCTGGAAGTACTCAACGACCGAGAGCTGGCCGACGGTCGAGCGCAGTTCGGTCAGTTGAGGTGCGTCGATTGGTGCGCCCGGGTTCTCGTCGCCGCCGATCAACGCGAACATCGCGAAGGTCAGCGCCACAACGGAGAAGGCGGCGCCGCCAACGTAGGACGGTCGGCGGTCCGGTCGATCCTGGAACTCGCCGGTGACTACCGTCGCTGCGCCGTCGCCATCTCCATCCACCGACAGCTCGAAGGGGATTGATTCCGTCTTGCCTCGCCAGCGCCTCCGACGCGGGCGGACGTCGATCGTTACGGTCTCGTGGTCATGGGATGCCACGGCCACGCGCGCGGGGAGCGTGAACTCGACCGTGTCTGAATCAGCAGATGCTGTCAGCTGCAGTTCGACAGGATGGGCGGAGGCGTTGTTCAGGATGAGCTCAAATGAGTTCTCCCGTCCCGCGGGCAGGAAGCGGTGGCGCATTTCGGAAGGATTCAGGCTGAGCGTGAGGGCCGCGCTGTCGCCTGCCGATGGTGCGTCCTGGTCAACGGTCAGGACTTCGGTGGTCACCACCGTCACATCGTCTGCCTGCGTCGGCTTCCGCGAGGCCAGCCGTTCGAGTTCGCCGGCGAGGTCGGAGGCGGTCTGGAAGCGGTCGGCCGGGTCCTTGGCGAGACAGCGGAGGACGAGATCTCGCGTCTCCGCGTCGATGGCTGCGAGTGGCTCGACGGGCGGTGCCGTCTCACGGTGCTGGCGCAGTACGTCAAGCGCTTCACCCTGGAACGGCGGGGCCCCGGCCAGCATCTGATAGAGCGTCGCGCCTAGCGAGTAGATGTCGGAGCGTCGGTCCTGCTCGCCTCCCCACGCCTCGGGCGAGGCGTAGGTCGGGGTGCCGATGAACGTGCCCGCAGTCGTGAGCCTCGCACCGCCTGCCTGCCTCGCAATGCCAAAATCCATCACCTGCGCGGCGTTGCCGGGTTCCGACAGCATGATGTTGTCCGGCTTGATGTCGCGGTGTACGACGCCGCGAAGTTCAGCCTCCTCAAGCGAGCGCGCGACCTGTGCGGCGATGCGCAGCGCATCGGCTACGGACAGCGATTGATCGCGCAAGGCCTCGTCCAGCGTTCGCCCCTCGACCAGCCGCATGACGAGGAAGTAGCGGCCGTCGTCGATGCCGGAGTCGAGCAGGGGGACGGTGTACGGAGATCGCAGCAGCGAGGCGACGTGAGCCTCGCGGGTGAATCGTTCGCGGAACGACTCGTCGGCTGCGATCTCGGGATGCAGCAGCTTGAACGCGACCGGAACGCCGCTCCTGAGATCAGTTGCCTGATAGACCGTGCCCATGCCGCCACGACCGAGAACCTGCTCAAGGCGATAGGTTGCGATGACCTGCGGCAAGTCGGGGTTGGTAGGGCGTTGCTCCGTCATTGCGAATCAGGATACCGAGACTGGCGACCAAGACGTTAAGACGCCGCCATCAGCGGTCGCTGATCATGTCCATGCTGAAGTCACAGCAAGAGGTACCGAAAGAGGGTGTGATCCTTCGTTGGCCGATTCGTATTCGATCCGCCCTTGTGTACGCGCGGCTAGCGGAATCGGCGCAGCGACGGGGTAACGGCGAACAGCACCAGCGTCGCGGCCGCGTAGACGACGCCACCGAGCATCACCGCGTCTGGGACACCGAGGATCGTCGGCTCGGCCAGCGTGCCCATGATCATGACGCCGAACGGCGAGAGCCCCATCGTGAAGACGCGCAGGCTCATCACCCGAGCGCGAAGATGGTCGGGCGCCTGCAGCTGCATGACCGTCATGTTGATGGTCTGCGTGAGCATCCCCATGATGCGCATGAAGAACAGCAGAATCATCGAGAGCCAGAAGATCTCCGAGCGCGAGAACGCGACGATCAAGGTCGCGAAGATCATCACCGCGACGAGCAGCAGGGGACCGCGCCGCCGGTAGCCGCTGAGCCCGACGACGACCGCGCTTCCGACCGACGCGCCGATCGCGGACCCCGTCATCAGTACGCCCAGTCCCTGCGCTCCCTGCGTGTCACCTCCGAGCCCGAGAATCTCGTCGGCGAAGACGGGGAGCAGGAAGTTGTAGGACTGGGCGAACAGCGCTGAGAGGACCCCAAGCGTGAACAGGCCGAGCAGTACCGGTTGTCCGGCCACATACCGGAACCCTTCCACCATGCTGCTGCCGGCGCCGCCACCGGTCTCCTCCGCATGCTCTTTGACGGTCCAATCGAGCTTGAGAATCGTGATCACCGTGATCAGTTGCGTCGCGGTGGTCAGCCAGAAGCCTCCGGCGACGCCGATCACCGGAATCAGCAGCACGCCGAGTGCCGGTCCGGTGACGCCCGGCCACGTCTGCGCAGCGGTGTCCAGTGCGACCGCGTTTGGGAGCGTCTCCTTGTCGACCACGTCGGCGACCATCGCCAGGTGCCCCGGCCGTCCGAACGACTGGATCACCCCGCTGGCGACCGACGAGACAACGAAGTGCCACCACTCAATCATGTCGAGCGTCAGCAACAGCGACACAACTGCCCAGAGGATGACCAGCATGGTCTCGGTGACGATCAGTAACTTGCGCCGATCCACCCGGTCGGCCACGACCCCGCCGATGAAGGGCATGAACAGCATCGGCCACGAGAGCGAGGAGATGACGAGCCCCATCAGCAGCGTCGAGTCCGTGAGCTGCCATACGACCCAGCCGCGCAGGAAGACGCGCAGCATCCGGCCCATGTTCGAGGAGAACCGACCCGCCCACAGCAGACGGAAATTGCGGTGCTCAAAGGCTGCGAAATAGGTTCGCAGACCGCCGACTCGTGTCTTCAGATCGAGGCCCATCGCGGCCTCGCTATGTGCCGGCCACCGGTGCGCGATCGTCGGCGGCGCTCTCGCTCAGGAAGGCGCCGTATGCGTGCGCGTTCTGCAGCGCACGCGCCGCGCGCTCGAGTCCGTGGAACGTCGGTATCCCCGCTGCCATCAAGCGGTCGTGTACGGCCTGCACGATCTCCGGCGGGGGCATCGGATGGCGCTCCGCGATCACGACGATGTAGGGCTTCTTCGCGCGCGCGGCGAACTCGGTCATCGTGTCCAGCCGGGCCTCCCGTGCCACGTCGTTGTCGCTGCCGGGCGCGCCAAGCTGTGGCGACCACTCGTGGACGATCGCGTCGACCTCCTCGGCGGCATCGAGGCCGTCGAGCACACCGGCGGCGAAGTCCTCGAACTGATTGAACGATGTCGACTCGATCGGGTTGTTGTAGTTGATCAACGGCGACGAGTGTCGGGATTCCATCGGTGCTTGCGACGCTTCCGAGAGGAGCGGCACTCGAAAGCCAGCCTTGCTCATGGTGTTCGCCATCTGCGTGGCTCGTCCTCCGGACACTGAATACAGCCCCAGACGGTTGCCGGTGATTGGCGGGAGCAGGATCAGCGCCTTGGAAGTGTCGATCATCTCCTGTGCGCTGTCAGCCTTGATCGCTCCGCACTGGCGCAGCATGGCTTCGTACACATCCTGCGACGTTCGCATCGAGCCGGAGTGCGACGCGATCGCGCGAGCCGAGTCGTCGGTCTCGCCAATCTTCCAGATCAACACCGGCTTCTTGCGGACCGCTTCGCGTAGCACGTCGAAGAACTTTCGACCGTTGCCGACCCCTTCGAGGAATAGCGCGATCACCCGCGTCTGATCGTCGTGCTGCAGATAGTCCAGGTAGTCGGCGGCGTCGACCACGCGGCCGTTGCCCATGCTCACGACCTTGCTGATCGGAACACCGTTGAGTTCGGCCTCCTCGATGAATGACATCGCGGTCATGCCGCTCTGGCTGACGAAGCCGATGTGTCCCGCCTCCCAGTCGCGGCGCTCGAGCCCGAATCCGGTGTCAGGGTTCCAGATGCCCATGCCGTTCGGGCCGACGAGCATCAGGCCCGCGCGCTGCGCCATGCCCACGATCTTCTCCTCGAGGGCGATGCCCTTTTCCGTACCGGTCTCACTGAATCCGGCGCTGAAGATCTGCGCGCCAAGGACGCCCTTGCGGATGCAGTCCTCGATCACTAACGGCACGACAGGGGCCGGGACGGTGATGGAGACGTAGTCCACGTCGCCCGGGATCTCGGAGACGCTTGGATAGCTCTCCACGCCGAGTTCGGACGCTCCGGGCCACTCATCGCGGTCGATGTTCACGTTGTACGTGGGGCCGGGGAAGTTCAGCGCGCGCCGCAGCCAGCTGTAGTTGCCCTGCTGCTTGGCTCCGACCACGGCGATTGAGCGCGGGTAGAACAACCGGTGCAGACGATGATCACTCGCGTCCACAAACTTCACCTCCGCCGTGCGGGCACTTCCGGCATGGCCCCGCGACACTATCACAGCCGAATTGTGCTCATGGCCCCGACGTCGCCCTCACACCGAGACTTGACTGAGGTCCGTGCTGGTTGCTGGCCCGGGTGGAGCCTGCGGTGACCGGCTACTGGTAGGAGTTGTGGGTTACGTTTTCAGTCGGTCGAGCTTTCGTGCGCGGATCGGGGCCGGCGGCGCGGAGGAGATTGCGCGCAGGGCGACGGCGTGAGGCTTCTGCGAGATTAGTATTGGCGGAATTCCCGAAGTCGACGATCGGGAAGATCCCGACCGGTGACAACCAGTCAGACAGTCGCAAGATCGGCCGGAGTCGATCGATTCGACCGATGCGTCGGCGGGCCTAGCCGTCGCCGAAGGCCTGCTTCACCGCTGCGAACGCGACATTGGTGACCGCGAGCGTGCGCTCGATGTCCCCGTCGTTGTGCGCCGTGGAAATGAACCAGTTGTGTGTCGGGTGCAGGTAGACGCCCCGCTCCCGCCGAGGTCGAGGCGGAATCCCGCGGGCAGTCGAGCCGCCGACTGATGTCCGTACATCCCACCTGGCAGGACGCGCGACGCGCGTTCCCGCAATGACGCATCCCGGTCGTACGTGTTTAGGCGTTGGTCTGAAGTCACCACCGGTCGCTACCCCTCGTTTCGGGCCACACGCCCGGCGGGTCGCGAGCGACCGACCAGGCGCTTGCTGGTGCCGCGACGGTAGCAGCATGACGGCCGCAGGGGGCGCGATAATTGACTAAGACATTCAAGTTCATCATGATCGTCCGATGTCAATCTTTGCTGCCTCCGACGAACCATACGACGTGCTCGCGAAAGCGACGCAATACGCCTCTTCCGGTCAAGCTGACCGCCTGACCGAGGAAGACTCCGTCACCGCCGGCAAACTTCGCCTCGTCGGCGTCTACGACGATCGCCAGCGTGGCTACTTCATGCTCCGCACACGCGTCCCCGGTGGGCGCCTGACGTGGCAGCAGGCCGAGACGATCGGTCGTGTCTCCGAGGACTTCACGAAGCGTCCGCCTGAGCACGACATCGGCCCCGAGCAGTTCCTTGAGATCACGACGCGGCAGGACATCCAGTTCCACTGGATTCGCCCCAGCGACCTACCCGAGATCTGGCGCCTCTACGACGATGTCGATCTGCTCTCGGTGCAGGCCTGTGGCGACAGCATGCGCAACATCACCGGCTGCCCGATCGCGGGCGTCGATCACGATGAGGTGATCGACGTCTCTGGGCTGATCCAGGACCTGAATCTCTTCTCACTTGAGAACGCGCAGTATGGCGCCGGCCTGCCGCGCAAGTTCAAGGTCGCGGTCACCGGCTGCCGCGAAGACTGCATCCTCGCGCGCATCAACGACATCGCCTTCACCCCCGCCGAGCGCGACGGTGAGGTTGGCTTCCACGTCTGGGTCGGCGGTGGGCTGAGCGACTACGCGCGGCTGGCATCTTCGCTGGAGATCTTCATCACCATCGACCAAGTGCAGGACACGATTTGCGCCGCGATCGACCTCTTCAAAGAGGTTGGCAATTACGAGGATAAGGCGGTCAACCGCTTCCGCCGCGTCGTCGACGAACTCGGCATCGAGCGCGTCCGCGAGGACATCCGCGGCCGACTGTCGTTCGACCCGCCCTCGCTCGGCACCGACCTCACCGTTATCCCCCGCTACGACCACGTCGGCGTCCACCCGCAGACCGAAGACGGCAAGGTCTACCTCGGGCTCGCCGTGGCCGTCGGCCGCATGAGCGGCGAGGAGATGATCGAGATCGCCCATATCGCCCGTGACTTCGGCGACGGCGAGGTTCACCTTACGCCGCGCCAGAATCTCGTGATCACCGGCGTCGACGAGGGCCGGGTCGAGGCGCTGCTCGAGCGTCCGATCCTGCAACGCTTCTCGCCGCGTCCGCCGGCCGCTCGACGTTCGATCGTGGCCTGCACCAGTGCCCCGTTCTGTAAGTTTGGCATCGTCGATGCCAAGGCGATCGGCCGTGACCTCACGGACCGGCTGAACGATCTCGCTGACGGCACCGAGTCGCTGAAGATCCACATCAGCGGCTGTAAGGCGTCATGTGCGCAGGTGCAAATCGCGGACATCGGGCTCCGTGCCACGCTTGCCAAGGATGAGGCTGGCTACCACGAGGCGTTCGATGTCGCGCTTGGCGGCAACATTGTCGCCGGTCAGCTCGCGCCGTGGGTCGAGCTTGAAGTCCTGGCCGAAGAGACGTTCGAAGCGATCAAGCTGCTCGTCGCCGCCTACCACGGCGAACGGGAAGAGAGTGAGTCGTTCGGCGCATTCCTCGACCGCATTGGCATCGATCGCGCGGCCGAATTCTTCAGGGACGTAACTTCGAGTCAGGCAACCGCCCGGGAGGCAGCGCTGTGAACCCCCAAGTGATCGACCCATCGGGCGACATCCGCGAAGTCGTCGCCCAGCGCTCCGGCACCGGCGAGCTGACGAATAAGATCTGGTTCCATAAGACCGCATCCGCCGTGATCGACGCTGACCGGTGCGTCCGCTGCGGCGCCTGCATCGCGGCTTGCCCATCGCAGTCGCTGACCGGTGCCGAGGACGGCCTGCCCACGCTGGTCAAGATGTGCACCGGCTGCTCGCGCTGCTGGGACTTCTGCCCGCTGGCGGGGATGCGCCCCGAGCGCCTCTGGAAACTGACCGAAGGCGATGACTTCGAACTCAATGGCATCGGCATCGTGAACGCCGCGTACAGTGCCCGGTCGGTGGATCCGCCCGCCGGCGCGCAGGATGGCGGCGTGGTCACGTCGATGCTTGAGCGCCTGCTCGTGAGTGACGAAATCGACGGCGTGCTCGTCACTCGGCGGCGCGGGGCGTTCGAGTCGGAGCCGTACATCGCTCGCACGCCTGAGGAGCTCCACGCCAGCGCCGGCAGCATCTACGACCAGAGCCTTCCGCTCGTGCTCGTAGACCCGAGCGTGCTCAAGAGCAGCGACCGCATCGCCGTCGTCGGCACGCCCTGCCAGATCAACGGCTTGCGCGCGCTGAAGGAGTTTGGCGTTGCGCACCGCGACAACGCGGCCGACAACGTTACGCTGACGATCGCGCTCTTCTGCACGCGCTCCTTTGACGGTCGCAAGCTCGCCTCGTTGTTGCTCGACCGCGGCGTCGCGCTCGCGCGCGTCGCTACCGTCGCCGTGCAGGACGCGTCGCTGCAGTGCCACACCGCAAATGGCGAACTGCTCTTCGAGGCGCCGGTCAAGGAGTTCCGCGACGCCGCTCTGCGTGGCTGCGACGAGTGCGCCGACTTCACGGGGCGGCTCGCCGACATCTCCGTTGGCAGTCTCGGCACAGAGGAGGGTTTCACCACTGTCGTCGTGCGCAGCGAGGCAGGTGCACGGGCGTGGGGTCAGGTGACCGACGCGGTTGAGTCCACCGACGACTACGACCTCGAACCAGTGCGCAAACTCGAACGCCGTGGCCGTCGCAGCGCGACGCGCAAGCTCGAACGTGAGTTCGATCCGGACGGGCCGCTCTGGATCACCTACGCGGAGCATCTCCTGAACTACACGGATGGCGACCGCGCGCCGGTGACACCACCGGGCTTCCGCAGCCACCACTACACGGTTTCCTGCTGACCGAGTAGCCGGCCCAGCGAACGAGCCGCCCCGCGGCAACGTCGGAGGTTGGCGACGCCCGATGCTGCTCGATCGCGGCCGTTCAAGGCGTCCGACGGGTGTGATCGGGGTCACCGTCGCGGTGCGGCAGTGGAGTAACGTTCCAACCTCACGAATGGGTGCTGTTTGGTGCCCGCCAGAGAGGGTGCGGCAAGATGTCAATCAGGCTCGGTGACGAGGCCCCAGAATTCACACAAGAGAGCATAGAGGGCGCAATCAACTTCCACGAATGGCTGGGCGGGAGCTGGGGGATCCTCTTCTCCCACCCGGCCGTCTTCACGCCCGTCTGCACAACAGAATTGGGAACGGTTGCGGATCTCAAGTCTGAGTTCGAGCGGCGCAACGTGAAGCCGATCGCGCTCACCGTCGACCCCGTCGACAAGCACGAGGGCTGGGCGGCCGACATCGCGGAGACGCAGGGCACCGCCCCGAACCTCCCGCTGATCGCCGACGCCGACCGCAAGGTGTCGGAGCTCTACGACATGATCCACCCAGAAGCCGACGCCACTGACGCTGTGTGGCAGGAGGGTGACGTTCGTCCATCTGACGAATGTTCGGTCTCACGCCTGCCCATGTTAGGCTGCCGGCGCCATGGACATCGCGATTCAGCTCTTCCAGCGAATTGACGACGAATCTGGAGAGGCCGTCGATCCGCTCGACGGTGTGCTCGCCGTCGATGGCCTGCCGCACCAGCGCGTGATCGTCGCCCGCGTGGCGATTACTGACCCGCACATGGAGCTGATCGGTGAGGCCACGGAGTTCTGGGGGCAATGCGTGCTGGCCGGTCGCCGCGCTTTCCCCGATGGTCCACCTGAGCTCTGGGAGAGCGTGACAATGCACGATCCCGGGCAACGGGAGTTCTCGTTCACGGTGCCGGTGCTGGTTCTTGCCTCCGTATCTGGAAACTACGAGGTCGCCGTCTACGCGCGCCGCTCAGAGGTCGCCCGAACCTCGCTGGTGATCGCGGTTGACCGCTAGCTCGCACAGCTCCGGTGGAAGCACCTGCAGACGAGCCGTGCTAGCCTCCGCCTCCGATGGCTGCTCCAATGGATATCGAAATTCACCTCTTCGACCGGCTCGAGGAGAGCACCCGCGATGCGGTTGACCCGCTGAACGGTATGCTCGTCGTCGAGGCGCTGCCGCATGAGCAGACGATCGTTGCGGTCGTCGTGATCACGAACGCGAGTGAGGAGCTGAACGGCGAGGCGGTGGAGTTCTGGGGGCGCTGCGTGCGCGCCGGAACCCACGAGGAACCGACAAACCCGCCCGAACTCTGGATTCGCGTGGACTTCAGCGCGCCTGACGAAGAGAGCTACCGCTTTCCCGTACCGGTTGTGGTCGATGTCCCGGAAGCCGGCAAGTACGAAGTCGCTATCTATGCCGTAACTTCGGAAGTCTCCCGCGTGCCGCTCGAGGTTACGCTCGCCGGCTAGCGGCGTGATTCGCTCGTCCTCTGACCTGCTATCATGCTGGATCTCTCGTATTCTCGCGCTTGAACCGTCGCGCATCCTCGGGTTCTCGCGAGCGTTAGGTCCTAACACCGGCGGCTCTCAGCGACGCAGGTGAAGACCGATCGTTTCGATCGCAAGCCGGCAGTGCACTTGATGCGGGACCCCGCGACCGCTCTGCGAGTCCGTCCGGGAGCGCATCGGATGGGACGTTGTTCGCCTCTCCTGAGTTTGACCGGGCCAAAGTTCCCAGATGGCTCAGGACTAAGGTCACTTACCCGGTTCCGCACGCTCATGTGAAATGACTCCGCTCTATCAGGATGCCAGCGACGGGAGTCTCATGCGCAGACGGGTGCGGAATCAGATGTTCAGCGCCGATCTGACGTATCTACGTTCATCGCCATCCCGTCAGGCTACCTGTCCCTCCAGTGAGTCGACCGTGACTCCCCAGCCAGCGACATTTTTCGGGAGCGCCCGCTCATGACACGAAGAACCGCCACGAGAAGCACCGCCACGAGAAAGGGCCTCTGGGCCGCTCTATTCGCCCTGCTGCTCGTGTTTTCGCTTGTAGCGGTGCAAAACCGTGCGCTGGCTGTTCCCGCGCCCGCCGTTAGCGCGGACTACGCCGTGACCCCATCGCAGGACAGCGCCGCCGACGGCCAGGCGCTCTTTGAGAGCACCTGCATCGCCTGCCACACGATCGGCGGCGGCGACGGCATTGGCCCCGACCTGGAGGGCGTGACCGCCCGACGTGACGCCGCCTGGCTGGCGTCGTGGCTCGCGGACCCGCCGCAGCTGATCGCTGACGGTGACCCGATCGCCACTGAGATGGTCGCGACCTTCAACGGCATCGAAATGGCGAACTTCGGGCTGTCTGCAGCGCAGATAGATTCCTTGATCGCGTTCTTTGACTCCCAGGGCGGCGGGGATGCCGCACCGACGACCCCTGCCCCCGCCACGGCGACGGGAGAGGGTGATTCTGACGCCGGCAGGAACATCTTCACCGGCGTCACACGCCTCGAGAACGGCGGCCCCTCCTGCCGTGCGTGCCACAGCAGTGGCGGCATCGGCGGACTCGGTGGCGGCAAGCTCGGCCCGGACCTGACCGGAGCCTACGCGAAGCTAGGCGACACCATGATCCTGTGGCCCGAGATGTCCCAGACAATGAAGCCGATCTTCACGGAGAAGCCGTTGACGGCCTCCGAGAAGGCGGATCTGCTCGCATTCTTTAGCTCAACCGATGTGACCAAGCGGTCGACCGAAGTGATCGGTCAGCTCGTCGGGCTGGCGGTCGTTGGCATCGTCGTCATCGGGGTATTGATCCAACTGATTTGGCGCCGCCGCCTCGCGGGGGTGCGTATTCCGATGGTCGAAGACCAGCGGAATGACGACTAACAGAGCTTTCGGAGGTTACTGATATGGGCTGGATTCAAGACCTTGCCGACCCCAAGTCGCGGCGCTGGGAAGACTTCTACCGGAACCGGTGGCAGCATGACAACATCACGCGTAGCACCCACGGGGTGAACTGCACGGGTGGGTGCTCATGGGCCGTCTACTCCAAGGACGGCATCATCACCTGGGAGATGCAGCAAACCGACTATCCCGCGCTCGAGGAGAGCCTCCCACCGTACGAGCCGCGTGGCTGCCAGCGTGGTATCTCCGCCTCCTGGTACGTCTACAGCCCGATCCGCGTGAAGTACCCGTACGTACGCGGCAGCCTGCTTGAGTTCTGGCGCGAGGCGCGAGCTAACGAGTCTGACCCCGTGGCCGCGTGGGAGTCGATCGTCTCGGATGAGACCAAGCGCACCCGCTACCAGCAGTCTCGCGGTAAGGGCGGATTCCGCCGCAGTAACTGGGACGAAGTGCTGGAGATTGTCTCCGCCTCCGCCATCTACACGGCGAAGAAGTGGGGCCCGGACCGCGTGTTCGGGTTCTCGCCGATCCCCGCCATGTCCTACAACTCGTACGCAGCCGGTTCACGCTTTCTGCAGCTTTTCGGCGGCGTGAGCATGAGCTTCTACGACTGGTACGCCGACCTGCCGAACGCGTTCCCCGAAACGTGGGGCGACCAGACCGACGTCTGCGAGGGCGCTGACTGGTACAACTCCAAGTACATCGTCTCCGTTGCAGCCAACCTCAACATGACGCGCACACCCGACGTGCACTTCATCTCCGAGGCCCGCCAAAACGGTACCAAGTTCACCGTGATCTCCCCGGACTTCAGCCAGGTGGCGAAGTTCTCCGACTGGTGGATCCCGGTGGTACCCGGTCAGGACACCGCGCTCTGGATGGCTGTGAACCACGTCATCCTCAAGGAGTTCTACGTCGACCGACAGGTGCCGTACTTCGTCGACTATCTAAAGCAATACACCGACACTCCGTTCCTTGTGGAGATGTTGCCGAACGGTGACTCTTACAAGCCCGCGCAGTTGCTGCGCGCCAACCGCCTCACACGCTACGACGGCATCGAGAACGGTGACTGGAAGCTCGCCATCTACGACGAGACGAGCGACGAGCCGCGTATGCCGAAGGGTTCAGTCGGCTTCCGTTGGGGCGAGGAAGACGGTAAGTGGAACCTGAAGATGGAGGACGGCGTCGATGACACGCCGCTCAACCCGGCACTCTCGTTCCTCGAGAAGCACGACGAAGTCTTCCAGGTGGAGTTCGAAGAGTTCGCCGAGAAAAAGGTGAACCTGCGCGGCGTGCCGGTTCGCACGCTCCAGACTATCGACGGTCCGGTTCAGGTCGCGACGGTCTTCGACCTGCTCATGGCCCAGTTCGGTGTCGACCGCTCGCTCCCGGGCGACTACGCAACTGACTACGACGACGCGTCCGCGCCGTACACGCCCGCCTGGCAGGAACAGTTCACCGGCATCGCCCGCGACACGATCCTGCAGCTCGCCCGTGAGTTCGCCTCGAACTCTGAGGTGACTGAGGGCAAGTCGATGATCATCACTGGCGCCAGCCTTAACCACTGGTACAACAACAACCACTCCTACCGCGCTCCGATCACCGCGCTGATCCTGACCGGTAGTTGTGGCGTCAACGGTGGTGGGCTCAACCACTACGTCGGGCAAGAGAAGCTCACGCTGGTCGCCCCGTGGTCGACGATGGCGTTCGCGGCGGACTGGGGCATCCCGGCACGCCGCCAGCAGTCACCAATCTGGCACTACGTGAACAGTGACCAGTGGCGATACGAGGGTGACTTCACCGAATACGCATCTGTCCCCGACGACGCCCGCTGGGCGAAGGGGCATGCCGTCGACCTGGTGGCGAAGTCCGTGCGTATGGGCTGGATGCCGTATTATCCGCAGTTCGACCGCCATCCATTCGAGATCGTGAAAGAGGCCGAGGAAGCCGGCGCGAGCGATTCCGACGCGGTCATTCAGAACGTCGTCGGGAAGCTACAGTCGAAGGAAGTCAACTACTCCATCGATGATCCCGACGCGCCGGAAAACTGGCCTCGACTCTGGTTCATCTGGCGGGGTAACGCGATCCAGTCCAGCGCGAAGGGCAGCGAGTTCTTCCTGCGCCACTACCTGGGCACCCACGACAACGTGGTCGCCGAGGAGAAGGCAGCCGGGAAGACGAACATCGTCAATTTCCATGAGACCGCCCCGCGCGGAAAGATGGACCTGGTCGTCGACATTAACTTCCGCATGGACTCGTCGGCGCTCTACTCGGACATCGTGTTGCCGACGGCAATGTGGTACGAGAAGAACGACCTGAACAGCACCGACCTGCACTCGTTCGTGCACCCGCTAGGGGCCGCTGTGCCTCCGGTCTGGGAGTCGAAGACTGACTGGGACATCTTCAAGGCCATCACCAAGAAGGTCAGCGAAATGGCGCCGGACACCTTTCCGGAGCCAGTCAAGGACATCGTCTCGTACCCGCTTGGGCACGACACGCCCGATGAGCTGGCGCAGACCGAGGTGGCCGACTGGGCCGAGGGCGAGTGCGAGCCGATCCCGGGCAAAACGATGCCCCATCTGCGCGTGATCGAGCGCGACTACGCGAACCTTTACAACAAGTTCATCACCTTCGGGCGCAGCGCCCGCGAGAATGGCATCAATGGCAACGGGGCCCATATCCCGATCGCCGACGCCTACGACGACATGCTCACCGGGCAGATCGGTGGCGCGCCGGATCCGAAGCAGACGCGTGTTGTCGAGTGGGAGGGCACGAAGTACCCCTCGCTGGAAGACTCGCTTGATGCGGCGAACATGCTGCTGGCGCTAGCTCCGGAGACGAACGGGCAGCTCGCTTACGACGGCTTCAAACACGAGGAGATCAAGACCGGTCTCGACCTAGCGCACTTGGCGGAGAAGAACCGTGGCGTGCGCATGACGTTTGCCGACCTCACCCAGCAGCCGAGGCGCACACTGCTGACGCCGTGCTGGACGGGTGATGTCAACGACGGACGGGCGTACTCCGCCTGGGTGCTCAACGTCGAGCATCTGATCCCGTGGCGCACGCTCAGTGGCCGGCAACATCTCTACGTCGATCACCCGTACTACCTCGACTTCGGTGAGCAGATGGTCACCTACAAGCCGAAGCTGGATCCGGTGAAGACCGGAGACATCGGGCCGCAGAGCCCGGTCGACGACGAGAGCCTGGTGTTGAATTACATCACGCCGCACGGGAAGTGGAACATCCACTCCACGTACAAGGACAACCACCGCATGCTCACGCTCTCGCGTGGTATGGACCCGGTCTGGATCAACGACAAGGATGCGGATCGCATCGGTCTCAAAGACAACGACTGGGTCGAGATGTACAACGACAACGGGGTCGTGGTGACACGCGCGAACGTCAGCGCTCGCGTGCAAACGGGCATGTGCCTCTATTACCACGCTGTCGAGCGAACCGTGTACATCCCCAAATCGCAGGTCAGAGGTGGTAAGCGTGCCGGCGGGCACAACAGCTTGACGCGTACCCGCATCAACCCGGTGCAGTTGGCGGGCGGCTACGCGCAGTTCACCTACATGTTCAATTACTGGGGACCGATCGGGATCTTTACCCGGGACACAAATGTGGTAATTCGCAAACTTGAAAAGCTCGAGTGGTAGCAAACCAGGTGAACACTCCCGTCTTTGCCGCTGGCGAAAACGGATCGAAAGGATTCCCAGACTAGCGCGGTGGGACCGGGGCGGATGTACCGCCGTCGGTCCCGAGAATCCGTAGTCGTTTTGGGGCGCAGGAAGGGCAGACGCATGGACGTCAGAACACAGATTTCGATGGTTTTCCATCTGGACAAGTGCATCGGATGCCATACCTGCAGCATCGCCTGCAAGAATATCTGGACGGACCGCAAGGGCACCGAGTACATGTGGTGGAACAACGTCGAGACGAAGCCGGGCACCGGCTTCCCGACAAAGTGGGAAGACCAGGAGAAGTACAAGGGCGGCTTCGAGAAGAAGGGCGATAAGGTCCAGCTTAAGCTGCAGGGCCGGCTCGGCGCGCTCGGTAACATCTTCCACAACCCGAACCTGCCGACGATCGACGACTACTACGAGCCGTGGACCTACAAGTACGAGGATCTCTTCGACTCGCCCGAGGGCGACGACCAGCCGACGGCACGTGCCGTCTCGCTGATCACCGGCGACTACATGGAGATTGAGTCCGGTCCGAACTGGGACGATGACCTCGGCGGTTCGCCCGTCTACGCGGCGAACGATCCGAACCTTGAGAACCTGACCTCGTCCGAGCGTGAGCAGCTCGCCGAGATTGAGCGGGTCGTCTTCTTCTACCTGCCACGTATCTGTAACCACTGCCTCAACCCCGGCTGTGTCGCATCCTGCCCCAGTGGCGCGATCTACAAGCGCGGCGAAGACGGCATTGTGCTGATTAACCAGGACAAGTGCCGCGCGTGGCGCATGTGTGTCTCGGGTTGCCCGTATAAGAAGTCCTACTTCAACTGGGGCACCGGCAAGTCCGAGAAGTGCATCCTCTGCTACCCGCGCATCGAGAGTGGCCAGCCGCCCGCGTGCTTCCACTCGTGCGTCGGCCGCATCCGCTACATGGGGATCCTGCTCTACGACGCAGACCGCATCGAGGAAGTTGCCAACGCGAAGGACGAGGATCTCGTCGAGACCCAGCGCAGCATCATCCTCGACCCGAACGACCCGGCGGTGATCGCCGCGGCCAAAGAGAACGGCATCGCCGACGCCACGATCGAGTCGGCGCAGCGCTCGCCGGTCTACCAGTTCGTCAAGGAGTGGGAGATTGCGCTCCCGCTGCACTCCGAGTTCCGCACGGTGCCGATGTTGTTCTACGTCCCGCCGATGCTGCCGGTGCTCGCGACCACGACGACGGACGGGCACTACGAGGTCTCCGGCCTTGAGGGCGCGGGGCTTGCTCCGCTGATGAGCCGTCTCGAGAACGCGAGGGTGCCGTTGAAGTACCTCGCCAGCCTGTTCTCTGCGGGCAACGAGTCGCTGATCGAGAAGGTCTACAAGAAGCTGATCGCGGTGCGTGTCCACATGCGCGCGCAGACCGTCGGCGACATGCCGGCATCTGAGGCCGTCGAAGGCCTCGAGGGCGCCGGCATCACGGCCGAGGAGGCTGAGGCAATCCACCGCCTGACCGCGGTGCCAACCTACTCCCAGCGCTTCGTCGTTCCGCCGATGGCGCGTGAAGAGGCCGTCGGTGCGACGGCAGACCCGTTCACCCACAAGCGAGAGAAGGGCTTCGGGCAGGTTCTGCCGCCGAAGCGGAGGTGGTAGCCGTGGCCAGCGAAGTCGTCAGCCAGCAGCTGCTGGGGCTCTTCGCCCACATCCTTGAGTACCCGGAGACGGACATCGTCGAGCAGGTACGCGAGTGCGAGGCCCTCGTCTCGGCGAGCGACGCAGAGGCAGGCGCACACCTGCGCCAGTTCCTCGGGGTCGTCGAGCAGACGTCGAACGGCGAACTGCAGGAGATCTACACGGCGGTATTCGACCTCGATGCCGACTGTCATCCGTACCTCGGTTACCAGCTCTTCGGAGAGGGTTACGAGCGGAGCCAGTTCCTGCTTGAGCTGAAGGACCTCTACCGCGCAGGTGGGTTCCAGGCGAACACCGTGGAACTGCCGGACCGTCTCTCAGAGGTGCTGCGCTTCCTGTCGGTCGGCAGCGATGCCGAAGCGAACCGCGAACTACTGGCAGAAGGACTGATCCCATCGCTCGACAAGCTGGTCACTGAAGAGCCGCTGGACGATGTGGATCTGGATGAGGCCGAGCTGGAGTTGAGGGAACTGCGACCCGATCGCGACCCATACCGGCCGGTGATCGATGCACTGCGCATCGTGATCGAGCCGCTTCGTGTGGCGCCGATGGTCACCGCGACGGCCATTTCGACCGAGAACATTATTCCACTGAAGGAGCGGATCGATGGTTGATATCGTACTGTTTGCGGCGTTCCCGTACGTGGCGATCGCGCTCGCCGTAGGCGTGGGAATCTACCGCTACTCGAGTGACCGGTTCTCCTTCTCAAGCTTCTCGTCGCAGTTCCTTGAGAGCCGCACACTCTTCTGGGGTTCGGTGCCATGGCACTTCGGCGTGATCATCATTCTGCTCGCGCACATCGCCGCGCTGCTGATCCCGGGCGTCTGGTCCGGCCTGATCGCTGACCCGACGCGTCTCTACGTGCTTGAGGTTGTTGGACTGGCGCTGGCGCTCGCCGCGCTGGCTGGCCTCGTGCTGCTGTTCATGCGGCGGCTCTTCAACCGTCGCATCTTCGTCGTCAGTTCGACGATGGACTGGGTGCTGCTGATCGTACTGGTGGCGCATATGGCGCTCGGCTTCTGGGTCGCGCTCTTCTTCCGCTGGGGCTCTGACTGGTACCTGCACACGGCCGTGCCGTGGCTGGAGTCGCTCGCGCGGCTCGACCCGGAGACTCAGTTTGTGACGTCGCTGCCGTGGGTGGTCAAGATCCACATGCTCGGTGGGTTCATGCTCATCGCTCTCTTCCCGTTCACCCGCCTAGTGCACATATTCACCTTCCCGATCACGTACCTCTGGCGGCCGTACCAGGTGGTGATTTGGAACCGGCGGCAGAACTAGTCGCAGTAGCGACGGGTAGCAGCAGGAGCGGTACTGCGGAGTGTGGCACCGCGCGTGAGAGAGCGGATTGGTGGCGGCCTTCGTGTCCTGGCCAGCGCTTCCGCGTTTGCACTCAATGGTCGGGTACCACGCTCGTCTCAACGGCGATCGGGACGATGGCCCGTTCAACCAGATCCGTTCCAGCCGAAATCGGCCGCACCGGTACGCGGCGACCTCGTACAGAGAGAGCCGCGGTAACCCCTGATGAGCGAGGCGGCGCGCGCGAATAAGGCCCTGACGATGAACACCCTGGCGTTCACGATCTGCTTCGCCGCCTGGATGATGAACGGCGTCCTGATCACGTTCCTCGTCGAGAACCGCGTCTTCGACTGGGACCGCGGCCAGATGGGGTGGCTGATCGGCATGCCGGTGCTCGCGGGGTCGGTTGCTCGGCTCCCGGCTGGACTGCTCACCGACAAGTACGGCGGGCGCATCGTCTTCACTCTGCTGATTCTGATCTCCGCCGTGCCGATGTATCTGGTCAGTTTCGCGGACACCTACACCGAATTCCTTCTAGGTGGGTTTGGTTTCGGGCTCTGTGGCGCTGGATTCTCGGTCGGCATCGCCTACACCTCGGTCTGGTTCAAGCCGGAGCGGCAGGGCCTCGCGCTCGGGATCTTCGGTGCCGGCAACGCGGGCGCGGCGTTCACCGTGCTGGTCGCTCCCTCAGCCCTCAACGCGTTCACATCGGATGGCGCCGACCTCGATGGGTGGCGGATGCTGCCTCGGCTCTACGCGCTGACGCTATTGCTCACTGCCGCCGTGTTCTACCTGCTCACGGAGACGCGGAAGGTCGAGGGCGAAGAGGGGAAGACGATGGCGCAGCGCCTCGCCCCCCTGAAGGAGATCCGGGTCTGGCGATTTGGCCTCTACTACTTCCTCGTATTCGGCGGCTTCGTGGCGCTCGCCCAGTGGCTGGTTCCCTACTACGTGAATGTCTACTCGATGACGGTGGCGACGGCCGGATTGATGACCGCGATCTTCAGCTTCCCGTCTGGCGTGATCCGGGCGTTCGGGGGCTGGATGTCGGACCGCTTCGGCGCGCGCACGATCATGTACTGGGTACTCGGATCCTGCATGATCATGTGCGCGCTGCTCGCCGTGCCTCGGATGGACATCAGGTCGCCGGGCGAGGGCGTGCTCGCTGTGCGCTCAGGGACGGTAACGAGTGTCTCAGCCAGTCGGGTCGTCGTCGACGATATGGAGTACGCGCTGAAGCCGCTCGCGGCCAACGCGCAGACCGAGCCCGAGGGCGCGCTGGTGCTCCCGACCTCGTCGTCGTGGCACGAGCCAGCGGTCGAGGTCGGCGACGAGGTGAAGCGACGCGCGCTGCTCGCGCGCGGCGTGACGCGCATCTATTTCCAGGCGAATATCTGGATTTTCACCGGACTGGTATTCCTTGTCGGCATCGTCATGGGCATCGGCAAGGCTGCCGTCTACAAACACATTCCGGAGTACTTCCCCGCGGACGTCGGTGCTGTCGGCGGTGCCGTCGGCGTGCTGGGCGGCCTCGGTGGGTTCGTCAGCCCGATCTTGTTCGGCTACCTGTTGCAGGCGACCGGGATCTGGACCACGACGTGGATGTTCCTCGCGCTCGTCTCGCTCGTGGCGCTCGTGTGGATGCATGTGGTCGTGCAGCGCATGGAACACGAGAACCCGTCCGACGCCGTACGGGATGGCAGCAAATCGTGGAGCCAGTTGTGAGCCGCGCGCCGGCAGCAGTGGATACATTTGAGTCAACACGGCGGCCGAGATCGTCGAACTAGCGGGTTCGCCCGTGTTGGAGAGGTAGTGACATGGCAGACATCCAAGAGTGGGACGTCGAGGACGAACAGTTCTGGGAATCCACGGGGAAGCGGGTAGCCACCCGCAACCTCTGGATCTCGATTCCGAGCCTGCTCGCCGGGTTTGCCGTCTGGATCTACTGGAGCATGATCACGGTCCAGATGCTGAATCTGGGCTTCCCGTTCACCCAGGCCGAGTTGTTTACGTTGACCTCCATCGCCGGCCTCAGCGGCGCAACGTTGCGAATTCCCAGCAGCTTCCTGATCCGAGTTGCAGGTGGCCGAAACACGATCTTCTTCACCACCGCACTGCTGATGATCCCCGCGGTCGGTACCGGTTTCGCGCTCACGTCGCAGGACACGCCGCTGTGGGTCTTCCAGCTGCTGGCCCTCACGTCCGGATTCGGCGGCGGCAACTTCGCGTCATCGATGTCGAACATCAGCTTCTTCTACCCGAAGCGCATCCAGGGCATGTCACTTGGCCTCAACGCTGGGCTCGGCAACGCCGGCGTGACGACGATGCAGATCCTGATCCCGGCCGTCATGACGGTTGGCGCGTTCGGTGGCGGGTCGATGGTGCTCGAGAAGAGTTCCGGCACGCTGATCGGTACGATCGAAGCGGGGACACAGACCTGGATCCACAACGCCGGATTCGTCTGGCTGATCCTGCTGATTCCGCTCGCCTTTGCTGGCTGGTTCTTGATGGACAACATCAAGGCGGATCATGTCTCGCCCGACATCGGCTCGCCGATCAGCGCGTTCACGAAGATCAGCGGCATGTTGGGCCTGGCGTTCATCCCTGCCGTGATCGGTCTCTTCATCATTCTTCCCGAGCCCACGGGTCTCGGATTGTCGTGGGCCAAGTACCCGGTGCTCGCTGGCGTGGTCTTCAGTGTCGTGATGCTGCTCAAGCAATTGCGCGGCGACCTGAAGACGAACCTCGATCGACAGTTCCTGATCTTCAAGAACAAGCACACGTGGATCATGAGCGTGATCTACACGATGACGTTCGGCAGTTTCATCGGGTACTCCGCCGGATTCGCGCTGGCGATCAAGGTGATCTTCGGCTTCCAGCACATCGAGGTCGACGGCGTGATGACGCACGATCTGGTGAACCCGGACGGTCCGTCCGCGCTGACCTACGCCTGGATGGGGCCGTTCATCGGAGCCCTGATCCGCCCGATCGGCGGTGTGATCGCGGACAAGGTTGGTGGCGCGAAAGTGACCCAGATGGTCGCGATCGTGATGGTGTTCAGCGCCCTCGGCGTGGCCTATTACATGAAGCAGGCCTACCAGTCGGCGACGCCCGAGGATCACTTCATCCCGTTCTTCGTGCTGTTCCTCGTGCTGTTTGCCGCCAGCGGTGTCGGCAACGGATCGACGTTCCGCACGATCGCGATGGTGTTTGATCGTGAACAGGCAGGCCCGGTGCTCGGGTGGACATCGGCGATTGCGGCCTACGGCGCGTTCGTCGTCCCCTCGGAGTTCGGCTCGCAGATCAGCAATGCGACACCGGAGTACGCGCTGTTCGGCTTTGCGGCCTTCTACGGGGTTTGCCTCGTCCTCAACTGGTGGTACTACCTTGGGCCGCGCGCCGAATATCAGAACCCGTAGGCGTGCGCGGCGCTCAGCGATGAATGACGCGGTACTCGGCTGCCTCGATTGGTTGACCGCGAGTGCTGCGGTCGAGGCAGCGAGGGAGCGGCTGTGACGCGCCGTGGCGCCTACTCGGCGCTGGCTGTGCTCAACCTCGGTGAGCACTTCGGCGAGGGCCTCCGCAAGTCGCGCGAGATCGCCGAGGAGACGAGCGTCCCCGGGTACTACCTCAAAGAGGTGCTGGCCAACCTCGTCCACGCGGGACTCGTGACATCGGTCGCGGGCTCGCGCGGTGGGTATGCGTTGTCGCGACCACCCGGGGAGCTGAACCTGCTTGAGGTGATCGAGGCCGCAGACGGCCGGCCGAATCGCGTGGGATGCGCGCTCTGTGGCGATGACTGCGGCTGGGAGGGCCCGTGCCCGCTACGTGAAGCATGGGAGCGCGGGTTGGACGCTCAGATCGCTGAACTGGAAACGACTACGTTCGCCGATCTGGGGGCCGTGCTCCGAGAGCGAGGCGTGTTGCCCCCTGCAGCAGATCCCGAGTCATCGGAGGGCGGCGAGTCGCCTCGCTGACCGTGGTCGCTGCTACGGACTGACCGGGTCGCCGAACGGGGGGTCCCCAGAGCCGCTGACCACGAAACCAGTGCCGGTTCTCCGCTGCCAGCCGATGTTCTTCTCGATCAGAATCAGTCCCTCTCGGGCGTCGGGAATCTCGATCTCGAACTCTCCCCCGGTCAGGAGCAGCGGATCGGGGTGGCCCGGGATCATGACCTCGCCGCCCCAGGTGACGGGGCCGTCGGCCGGCGGCGTCCGCCACAGCTTCACGTTCGCGTTGAACGACTGGTCGTATTTCCGGATCACTGCCGGACCCTCGTAGTCGCTCATTCCGAACTCCGGTTCATCGCTCCGGGATGGTACCGCAGATTCGGCTGAGCGCCTTCAGGAGGCAGCGCGAGCGAGGCCGTGCGCAGTGACCGAGCATCCGGACAAACTGCGCTGTACTGACAGCGGCCAGCCCCGTAAAGTTCAAGCAGAATCACCGCTGGAGCGGTCGGTTCGGGCTGAATTCGGTGGGGTAGTTGAATGATCGAGCAAGACCGCGCGGCGATCGTCGGTAGCCGCTACCGCGAATCAGTCGACGAACAGACCGACCCGCACGACTGGGCACACGCCTGGCGCGCAGAACTGAACCGCGGCGGTTTTGAGGCCTACGACCTGCTGAAGGCGGAGGTCGTCGACGCCGGCAAGTGCGTCGGCTGTGCCGCTTGCGTCACGATCTGCCCGACGGACGTGTTCGACTACAACGACGAGCGCCCGAGCGCCGGCCGGCCCGAGGCCTGCGTGCGCTGCGTGCTGTGCGCCGACGTCTGCCCCGTGTTGCGCCCGCCCGACGCCTCGATGGAGGCGGACCTGAAGTACATCGATGATGTGAAGGACGACGGCTTTGGGCTGTATTCGTACGAGGTGCTCGCGCGCAGCAAGCACCCGGAAGTGGTCGCGCAGACGCAGGACGGCGGTGTCGTCAGCACGCTACTGATCCACGCGCTCGACCGCGGCGTGATCAACGGCGCGATCCTCGGCGATATCGACCCCGACGACCCACAGGTTGGCCGCCAGTTTCTCGCGACGACGCAGGCCGAGGTGCTTGCCTGCAGCGGCTCCCGCTACACCTATTCGCCGAACACGCTGGCGTTCCAGCAGGCGATGGCCGACAACGTCCACCCGCTCGCCGTCGTCGGCGTGCCCTGCCAGATCGATGGCATCCGGCTGCAACAGCACAGCGGTCTGCGCATGGAATTCAACCGCTGGTACCGCGACAACGTGAAGCTCGCGATTGGCCTGTTCTGCTCGGAGAGTTTCACGCACGAGTCCGTCTCCGCGATCGGCGAGCGCTTCGGCGTGAACCGGCAGGAGATCGAGCGCATCAACATCAAGGGCAGGGTGATCGTCGACATCAGCGGTGGCCGCCAGGAGTCGATGTCGCTGAAGAAGTTCCGCGACTACGCGCGTCCGGCCTGCCACTACTGCAAGGACTACGCGGCGGATCAGTCGGACATCGCCGTCGGCGGCCTCGGCCTCGATGATTGGTCGTACGTGGTCGTGCGCACCGTGGCCGGCCACGAGGCGTTCCAGCGCGCGATCGAAGACGGCGACATCGAGACGCGTCCCGTCGCGGACGCGCCGAAGAGCCGCCCGCTGTTGATCCGTCTCTCCGAGACCAAGCGCTCAGGGCTGCTGCCCGCGCAGATGGATCCGCATCTCAACATCGAAGGCAATCCGATCGAGCAGCCATCCGGAAACGGTGGAGGATCGCAATGACCGCTCCGACACAGCGTCGCCTCGACGACGTCAACCTGATCGTCTCCGGGCAGGGCGGCGACGGGTCGCTGACTGTCAGTACGATTCTGGCCGACTTGCTGCGCCAGCACGGGCTGAACGTCTATACCGAGCGCGACGTGCTCTCACGGATCAAGGGCGGCGTTGCCGCTGCCGGGCTGCGCGCCAGCCGATCACTGCGCTTCGGGCGCGGTGACCAGGTCGACCTGATCGTCTCGTTCGACCTCGAAGGCATCGAGAAGACGGTGACGCAGCTCGCCCCGGACGCCGTGGTGGTCTACGACGACTCGGACGTGCCGATACCCGCGGATCTGCTGCGGGATGGCGTGCGCCTGTACACGGCGCCCTTCGCCCGGCTGGCCGTGCGGGAGCTCGGCCGCATCCTCTACAAGAACTCGATCGCTGTGGCAGTCGCCACGCGGCTGCTCGGGATCGCCGACGAAGAGGTGCAGCAAGGATTCGAGCAGCGCTTCGCCCGGCTTGGGCAGGCGATCCTCGATCAGAACCTGCAGGCGCTCGACCTCGGTTTCGAGCTCGCCGCCGAGATGGAACTGAGTCGCGAAGGCGACGCTGCCGACGCAGGCGGCCGGCCGGAAGACCAGCTACAGATCACCGGCAACCAGGCGACCGCCCTCGGCTTCATCGCCGGTGGAGGCCGCTTCTTCGCCGGGTACCCGATCACGCCTGCGACCGAGATCATGGACCAGCTTGGAGAGTGGCTGCCGCGGTTCGGCGGCGTCGTCTGGCAGGCGGAGGATGAACTCGCGTCAGTGAACATGGTCATCGGTGCCGCCCTCGCCGGAGTGCGTGCGATGACCGCGACGTCCGGCCCCGGCATCGCTCTGATGCAGGAAGGGATCGGCCAGGCGGGCAGCGCGGAAATCCCGATCGTGATCGTCGACAGCCAGCGCGGCGGGCCGAGCACCGGAATGCCGACCAAGCCGGAGCAGAGCGACCTCAACATGATGGCCTTCGGCGGCAACGGCGACTTTCCTCGCATCGTGCTCAACCCGGGCGACCCGGGGGACTGCTTCGAGCTGGCGGTCGCGGCATTGAACCTCGCCGAGCGGTTCCAATGCCCGGTCTACATCGCCCTCGACCAGGCGCTCTCGCAGAACCAGGCGACGGTCGCACCATTCGATATCGACGACGTGACGGTCGACCGCGGCAAGCGGTTGAGCGCGGAACAACTGGCGGCGATGCCCGCCTATCGACGCTACGCGATGAGCAATGACGGCGTCTCGGAATACTCCGTCGCTGGTACCCCGGGCGGCATGTCGCTCGTGAGCGGCAACGAGCGGGACCCATTTGGCCATGTCTCGGCGAACCCCGAGAATCGCGTGCGCATGGTGGACAAGCGCGCCCAGAAGCTGGAGACCGCGAAGGCAGAATTGCCGCGCGCACGTCGCGCCGGCGACCCGAGCGCGAAGGTCGGACTGATCGGCGTCGGCACCGCGTACGGCGTGCTGCTGGAGACGATGGAATTACTTGAGGAGGGCGGCGTGACCGCGCAACTACTCCAGCCGCGCACGGTCTTCCCGGTGCTCGATGAGACGCTCGCGTTCGTCGAGTCGTGCGAGCGGGTCTACGTCGTCGAGCACAACGCGACGGGCCAACTGGCTGGCATCATCGCCCACGGCGGCGGCGACTCGAAGCGGATGCGCAAGGTGCTGCGCTACGACGGTCTGCCACTGCGGCCCAACGATATCGCCGAGGAGATTCTGGAACTGGAGTCCGGCTCATGACCGACACGTTCCCACCTTCTGTTCCGATCTGGTGTGCCGGTTGCGGCCACTTCAGCATCCTTGCGGCGCTCGATTCGGCGTTTGAACGGATCGGCGTGCCGCGCCACGAGTCGCTGGTACTGGCGGGCATCGGCTGCTCGGGCACGATTCAGAACCACGTCACGGCGTACGGCTACCACGCGCTGCACGGGCGCGTTTTGCCGTCTGCGGTGGGCGCGAAGATCGCGAACCCCGCGCTCACGGTGATTGCCGCGGGCGGGGACGGCGACGGCCTCGCGATCGGGGGAGGGCACCTCATGCACTCCTTCCGCACGAACCCGAGCGTCACCTACATCATGATGAACAACGGCACCTACGGGCTGACCAAGGGGCAGGCATCGCCGTCCAGCCAGGCGGGCTACAAGGGGGCGACGGACGGCCGCGCTGCCGACCCGATCATGCTCGGCCTTAGCATGCCCGGTTCGACGTTCCTCGCGCGTGGCTACAGCGGGAACGCCGCGCAGCTGGCCGAGCTCACCGACGCCGCGATCAACCATTCGAGGGCCGGCAAAGGGTTCGCGTTCCTCGATGTGATCTCGCCGTGTGTCGCCTACAACGACCGCTACCACGACTGGCGTTCGAAGCTGCGCGATGTCAGCACCATCGACGGCTATGACCCGCATGATCGCAGCGCGGCGTTCAGCCTCGCCGTCGAGCTTGAGGCCGAGGATATGAAGCTGACCGGCGTGATCTACGAGGGAGAGAATCTTTCGCTCGAGACCACGCTTGGCGCGACGCCGTCGGATGGCCCCGCTGACGCCGACATCGATCCGGCCGCGAACCTACCGAGGGTGCGCGAGCTGATGGAGTCGTTCCAGGGCTAGAGCCGCTCGCCGGTTCGCGGTCACCCGCAACCCACACGCTCACAACCCACGCAGCAGGCGCGATCCCGCGTCGATGGCGCTCGTCGAGTGCTAATCTCCCACGGCAGAGAGCGGGGAATGCGATGCCACTCGACTTGTTCAAGGTGCCTGCGGATCAGGCGGTGTACGTCGACATCGCGAGCCTGCGCGAGACCACACAGGCGGTCTTCGAGCAGATGGGCGTGCCGTCCGAGGACGCCGCGCTTGCTACCGACGTGATGGTGATGGCGGACATGCGCGGCGTCGACAGCCACGGCGTCTCGAACATGCTGCGCAGCTACGTCACGGGCTACCAGGAGGGCCGCCACAACCCGCGTCCCGAGTGGAAGGTCGTGCGCGAGCGCGCCTCGACGGCCACGATCGACTCGGATCGCGGTCTCGGCATCATCGTCGCGCCGAAGGCGATGGAACTCGCGATCGAGAAGGCGAAGCAGACGGGCATCGGCGTGGTCGCGATTCGCAACGGCGGGCACATGGGGATGGCCTCGTACCACGCGATGCTGGCGCTCGAGCACGACATGATCGGCGTGGCGATGACGGCGGTCGGCACGGCCGTCGTGCCCACCTTCGGCGCCGTCGGCCGGCTCGGCACGAACCCGATCGCTGTGGCCGCACCGGCGAAGAAGATGCACCCCTTCGTGCTCGACATCGCGACCAGCATGGTCGCCTCGAACAAGCTGGGGCTCGCACGACGGCTCAGCGCATCGCTCCCGGCAGGCATGGTCGCTGACGCCGAGGGCGCAATCGTCGATACGGCGGGACCACTGCCCGAGGGCTATCAGAACATCCCGTTTGGCGGCACCCGTGAGCTGGGGTCGCACAAGGGCTACGGCATGGCGATGGTGGTCGAGATCCTCTGCACGATCCTCTCCGGCGGCATCCCGATGACGCTGCCGGACGCCGGCAGACAGGCGACGCACCACCTCGCCGCCTACGACATCGATGCCTTCACCGACGTCGAACAGTTCAAGGAACTGATGGATCAGTGGCTGGAGTATATGGAGGCGACGCCGACCGCGCCGGGGCAGGAGCGGGTACTCACGCCCGGCCTCGAAGAGGAAGAGGCCGAGGCGCAGCGACGCGAGCGCGGAATCCCGCTGCACACCGAGGTCGTCGACTGGTTCGAGGCGACCTGCCGCGAGTTCGAGATCCCGTTCTCGCTGCGCTAGCGGAGCCCGGAGGCGGCTAGCGGGGGGCCGACGGGTCGGTCACCCACGACCCGTAGACCGGGAACTGGCTGCAAATGAACTCGAGGTACGCGGGCTGACCCTCCGCGTTGCGCTCAAGTGCGCGTCGCAGTGCCGACTCAACGTCGGCGGGGTCGTCGATGCGTTCGGAGTGGTACCCGAGGTTCGCAACCGCCTTCGACATGTCGATCGTGTCGGAGTCGAGCACCTCGTGGGTGTACGGGTCGTGCCCGCCGCCCCAGAAGCCGGGGCCGTAGCCGCCGAAGCCGCCGTTGCTAATGTGGATAACCGTGATGCCCAGCTCGTTGCGGACGGCTGCCTCGAGATTGCCCAGCATGTAGCCGACGCCGGCGTCGCCACTGACGGCGATGCACTGGCGGTCGGGGAACGCAAGCTTGGCGGCCACGACGGCGCCGAAGCTGAAGCCCAGCGTCGAGACGTTGCCCCAGCCGAGGAAGCCGCGCGGGATCGTCGTGCGGTAGGCCGTGCTGAGCTGATCACGTGTGTTGCCCGATTCGTGGGTGACGAACGAGTTCTCGGGGTCCAGCACTTCCTGTAGCCCGGCGTAGACCCGGTAGGGGTTGATCGGCTGATCCGCCGATGCCAGATGCTCGCCGTACTCGGCGTCGAACTCTGCCTTCTCGCTCTCGATCCGCGCTGCCAGCGCCGGGTCACGGTCGCCGCCGCCGCCGGAGCGCAGCTCCTCGCAGAGGGCGGCCAGCGTGAACTTCGCGTCGCCGATCACGGCGTGGTCGGTGGGCAGCATCTTGTTCAGGTCCCACTCATCGACGACGCACTGCACGACCTGCTTCTCGGCAGGGTTCGGCACGGCGTGGCTGAAGCGACCGGGCGAGAGGCTCGAGCCAACGGCAAAGAGCACGTCGCACTCGTCGAGGAACGTCGAGGCGGGGCCGCCGCGTACGCCAATCGAGAGCGGGTGCTGCTCGGGGAACGCGCCCTTGCCCTTCAACGTCGTCAGTACGGGCGCCTGTGCCAGCTCGGCGAACTCGAGTAGCTCCTGCGACGCGTCGGCGTACAGGACGCCCTCACCGGCGAAGATCAGCGGCTTGCGCGCGTTGCGGAGGATGTCGGCGGCTGCAGTCACGTCGAGGGGGTCCGGGGCGGAGCGCCAGCCCTTGACCGGCACGTAGGGGTGTGCGTCCTCGTCGTACTCGCCCATGTTGCGCGGGATCGCGAGTAGCACCGGTCCTGGGCGGCCGCTACGCAGCAGCGTGAACGCGCGGCGCATGAACTGCGGCGTCGCGGCGGGCGTATCGATGCGGGCCGCCCACTTCGTGACGTGCCGCAGCGCCTCAATCGGGTCGAAGTGCGCGTTCTGCGTCGAGCCGGTCGGCACGCCGTCGGTGAGCACGAGCATCGGTGAGCCGTCCTCGAAGGCCTGCGCGAGTCCGGCATAAGCGACCTGCAGGCCGGCGGAGTTGACCCCGCCCATCACGGTCGCAACGCCGATCTTGTTGCCGTTGTTGAGGCGCGAGTAGGCGTCGGCGACCGCGATCGCGTAGCGATCGTCGCGCATCATCAGCAGGCGCACGCCCTCCGGGCCGAGCGCGTTGTTGACGCCGTTCGTGGGGAACGTCGAGACGAACTCGACGCCCTCCGTTTGCAGGATGTGGGCGATGCCCAGCTCGGCCGTGACGTTCATGACAGTACTCCGTGACTGGTCCTCACAACATGGTGATGCGCCGCCAGGACCGGGCGGCGGCGGGAGAGTATCACGGGAACTCGCAGCCACGTTTGGTCGAGATGAGAGGGCTGATCGGTATAGTGGCGACGCCGTTCGCGATCCAACCCGGACGGCACGTGCGAAGGGAGAATCATGTCGGTACAGAAGCTTCAGTACTTTTCGGTCGCAACGAAAGACCTCGAAGGCACGATCAAGCGCTACGAGGAGAGTCTCGGGCTCACACAGACCACTGAAATCAACGAGCAGCGCTGGGGATTTCGCGCCTGCATGATGGGCATTGGCGACCAGAACGTGGTCGAACTGGTCTCACCCGTCAACGATGAGAGTCCGCTCGCGCGGTTCATGGCGATGCGGGAGGGCGACGCCTATCCGGGCGGGGAGGGGCTCTACCTGACCTCGTTCCGTGTCGACGACATGGACGAAGCGGTCGAGCAGGCTGAGGCGGGCGGGCTCACGGTCACGCGCGTGCCCGAGTCGCCGAATGCCGCCTGGGTGCATCCCGCAAGCAACGGCAACGTCATGATCGAATTCACGTCGGGCCCACCGCCAAGCAGAGCCTAACGTTCGAGGTGCCGGGCACCCGAGGCGGGCCAACCGAGGCACCCCGCTACCTGTAGTCTGCGGGTCGGACCCGATGCCCTCGCGGGCCAGCACGGAGGACGCATGAGACGGCACGTGGCGGTCGCGCTTGTCGCTGCCGCTGGTCTGTTCGCCGCTGTCTTCGCGGCGTGTGGCAACTCGTCGGCGGATGGCGGCGATGTCGCGACGCGAGCGAGCGCGGCCGTCAGCGCGACGGCTGCGCCAGCGACTGAGGTAGCGGCGGCCACCGCCGTCCCGACCGCGACGCCGACGTCGACCGCTGCGCCGACCTCGACAGTGACCGCGACGGCCAGCCCGACGCCGACGCCCGAGCCAACCGCGACGCCCAGCCCAACGCCGACCCCAGCGCCCAGCGCCGTGCCCACACCAGCTCCAACACCAGCACCGACTCCCGTTCCTCGCGTCGAGGGGCCGCTGACGCCGATCGGAGACCGCGACTGCGGCGCGCCGGACGACTACCACTTCACCGAGGCGTACGACGCTTGGAGCGGCTACGGCGCGGGCGAGTTCTGTATCTACCACCCGCTCTCGGAGACGGTCGTGGCGGCCCTTCCTGATATTGCGGCAACCACATCGGCTGCGCTCGACGATGTCGAGGCGACGATCGGCATCGCAGCGGGCCGCACGATCAACGTCTACGCGCACGAGAGCTGGGTGCAGCTCGCGTCCATGAGCTGGCTGCCGATGTGGGCCGCGTTCGGCGACACGACCGGCATCTGGATGCCGTACACGCGCGTGCTGCACGCGGAGCCCGTAGTGCTGCTACACGAGCTGACGCACACGGTGATGTTCCGTGCCTTCCCCGGCGCGAACAGTCTGCTCGCCGAGGGTGTCGCCGAGTGGGCCGCGCAGGAGATCAGCGGCTGGGCCTAATTCAACGCGACGAAGGCCGATTCCTGCGCGCAGACGCTCGCGGAGCTGGCGACCATGCGACCGATCCCCTTCGAGTGCCAGGGCGCGGCGGCACGGGTCGTCGCGCAGCTTGTGGAGCAGCACGGTGGGCTTGAGCCGTACTGGGACCTCGTGCGTGCGGCCTACGCTGACCCCGTCGCGGCGCCGGTTGGCGTCTACGGGCTGAGCTGGGACGAGATCGACGCGCTCTACCGCTAGCCCGCTCCACGTCGGCGGCCACAGCGACGATCGGCTAGAGTCAGGCCACGCGAATCTGAATTCACAGGAGTGGCGTCGCCATGCTCGAATCGATACAACTCGGCAGCAGCAGTGGACTCGCCGTCTCGGAGCTTTGCCTCGGAACGATGAACTTCGGGGAGCCGGGGACGGGGCACCAGGGAGACTGGACGCTCGACATCGATCAGGCGCGCCCGATCTTCCAGGCGGCGCTCGACAAGGGCCTGTTCCATTTCGATTGCGCCGACGTCTACGGGCTCGGCGCCTGCGAGCGGGTGGTCGGCGCGCTGCTGCGCGAGCTCGTGCCGCGCGACGAATACGTGATCTCCACGAAGATCTCCGGCGCGATGGGTAGCGGTGCGAATCAGGTCGGCCTCTCGCGCAAGCACGTGATGGAAGCCGTCGATGCGAGCCTCGAGCGACTGGGCCTCGACTACATCGATCACCTCGTGATCCACAGGCACCCGCACGGGAGGCCGGGGAGCGTCGAGACGCCAATCGAGGAGACGCTGGAGGCGCTGCACGACGTCGTGCGGGCGGGGAAGGTGCTCTACCTCGGCGCGTCGTCGATGTTCGCGTGGCAGTTCACGGAGATGCAGCTCACGGCGGAGCTGAATGGCTGGACGAAGTTCGTCTCGATGCAGAACCACTACAACCTCGTCTATCGCGAGGAGGAGCGGGAGATGAACCCCTACTGCGAGTCGACCGGCGTCGCGCTGATGCCGTGGTCGCCGCTGGCGCGCGGGATCCTCACCGGCTCATACAAGGGCGGCTTCGACGAGGGCGCGACCGACCGGTCACGCGGCCGCGACCGTGTACGCACGGAGGGGCTCTACCGCGGGGAGGCGACCTTCGATATCGCGGATCGCGTCGTCGAGATCGCCGAGAAGTACGAGAAGGCACCGGCGCAGATCGCACTCGCGTGGCTTGTGAACAAGCCTGAGATCGCAGCGCCGGTCGTCGGGGTTTCGAAGATCGAGCAGCTTGAGCAGCTCGTCGACGCGACCGAGATCACGCTTGCGGAAGAGGACGTCGCCTACCTCGAAGAGCTGTACCAACCTCTGGAGAACCTGCTCTCGATCGGGACTTCCTAGCAGATCCGCTCTAGTCGTCTCCAGCTACCGGGGCTGGCGCGTCGGCGGCCTCGATCAGCGCTTCGAACTCGTCGCCGAGTCCGAGGCCTTCGAGAATCGCGAGCCCATCCGCGCCCGGTGAGACCGCGGGGCGGCCCGCGACAACCGGCGTGCCGGAGAGCCGCGCGACGGGCCCGACGGTCGTGATCTCCGAGCCGTTGTCGTGCGCTCGCGTCAGGCTGAGGCCGTGCGCGATGACCCACGGGTCATCCATCAGCTCGGCGATACCCGTGAGGCGGTGCGCGCCGATGCCCGCCGCGACGAGTCGCTCGCACCACTCTTCCGCGCTCCCCTCGGCGAAACGACGTTCCAGTTCCGCCTCCAGCGACGCCCCGGAGAGGCCGTCAACGCCGTCGAGCCCCGGCACCCGAGCGAGGTCGGCGAGTTGCCTATCGCGCGCGCCGAGGAAGAACCAGTCGCCATCGGTATCGTCCTCGTTACTGCGGTAGAGCCGCTGTAGCGGCCCCCAGCCGGTGGCATCGAGCCCGGCCGGCTCGTCCCACTGCTTGCCGTCGTAGTCGATCAGGTACGGCGATTGGAGGATCGACCCGGTGAAGGCGAGCGCCGCCTCGGCCTCGCTGCCCTCGCCGGTGCGCTCGCGCGCGAAGAGCGAGAGCACGGCCGCGAAGGAGGACATCAGGCCCGTGCCGTAGTCGTTGACGGCGAACGGCTGGCCGAGCGGCTTATCCGAGCCGCCCTGTCGCGCGGAGAGCCCGGTCGGCGCCTGCCCGAAGGGTTCGTAGCCGGGGCGGCCGCCCCACGGACCGTCTGCGCCGTAAGCCGTGATCGAGACGTAGATGATGCCGGGACGTCGCTGCCGGGCGGTCGCGTAGTCGATGCCGAGGCGTTCGAGCGTGCCCGGCCGGAAGTTGTGGAGCACGACGTCGGCGTCCTCAAGCAGCCGCCAGAAGAGGTCGAGCGCGCCGGGGCGTTTGAGGTCGAGCAGCATCGTACGTTTCGCTCGGTTCACGTCGGTGTGATAGCGGTGGACGCTGAAGCGGATGCCCGCGCCCTGCTCATCCGGCGGGTTGATCTTGACGACGTCAGCGCCGAACTCCGCGAGCGTTCGTCCACCCATTGGACCGGCGAGCACCTGGCTGAGGTCGATCACGGTCACGCCCTCAAGCGCCGTCGCACGCGATGCTGACTGCGCCTCCGCTGGCTGCGAATCCTCGCCCGTCCCACCGTCGAGGTTCGCGAGCACGCTGTCGCGGTCGACGTCGAGCGCATGCCTCGGCTGGCGATCTCGCGGATCGGCCCCCGCGAGGCGCACGGGTGAGTTTGGTTGCGCGGTCGGGCCGAGTTGCGGGTCGTCGAGATCGACGATCGTCGCGGACGCGCGCGCGTGGTCGACGTCGATCCACTCGCCAGCCGATCGCACCTTGATCAGCGGCAGATCGGCTTGGGCGCCGAGCGCCTCCCACTCGTCGGCGGGACGCTCGCGGAAGAGCGTTGGCAGCATCGCGGCGAGCTTGTCACGCTCGCTCAGTTCGCTCGCAAGGCGATCGATGTCGACGCGGTCCGCTAGCCCGGCCGCCTGCGCGAAGCGCTGCTGGAAGTGCGGCTTGGCGAGCGCCACCTGTACCCAGCGTCCGTCGGCGCACTCGAAGATGCCGCCGCCGAAGTCCTTCGGCCTGCCGCCAGAGGCCTCGCTGCCGCGCACGGAGAGGCCGTTCGCGCCGATCGCCGCGAACGTCGCGTCGAAGAGCGGCACCTCGATGTGCTGGCCGCGTCCGTCGTGTTCACGCGAGTAGAGGGCGGAGATGATGCTCACGCTGGCGATGAAGGCCGCGTACGTGGACGCGATCGGCACGGCCGTGAAGAGCGGCGCGCCGCCTGAGCCCTGCCCCTGCCGGTAGCTGGCGGTGGCTGCGGCGACGACACCTTCCCACGCGGGCTGCGCGGCGCGGGGGTCGTCTGCCGCGAACCCCGGCAGCGAGCAGTAGAGCAGCCGAGGATGGGCGGCCGTCATCGCCTCGTGCCCGAGACCGAGCCGCTCCATTACGCCGGGACGGAAGTTCTCGATCACGACGTCGGTGGACGCGATCAAGCGTCGCGCGGTCTGGATGTCGGCGCCGTCCTTCAGGTTGAGCACGAGTGAGCGCTTGCCGCGGTTCCAGGTCGCGTTCGCGGGGGTATCCCACGAGGGGCCGCCGGGCGGGTCGACCTTGATCACGTCGGCGCCCTGGTCCGCGAGCAGCATGCCGGTCAGTGGGCCGGCGATGAACTGCCCGAAGTCGATCACGCGGATGTCGTCGAGCGCGCCTGACATGGCCCAGCCTCCTGCCGAACGTCGGTCTGGTGACGTCCGCGATAGTACAACGGCGCTCGGGCGGCGAGTGCTAGAGTTCAGCCGGACAGTGGCCCGGCCGAGTGGCGCACGGCAGAGACTGGCAGAGACGGGAGACCATCGAATGACACTGGTGACCGGCATCCGCCACGTACTCGCCCACCCGCCGCGGGGCAAGAACCTGCTCTTCGTTCGGCTCGAGACTGACGATGGCCTCTACGGCTGGGGCGAGTGCTACACCCAATCCGATCGCGACACCTCGATCGCCGCCCACCTCGATCAACTCGCGCGCTACGTCGTTGGCTGGGACGCGACGCAGATCAAGCAGTTCACCGACGCGATGTACAACGACTTCGCCGCGCGCCGAGGTGCGATGGACTACTACAGCGCGATCAGCGGCATCGAGCAGGCGCTGTGGGACCTCGCCGGCAAGCGGCTGAGCGTGCCGGTCTACGAGTTGCTCGGCGGTGCCTGCCGCGAGCGCATCCGCGTCTACGCGAACGGCTGGGGGCGCGGCGGCCAGAACCACGAGGATCTTGCCGAGGCCGCGCAGGCGGTCGCTGAACGCGGTTTCACGGCGATGAAGTTCGACCCGGTGCCCGGCCCGTGGCGCACCCTGATCTCACGCGAGACGGAGCGCGAGGCCGTCGAGCGCGTGCGCGTGGTGCGCGAGGCGGTCGGCCCGGACGTCGAGATTCTGATCGAGATGCACCGCCGGCTCGCGCCGATGCACGCCGAGCGCATCGCGCACGAGATCGAGCAGTACCGGCCGTTCTGGTACGAGGAGCCAGTGCTCGCGGAGAACGTCACCGCGCTCGCCGCGACGCGCGCCGCCATCAACATTCCGGTCGTGACCGGCGAGGAACTCTACACGAAGTTCGAGTTCCGCGACGTCTTCGAGCAACAGGCGGCAGACATCATCAACCCGGACGTCTGCAACGTCGGCGGCATCCTCGAGCTGAAGGAGATCGCGGCGATGGCGGAGACCTACTTCGTCGCCGTCTCGCCGCACAACTACAACAGCTCGACCGTCGGCCTCGCTGCGACGCTGCACGTCTCGGCTGCGATCCCGAACTTCCTGATCACGGAATACTTCGTCAGCCTCGAAGAGTTCGGCAATGACGTGGCAACGACGCCGATTGACGTCGTGAACGGGTATATCGAACTACCGACGGGTCCCGGGCTCGGAATCGACCTCGATGAAGACGCGCTCGCGCGCTACCCGTACGAGCAATTCCCGCCTCGATCGCCACGCACGGCGAGTGAAGAGGGGCCGTAGGTGAGTAGCAAGACTGCGCTTGTCGGCTGGAGTGATTCGGTCGGATGGCGGACGAGTGACCTACCAACTTGTCCGATCGCCTCGGGGGCACGCGTGCCCGGGCAGGGAAGCCACTCACTGCGAGCGTCTCCGTGCTCATTCCAAGCTGCATCATCCGCCTAGTCAGAGCCGCCGAGAACGAGCCAGATTCAAAAACTGCATGAGAACTGCATAAGCACTGCAGAATTGCTACAGGAATATCGCGTGTTGATCAGAATTGCCGGGCGACCCCAGCTGTGAGATCTAGTCCCCGTCGAGGATGTCGAGCGCGTCTTTGACTGCCTGATCCGGATCGAGTCCCTCGGCGATAGCCATGTCTCGGATGGCCTTCTCGATGTCCTTCCGGGGGCGCGGACCCAGAGCTTCGCGCTCGAGGCGCAGGCCGGTCTTGATGCCAGCGTCCTGGCAGGACTTGATCGCATCCATCGTCGCGTCGAACGCGCCCTTCATGCCGCGGAACTTGTCGTGCGTCTTCGGCTTGCCGTCGATGCTGAGGCCGACGTAGGAGATGCCGATCTTCGCCAAGCGCTCGGCGCGCTCGGGCGTCATCAGCGTGCCGTTGCTCGAGATCACGACGCGCATGCCGTTGCCGATCGCGCGGGCGGCGACATCTTCGAGGTCGGGGCGCGTCAGCGGTTCGCCGCCGGAGATCAGCAGCACCGGGGAGCCGAACTCGGCGAGGTCATCAACCATCCCGAACGCCTCCCCCGTCGTCAGCTCGCCGGGGTACTCGCGGTCGAACGAGTCGCTGTAACAGTGGGCGCAGTGCAGGTTGCAGCGCTGGGTCGAGGTCCAGACGACGACCGACTTCTTGTCCTCGGAGTAGTGCAGGAGGTGGGGGGGTAGGGCACCGCTCTGGCGCTTGTAGCGCAGCGCGTCCGCTTCCGTGACCGACCCGGCAAGTAATCGTGAAACACCAAGCATGAAGAGCCTCCTGGCGATCAGGTCTACAGCCGCGATCGCTATGGCGGGAGTCTTGGACGAAGGTCCTGAACCGGCGCAAATCTGCGCAAAGACTTAGGAATATGCCGGAATTTGGCAGACCGGACTCAGATTGCTGGCTGCTCTGACATCAATCGTGGGCGCACGCCCCGCACGGGCGATGCGGATCACTGCCGCGGGCTGACTGAGCGACTGCCCTCGGAAGCTAGCTAGCTCACGACCTCAGTGTCGGGCTGGTTGGCCCATTCGTTGAACGAACCCGCGTAGCTCGACGCGCGGTCGTAGCCGAGAACCTTGAGGACGAGCGCTGCGAGACCCGCGCGCGCACCGCCCCCTCAGTAGGTGTGGACGACGAGTTCCGGCGTGATGCCCTTCGCACCCAGCAGGGTCGTGAGTTCGGCGGCCGGTAGGAGCGTCCCGCCGTCGCCATTGAAGAGTTCGGTCCATTCGAGGTGGATTGCGCCGGGGAGGTGTCCGAGCTGGGGCGGGGGGTTCCAGCCTGCCGTGTTGCCGTCGAACTCGCCGAGGCTGCGCGTGTCCCAGAAGACCGCGCCGTCGTCATCGACCGACGCCTTCGCCTGGTCGAGGCGGCAGAGCACGCCCTCCGCCGGCTGAGCGGCGAACGTCCGAGGCTCGTGCGACGGCAGCTCTCTCGTCACGGACCGCCCCTCGGCCGTCCACTGCGTGAGGCCGCCTTCGAGGTAGCGGATGTCGGGGTGGCCGTAGTAGAGGAACGCCCACGCGGTCATGCCGGCCATCTGTGATCGCCCGGCGTCGTAGACGACGACCGGCGTACTCTCGTCGATGCCGAGCGCGCCGATCAGTTCGGCAAAGGCAGCGGGCTTAGGCATCTCGGCCCCATCACGCAGGCCGCCGAGCAGGAAGCCACCGACGTGTACTGCGCCGGGGATGTGGCCGCTGGCGTAGTCATCGTCTTCGCGAGCATCGACGATGCGTAGCGTCGGGTCGGAGAGATGATTGGCGAGCCAGTCGGTGTCGGCCAGCAGCTCGGGGTGCGGATAGCCACGATCGCGGATGGGAAAGGACATGCGCCGCTCCGATCAGTCTTATCATCAGTCGTGAGTGAAGCGCGGATGTTATCCGCTGGATGCGCGCAACTCAAGGCGGCGGTCTGACGATTGTGATCGCCCGCCGATCTGAACGACCCTGCCGACGAACACTCTGAGCGCTGGAGCGTTACCCCTCGTACAGGCGACCGCAGATGCGGGTCGATCTGTCGGGACTGCGAGCGAACGATGGCGGTACTGGCAACCGAGCGATCGAGGGTTCAGCACCTGCTGCGGCGGGCCGCGTTCGGCTACAGCGCGGGCGAACTCGACGAGTACGTGGCGCTGGGGCTCAAGGGCACCGTCGAGCGGTTGCTCTCACCCGAGGCGATCGACGACTCGGCAACCGAGGCTCGCGTCGAGTCGCTCGATCTCGGCGACATGGAGGAAGAGCGCATCAAGCTCTTCCAGGCGTGGCACGTGCGCCTCCAGACGACCCGACGCCCGCTGCTGGAGAAGCTGACCTACTTCTGGCACGACCACTTCGCCACCGGCATGCGCAAGGTCGGCCGGGCGGTTCCGATGCACGTGCAGAACGCGACCCTGCGCGAGCACGCGCTCGGCTCCTTTCCCGAACTGCTGCTGGCGACGGCGCGCGATCCCGCGATGCTCGTCTGGCTCGACAACCGTTCGAACTCGAAGGCGGCACCGAACGAGAACTATGCGCGCGAACTGATGGAGCTGCATACGCTCGGCGAGGGCAACGCCTACACGGAGACCGATATCAAGGAGGCGGCGCGCGCTCACCGGATGGCTTGTCAGCCGCGACGGCACACGCTTCTTGCCTCGTCGCCACGACGACGGAACGAAGACTGTGCTCGGCGTCAGCGGCACGTTCGATGACGCCGACGTCGTCGCGCTGCTCGCCGAGCGTCGTGAAACGGCCGACTTCATCGGCACGAAGCTCTGGCGCTTCTTCGCGGTACCGGAGCCGACGCCGCGGATGGTCGAGCGCACGTCGGACGTCTACTTCGCATCGGGCGGTTCGATTCGCGAGGTCGTGCGCACGATCCTGCTCTCGGAAGAAATGTACTCGGCGGACGCCTACCGCACGCGAGTGAAGTCGCCGGTCGAGGTCGTATTCGGGGCGGAACGCGCGCTGGGCATCGAGTCCGATGGCCGGCTCGAGATGCAGCAGATGCGGGTAATGGGTCAGCAACTGTTCCTGCCGCCCGACCCCGCCGGGTGGACGGGCGGTGACGCCTGGATCAACTCCACGACGATGCTCGCCCGCTCCAACTTCGCGAACCTCGTCACCCAGCGAGGAGGCCGCATGGCTACCGACGTGGGGTCGCTGCTCACGGCTGCCGGAGCGACCCGCAGCGCCGCAGAGGTCGTCGACTGGGTGCTCGACCTGCTCGTCGGCGGCGACGTCGACGCTACGACGCGGGAGACGCTCGTCGACCACCTCGGCGGGTCGTTCCACTTCGACTTTGAGCGCGCGGCACGCGACGGGTCGCTGAATGGCCTCTTCTACCTCGCGCTCTCGATGCCGCTTTACCAGGTGAGCTGATGGATGAGCGCGGGAATCGTCCGAGGGGCACAGGGGGGAACACGACAATGAGCGAGACACAGAATCTCAGAGGCGGTGCGCTCGGTGGCGTCGACCGTCGCGCGTTCCTCACACGCGGGCTGGCGTTCGTCGCCGCCGGGTCGCTGATGCCGGCCGCATTCGTGCGCGGCGTCTTCGCCGAGGAGTTGCCGGATGCTCAGACGCTCTCGGGGCGCAGGGTGCTGGTCGTGGTCCAGCTCGGCGGTGGCAACGACGGTCTGAACACCGTGATCCCGTACGCCGACGGTGCCTACTTCGACGCGCGCGGCGAGCTGGCGGTGAACCCGGAGTCGGTGATCGCGCTCGACGACCGGGTCGCGCTGCACCCTTATCTCGCCGGGTTCGGCGAACTCTACGAGCGCGGCTCGCTCGCGATCATCGAGGGCGTCGGCTACTCGGATCCAAATCGCTCGCACTTCCGCGCGATGGACATCTGGAACACCGCGTCGCCGCGAGCGGACGTCACCGAGGCGTCGACCGGCTGGCTCGGGCGGCTGCTCGATGCGTCGGCCGGCGACCACGACTCGCGCTGGCGATCGGCGAACGTCGGTGCGGTAGCGCCGCTCGCGCTCGGAGCGGATGACACTTTCGTGCCCTCGCTGGAGTCGATGCCGGCGTACGTGCTGCAAAGCGACCAGCGGCTCTCGGAGGCTGGCGCGGCACGTCGCACGACCGACTGGATGCAGATCTACGCGCAGCAGGCCGCAGCCGGTGGCCGCCTCGCGATGCTCTCGCGGACCGGCCTCGACGCCTACCAGTCGACGATCGAGCTGGGCGACGACGTTTCGGGCTACGTCGCGCTGGCCGACTACCCGACATCGCCACTCGGCAGCGCGCTCTTCACCTGCGCGCAACTGATCGGCTCGAATCTCGGCACGACGGTGCTCTATGTCACGACCGGTGGGTTCGACTCGCACGCGGCGCAGGCGCGCACGCAGCCGGAGCTGCTGCGGGGGCTCTCCGAGGCGATGCTGGCGTTCCAGAACGACCTCGATGCGCATGGCACGGGCGCCGACGTCACCACCTTCGTCTGGACGGAGTTCGGCCGCCGCGTGCGCGCGAACGGCTCCGCCGGTACCGATCACGGCGCGGCTGGTCCGGCCTTCGTGGTCGGGGGCTCGGTGCTCGGCGACCTGCGCTACACGACGGACTTCCGTTCGATCTACGCCTCACTCGCGGAACAGTGGTTGGGCGTCGATCGTCGCGGCATCGTCGGCGACGAGTTCGCTCCGCTGACACTCTTCCGCTCCTAGCGGACGGCGGCGAACCCCTCCGCATCTCGCTAGAACGCGCTGGGGGGGTCTCGCTAGAACGCGAAGAAGGCGGTGCGCACGCTGACGAGAATCAGGCCGGCGGCGAGCATCCGTGTGAGACGCCCTTCGCCGAGGCGGGCGTGGATCACCCGTCCCAGCGGCACGGAGATGATCACGCCGGTCGCGAGCGCGGGCACGTCCTGCATCGGCTCGCCCGTATTGCCTGCCGTGAGGTGGAAGGAGACGACCATCACTGCCATGCCGGTGTTCACGACCTGCGCGATCGGAACCGCCAGCGTGTGGGGGACGTGCATCACGCGCGTCACCATCGGCGTGTAGATCAGGCCGCCGCCGATGCCGGCAAGCGCGGCGAGGAAGGCCGTCCCGAACGTCGAGAGCATGCCGCGGCGGATCGGCACCCGGTAGCGGAAGAGATCGCCATCGGCATTCACGAATTCGCGGTTCCAGCCGCGCAGCACCGGCGAGACCAGCCCCTGTGCCGGGCGCCACGCGAGGTAGAGGCCCGCGAGCATGAGCAGCGTGGCGAAGAAGATCGCAAACCAAGCCCGCGGCAGTAGCGCGGTGATGTTCGCGCCGAGCAGCCCCGCGGGCAGGGCGGTTAGCGTGAGCACGGCGGCGAGCCGGTAGTCGACGTGGCGCGCGCGCGCCGACATCGCTGCGGCCAGCCCGCTGGCGATGATCACGACGCTGAGCGTCGCCGAGGCGATCGCCGCCGGTTCCGCCTCTGTGTGGCGCGACAGCAGCAGCGGGGCGAGCAGGAATCCGCCGCCGGCACCGACCGCTGTCGCGTATGAACCGATCGCGATCCCAGCAACGACGAGCAGGATGAATTCGGGAGCGCTCACGTCGGACGATCCGATCGGGCGCGCGACGTGGAGCGCGTGCGGTAACTCAGAACCAACACGTCGCCTCCCCCCTGCCGGCTGATCCCTTGTGGGCTGTCATCCGCAGCGTGCGGCTTCGGGGAAGCGATGCGCAAGATCAGCGCGGGCGTGGTTCATACCCCTTGCGCGAAACACCGTGCCAATGCCGATCGACCGCGGTGCGTCGGTGCTCGATGATGCGAGTATCGTGCCCGCGCTCACTCGGAGGGATCGCCCGTGCTCAGCCGCCCGTTCGTCACGCTCGCGCTCGCGATCTTCGCCGCGACGATGGGCATCGGCGTCGTCGCGCCGGTGTTGCCGGTGCACGCGCGCTCGCTCGGTGCGACGGGGCCGCAGATTGCGCTCACGTTCTCCGCGTTCGCGATCACGCAACTGCTCGTCAGCCCGTTCGCCGGGCGGCTCGGCGATCGAGGTGGCCGCAAGCCGCTGATCCTGCTCGGGCTCGCCACTTATCTCATTGCCGCGATCGGCTGGTTGCTGACGACCGAGATCTGGGTGGCGATCGGGATGCGCGCGCTCTCAGGCGTCGGCTCGGCGCTCGTCTTCTCGCTGGCGACCGCCTACATCGGCGACCTCACTCCGGAGGGGCACGAGGGTCGCTATATGGGGGTCTTCGGGCTCTTCGACTTTCTCGGCTTCGGCATGGGGCCGCTGGTCTCCGGGATCCTGCGGGACCGCTACGGCTTCGACGCGGTCTTCATCTTCATGGCGATACTGATGGTGCTCGCGATCATGACGATCAGCGCCCTGCTTCCGTCGCGCGTGACCGCTGGAGGCGGGCGCGAGGGCGATGGTGACGCACCACGGGGCGCTGCACCATGGTCGGTCGTGCTAAGGCATCCGATCGTGCAGGGCGTCTTTGCCGTCCACGTCGGTTACTCACTCGCGTTCGGGGCGGGGTTCTCGTTCCTCGCCGTTTACCTTGAGGAGGAGATCGCGGCGACCGCGACGATGGTCGGTGTCGTGCTCGCAAGTCAGGAACTCGTCGGGGGGCTGCTACAGCCGGTGATGGGACGCGTCGCCGACCGCCTCAACCGTCGACTGCTGATCATCATCGGCGTTGTGATGGTCGCGGCCGGGTACGCGGCGTTCGCGCTGACGACGCAGTATCTGCTGCTGGCGGCTGCGTTCGCCTTGGGGGCAGGGCTTGGTAGCGCGGTGCAGGGCGTTGCCTCGCGCGCGCTGATGGTCGAGGTCGGGCGCGACCTCGGGATGGCTACGGTGATGGCAGTGAACTCGATGGGCTTCGCGATCGGCGTGCTCGTTGGGTCGCTCGGCGGTGGCGTGCTCGCCGATGCGGCAGGCACGCGCTCGGTCTTCATCGGTGCCGCGGTCGCACTGCTCGCCTCGGCTGCGCTCTTCGCCGTGCGCACGGCCCGCTACGACCTCAGCAGTGGGGGCGCGGGTCGCGCTGCGAGGGTCGCCGCTTCCGACGGCTGAGGCGGTGAGCGGCTAGAGGATCTGTGAGAGGAAGAGCTTCGTGCGCTCCTCCTGCGGGTTCGTGAAGAAGTGCTCCGGGGTGCCCTCCTCGACGATCTGACCCTCGTCGAAGAAGAGGAAGCGGTCGGCGACCTCGCGGGCAAAGCCCATCTCATGCGTGACCACGATCATCGTCATGCCGGACTCGGCGAGCCCTCGCATCACGTCGAGCACTTCCTTGATCATCTCCGGGTCGAGCGCGGACGTCGGCTCGTCGAAGAGCATGATCTTCGGCTGCATCGCGAGCGAGCGGGCGATCGCGACGCGCTGCTGCTGACCGCCCGAGAGCTGGCCGGGGAACTTGTCGGCTTGCTCGGGAATGCCGACGCGTTCCAGCAGCTCCATCGCCAGCGTCTCGGCGTACACCTGCGAGAGGTGGCGCACCTTCTGCGGCGCGAGCGTGACGTTCCTGAGCACGGAGAGGTGCGGGAAGAGATTGAACTGCTGGAAGACCATGCCGACCTCGGAGCGAACCGCCTCCAGGTTGCGCAGATCGTCGGTCAGCTCGACACCGTTGATCTCGATGCGCCCCTCGTCGTGCTCCTCGAGCCGGTTGAGGGTGCGGATGAACGTCGACTTGCCGGAGCCGGAGGGGCCGAAGACGACCACGACCTCCTGCTCCTTCACCGTCGTGCTGACGTCTTGCAGCGCCTGAAAGTCGCCGAACCACTTCGAGATGTGTTCGACGACGATGATGTCCGCCGCGTTCTCAGTGACCGTCATCTATTCCCCCTCGCTTAGCGTACGCCGACGCCGAGATGTCGCTCGATGCGCGCGCTGAGGCGCGACATCGTGAATGAGATGGTCCAGAACAGCAGCGCCGCGAAGAGCAACGCCTCCGCCTGCTTGCCGACGAACTCTGGCTGCGCCGGGATCGCCCGCGCCGCGCCGAGCAGGTCGACGAAGCCGAGCACGAAGACCAGTGAGGTGTCCTTCCAGAGACTGACGAAGCGGCTGACCAGCGCCGGGATCACCGCCCGCAGCGCCTGCGGCAGCACGATGTACCAGGTCGTCTGCAGCGCGTTCAGTCCCATCGCGTCGGCGGCCTCGTGCTGGCCGTCCGGGATCGTCTGCAGGCCGCCGCGCACGACCTCCGCGATGTAGGCGGCGGAGAAGCCAGCCATCACGATCATCGCGCGCACGACGAGGTCGACCTCGTCCAACCCGCCGACCGCGGGCAGGAAGTCTGGGAGTACGAAGCGCGCCATCACCAGCCAGAGCACGAGCGGCCCCGCGCGCACGAACTCGATGTACGAGGTCGAGGCGATGCGCACGACGCGCAGCGAACTGGTGCGTCCGAGCGCGAGCATCACGCCGAAGGGGAAGCCCGCGCCGATGCCGAAGCCCGCGAGCATGATGTTCAGCATCACGCCACCCCACGCCGTGGTGCGCACGCCCTCGCCGACGTTGAGCAGCACGAGCGCGAGCGGGAGCACCACGACGCCGCCACCGATCGCGGCGCGCCGCGCGAGCACATCGAACTGCGTCTCGCGCGCGCGGCTGCCGACGACGTAACCGCCAACGGTGAGCGCCATCGTGACGACGGTGAGCAGCGCCGTGTTGCCCTCGACGATCAGCAGCAACAGGAACGCGGTCACCGCGAGCAGCGAGGCGATCTCGCGTCGGCTGGCGCGGCTCCAGAGGCCGTAGCCAAGTCCGGCGACGGCGGCGAAGAGCCAGAGCGGGGGCCAGAGCCGCCACTGCTGGTCGCCGGGATAGGTCGCGAGGAAGAGCAGCCGGCGATTGACGTCGACGCTCTCCCAATCGGCACCGACGAGCACGAAGCGGGCGACGTTGTATGTGAGGGCGAGCATGAGCAGCGTCGTGACGATGGTGAGCACGCTGTTCGCGCGGCTGCTGAACAGGTTCTTGCGCACCCACCGCCGTGGGCCGCCCGGTCGCATCGCTGGTGCGGCGGCGGTCATCGTGACCCGGCCAGCTGGACGCGGCGGTTGAGCAAGTTCATTCCGGCCGAGATCGTGAGGCTCATCGCCTGGTAGGTGAGGATCACGATGATGAACATGACCACGGCGTGGCCTGCCTTGTTGATGATGATCGAGCTGATCTGGAAGAGGTCGGAGTAGGCGATCGCGGCGGCCAAGCTGGAGTTCTTGGTGAGGTTCAGATACTCGTTCGTGAGCCCCGGGATCATCGAGCGCAGCGCCTGCGGCAGGATCACGAGCGACGTGCGCTGGTAGCCGGTGAGGCCCAGCGCCATGCCGGCCTCAGACTGGCCCGGCGGCAGCGCCTGGATGCTGCCGCGCACGACCTCCGCGATGAACGATCCGGTGTAGGCGACGAGCGCGATCAGCAGTGCCGCGAACTCCGGCGTGATCGAGAGCCCGCCGACGTAGGCCTGCGTGAAGCGGTCATCGACGAGCGCGGGCGTGTCGATCTCGACCGGCAGGCCGAGCATGACGAACGCGGCGGCGACGACGCCGAGGAATGTCGCGACGCCGTAGAGGTTGGGCCGCGTCGTCTCGCCCGTCTCAAGCTCACGTCGATCGCGAGCGCGCCGCACGAGGTACGCGGGGACGAGCGCGAGTACGACTGCCGCGACCCAGAAGACGAACGCGTCGGTGCGAGGCTCGGGCCACGGGATTGCGAGCCCGCGGTTGGAGACGAAGACGAGTTCGAAGACGTTGCGGTTGTCACCGATGCGCGGGAGCTTGAGGAAGATCGCCGTGTACCAGAAGACGATCTGCACGAGCAGCGGCGTGTTGCGCACGATCTCGACGTAGAGTGTCGCCAGCCGCGAGACGAGCCAGTTGTCGGAGAGTCGCGCGACGCCCGCGATCACGCCGATGATCGTCGCGAGCACGATGCCGACGAAGACGATGCGCACGGTGTTCGAGACGGCGATCAGGTAAGCGGCGACCCTGCCGTCGTTGCTGTCGAAGTCGGTGAGCCAGCTATGGCTGATCGCGAATCCGGCCTGCTGGTCGAGGAAGCCGATGTCGAGTTCGAGGTTCGACCCGCGATCGACGATGTAGGCGAGCAGCAGCAGCAGCAGCAGCGAGAAGCCCGCCTGGAGCGTGAGGCTCCGCGAGCGACCGCTGCGCCAGAGGCGTGAGCGCTGAGCAGGTTCAGCTGACATCGGGTGTGGTGACCAAAGAAGAAGGCGGACCCGGGAGCACTCCCGGGTCCGCCTTCAGTGATTCGCGATTCGTCGCTACCTCATCGGCGGGGCGAAGATCGCGCCACCCTCGAGCCACGATGCGTTCAGCGAGCCGGGCCGACCGAGACCGATCGGCGTCAGCGTGCGCTGGTAGACCTCATCGTAGTTGCCGACCTGCGCCAGCACCTTCTGCATGAAGTCGACCGGGATGCCGAGACCGAAGTCCTGGGCGGCGTCGCCCTCCCAGCCGGCACCGAGCAGTCGCGCGATGTTGCGGTTCGGCGGGTTGGCGACGAACGAACCAACGTTCTCGCTCGTGATGCCGAACTCATCAGCCTGAATCATCCCGAAGACGACCCATTGCACGACGTCGTGCCACTGGCTGTCGTTGTCGGGTGTGACCGGTCCCAGCGGCTCCTTGGAGAGCGTCTCACCGAGGATCGTCACGGCGTCAGAACCACCGGCGTCGGCGGGGTACGCCGCGCGCTGACCGGCAAGGTTCGACTTGTCGGCGGTCCACCCATCGCAGCGGCCTTCGATGAAGGCAGCGAGGATCGGCGGGTCGCTCTCGAAGGAGAGCGGCGTGTAGGCGATACCGCGGGCGGTGAACTGGTCGTCCAGGTTGCCCTCGGTCGTCGTGCCGGAGGTGACGCAAATGGTTGCGCCGCTGAGGTCCTCGATCGAGGTGATGCCGGAATCGGAGGGGACCATCATGCCCTGGCCGTCGTAGAACGTCGTGGTGACGAAGTCACCCTTCAGCTCGGCGTCACGGCTGGCGGTCCACGTCGTGGTGCGGATCAGCACGTCGATCTCGCCGGACGCGAGCAGCTCGAAGCGGTCGGCCGCGCTGGCGGGGACGTACTCGACTGCGTTCGCGTTACCGAGCACCGCTGCCGCTACGGCCTTGCAGAACTCGACGTCGTTGCCGGAGCGGGTGCCGTCTGCCGCGAGGAAGCCGAAGCCGGGCTGCGACTCCTTGACCCCACAATTCAGCTCGCCGCGGTCCAGAACTTTCTGGAGCACGCCGTCACTGCTGCCGCCGCCATTCTCGTCGTCGTCGCTGCATGCAATCACGAGCATGCTGAGCATTGCGACAGCGAGGACGGCGAACTTAAAGAACCACCTGTTCGTCACTAGAGTCTCCCTCTGTGGTGGTGGCACGAGTCTTCGTGCCAAATCTAGGCATAACTTACCGCCGCTAGTGTGCCGGGACAAACATTCAATCAGGCGGAGGTCAGATTCGCGGCAGCCTGCTACCCGCGGCTGAGCGCGGCGGGGGTGAACTGCGTTCCGACCTCGCCGGACGCGATCAGTGCCTCGTAGCGCTCTGCGGAGTAGCCCAGCAGCTCGCGGTAGACGTATTCGTTGTCCTGCCCGAGCAGGGGCGGCGCACGGCGCGGCCCGTGGCTCGTCTCCGCCATGCGGAAGAGCCGTCCCGGGTGGTCGTAGCTGCCGAGGTCGTCGCGGGCGATCGATTCGAAGAAGTCACGCGACCGGAGCTGCGGGCAGTGGAACGCATCTGCGTCGTCCTGCACCGGCCCTGCGGTGACGCCCGCCTCCTGCAGTTCGCGCCACAGCGAGTCGCGGTCGCGGTCTGCCGTCACGACGTTCAGCGCCGCATCGAGCGTTCGTCGGTTCGTCAGCCGGTCCGCCGCCCCTGCAAATCGAGCATCGGCGGCGAGGTCCACGGCACCGAGGACGGAGCAGAGCGCCTGCCATTCGTCGTCGGTCGCGACATCGATCGCGATCCAGCGGTCGTCACCGGCGCAGCGGTAGGCGTTGTGCGGGGCGTGGCTGCGGTGGTCGTTCGCCATGTTCTCGCTCAGCCCGCCGCCCATCTGGCAGTCGAGCAACTCGACGGCCATCATCGAGGCGAATGCCTCCACCTGCGGCACCTCGACCTGCTGCCCGCGGCCCGTGCGCTCGCGGTGGCGCAGCGCCATCAGCGCGCCGAGCGCGGCGGTGAGCCCGGCCACGGAGTCGCAGGCGTAGGTCTCGCCGGCGGCATCCGGGGTCATGTCCGGGTAGCCGCGCACGCTGAGGTGCCCGGCCATCGACTCGAGGTGGTTCCCCCAGCAGCGGTAGTTCGCGTACGGGCCGGTGAGCCCGAAGCCGGGCATTCGCACGACGATGATGCGCGGGTTGATGGTGGCCAGCGCCTCGTAGCTGACGCCGAGCCGGTCGATCGTCTCCGGCACGTTGTTCTCGATCACGATGTCCGACATCGCGACCAGCTCCTCGAAGCTCTTCAGCCCCTCGGGCGTGCGCAGGTTGCCGGTGAACGACCGCTTGTCGAGGCCGCTGCAGTTGAAGTTCACGCTGCGGTTCCAGGGGTCGGAGCCGCCCTCGTTGTCCGGGTACCAGGCCGTGCGCGTGACCTGCACCTGTCGCGTCTGCGGCTGCACGGTGCTGATCGGCTCCATCTTCAGCACCTCGGCGCCCCACTCCGCCATCAGTTGCGAGCCGAAGGGCCCAGCCCAGACGACGGCGAGGTCGAGCACGCGGATGCCCGCCAGCGGCAGCTCGGGCGTGCCGACGGGGGGAGTTACGCGTTCCGGCGGCGCTGCGGCGAGTTCCGCCGCGACCTCGGCCGCGTGTTCGTCGAGCAGCGGGGCGCGACGGCGCGTGGGGCGGGGCGAGTCGGACATCACGAAGGGGCGGCCGGGGTAGTCGAGGGTGCCGGCGACGGGGTGATCGACGGCGTCCCAGAAGCCGCGGTCGCGGAACGCGGGGTCTTCGAGCACGTCGGCGATCGTGTGCACGGTGCCGCCGAGGATGCGGCGTTCCTGCGCCATCGCCAGCGCCTCGCGCATCGTGTGGCTCGTCGTCCAGACGAGGTATGCGGCCTCCATCTGCTCGATCGTCTCCGCCGGGATCAGGCGCGCGAGCCCGTTCACCTCGGGCAGGTCCGCGAGGTCGTCGCGACCGACGAGGCGCATCAGGTCGGGCAGCCGCTGCTGGCCGAGCAGGTTGATGAAACCATCGGTGCAGGGGCGCACGCCCGAGCAGATCGCGAACGCGGTCTCGCGACGCTTCGCGACCTCGCCCGAGTAGGCGTGCGCGAGCAGGTTGAGCTGACGTCGGTCCTTGCCGCCCGCCTGCGTCTCGTACGTCGAGAGGTCGATGTGGTCGCCGTGCCCCGTCAGTTCCGCGCGGTAGACGGCGAGCACGATCGCGAAGGCGGCGGTCAGTCCGGCCTGCCAGAGCGCGTACTCACCGCTGAGGCGCAGCGGCTCGCGGTCGAGGTGGCCGGTCTGGTACATCGCGCCGCCCATCGCCTGCAGCACGAGGTCGCTCGCGAGCAGCCCGGCGTACGGACCGCTCTGCCCGAACGGCGTGACGGAACAGACGACGAGCCCCGGCCGCTCGCGGCGCACGGCAGCGAGGTCGAGCCCGGCTGCGGCCAGCTCACCGGGCGCGAAGTCTTCGACGACGACGTCCGCACGCTCGACGAGACCCTCGATGGTGGCGAGGCCGTCGGTGGTCGTCAGATCGGCGACGACGCTGCGTTTGCCGGTGTTCAGCGCGAGGAAGTGGGCGCTCGCCTCGATGTCCGGCGCGCCATCCGGGAAGGGCCCCCACGTGCGGGCGGGGTCGCCACCCGGCGGCTCGACCTTCGTCACCGTCGCGCCATAGTCGGCGAGCAGTCGCGTGGCGTGCGGGCCCGCCGTGCCACGCGTGAGATCGACGACTACGATGCCCTCGAGCGGTCCTGGCACGCGATTACTCCCGGGGCTTGCTGCGCGGGCCGAACGGCTCTGGCTGGAAGGGGCCGTCGCGGGCCTCCATGAAGCCACGGAAGCCGCCCTCCTCGCGAGCGCGATCGAGGTGCTCGACGTCGGGACCGTCATCGGAGGCGTGGATCAGCGTGGAGAGCATCGCGTTGACGTTGAGCGCGTTCCGCAGGCCCATGGCCTCGAGGCCATAGCTCGTGATCGCCTTGTTCAGGCGCACGGAGTCGGGCGGCACGAGCGCGAGTCGCTGGGCCAGCGCCATCGCGCGGTCCATGAGCTGGTCGTGCGGGATGACCTCGTTCACGACGCCCATGCGCAGCGCCTCCGGTGCGTCGAAATGGTCGCCGGTGAGCGTGTAGCGGTGGGCGTTCTTCCAGCCAGCAAGCATCGCGAAGAGCACGGTGGAGTTCGAGACCATGCGCACTTCCGGCTGGGCGAACGTCGCCTGATCGGAAGCGAGGGTGATGTCGCAGGCCAGCGAGTACCAGAAGCCGCCGCCAATGCACCATCCGTTGACGGCGGCGATCACGGGCTTGGGGAGCTGCATGAGGTGCATCATCATGTCGGGATTGCGCAGCGAGTTGTTGAACTGCCCTCGCAGGTACGGACCCACCGGCGTGCGGGCAGGTGGCGGCGCGTCGGGAGCGTCGCTGCGGGAGATATCGTAGCCGGCGGAGAAGGCGCGACCGGCGCCGGTGAGGATGATCGAACGCACCGACTCATCCGCGACTGCGGCATCGAGAGCGGCGTGCAGTTCGTCTTCGAGCGGTCGCGAGAGGGCGTTCAGCGCCTCCGGCCGGTTCAGGGTGAACGTGACGACCGGCCCGTCGTGTTCGTCGAGCAAGAATTCATAGTCACTCATCGCAACCTCCGTACGCGCGCGGAATGCTATCACGCTGCCGGTGCCAGATAGATTGACGTGCCGGTTCGATAGGACGCAGTATCCGCAGACTGAATAGCTCTGAGGAGTCAACACATGGACTGGGCAGACACACCAGAACAGGCAACGTTCCGCACCGAAGTGCGCACGGTGATCGAGGGCAATCTCCCCGAGCGCTACCGCAAGCAGGCCGAGACCGGTGAGGGCTTCGGCAGCTACGGCGAGGACCGCGTCTCCGAGAACGCCGACCACCGCCAGGCCGCCAACGACTGGTCCGGCGCGCTCTCCGACCACGGATGGATCGCGCCGCACTGGCCGAAGGAATACGGCGGCGCGGGCCTGAGCCCGATGGAGCAGTTCATCTTCAACCAGGAGATGGCGAGCCACGGCGCGCCGAACGTCGGCGGTTCCGGCGTCGGCATGCTCGGCCCGGTGTTGATCATCCAGGGCAGCGACGAGCAGAAGGAGCAGCACCTCTCCGGCATCCTCTCAGGCGAGGTGCAGTGGGCGCAGGGCTACTCCGAGCCGGGCTCCGGCTCCGACCTCGCGTCGCTGCAGACGCGGGCAATCCGCGATGGCGACGACTTTGTGATCAACGGCCAGAAGATCTGGACCTCCGGGGCGCACAACGCCGACTGGCTCTTCGCGCTCGTGCGCACCGACCCGGAGGCACCGAAGCACCGTGGCATCTCGTTCCTGCTGATGGACAAGAACACGCCCGGCATCACGGTCCGACCGCTGATCAACATGGCATGGGATCACGGCTTCAACGAGACGTTCTTTGAGGATGTACGCGTGCCGGCGTCGAACCTCGTCGGCGAGCTGAACCGCGGCTGGTACGTGGGTGCGACGCTGCTCGACTTCGAGCGCTCGAACATCAGCGGCGCGATCAGCAGCCAGCGCTCGATCAATGCGCTGCTCACGCACCTCAACTCGGACGAGGGCAGCGACGTCGAGCTGACTGAGCCGGTACGTGGCTACGTGGCCGACCGCTACATCGAGTCGAACGTGCTCTTCAACTTCTCGTTCCGCATCATCTCGATGCAGGCATCGGGCCAGATCCCGAACTACGAGGCATCGACGTCGAAGCTCTTCAACTCGGAGTTGAACCAGACGCTCGCGCGCACCGGTATGAAGGCGTTCGGCCTGCACTCCAGTCTCTGGGAGGGCGAGGGCGCGCCGATGGGTGCGCGTTTCACGAAGGCGTACGTCAGTTCGGTCTCGTCGACGATTGCGGCAGGCACGAGCGAGATTCAGCGCAACATCATCGCAACGCGCGGCCTCGGACTGCCGCGAGGCTAGCCGGCAGGCCGCCAGGCCACCGACGTTGAATTGAAGCAGGGGCACCCTTCGGTGCCCCTGCTGGCGTTGCTCACGTTGACGTACAGGTAGTCTCAGCGCAGAATCCTTGCGTTGTATGACCCTGATGAGGAGCATCTATGGACTGGGCAGACACCCCCGAGCAGGCCGCGTTCCGCGCGCAAGTGGCCGACATGATCGAGAACAACCTCCCGCAGCGCTACAAGAAGATGGCTGCTGAAGGAGAGTCCGAGCAGCGTGGCTGGCAATCAGACCGCGTCTCCGAGGATCCAGACGCGAAGAAGGCTGCGATGGACTGGGCGTCAGCGCTCGGTGAGAAGGGCTGGGTGGCACCCCACTGGCCCTCTGAGTACGGCGGTGCCGGTCTCAGTTCCATGGAGCAGTTCATCTACAACCAGGAGATGGCGCAGTCCGGTGCACCGGGTGTCGGCGGTATGGGCGTACAGATGCTCGGCCCGGCCCTGATCGTGCACGGCAGCGAGGAGCAGAAGGCGGAGCACCTGCCGAAGATCCTCTCCGGCGAGGTTGCGTGGTGCCAGGGCTACTCTGAGCCCGGTGCCGGTTCCGACCTTGCTTCGCTGCAGACGCGCGCAGTGCGCGACGGTGACGAGTACGTCATCAACGGCCAGAAGATCTGGACCTCCGGTGCACACACCGCGGACTTCATCTTCACGATGGCCCGCACCGACCCGGAGGCCCCGAAGCACCGCGGCATCTCGTTCTTCGTCTTCGACAAGAACCTGCCCGGCCTGACCGTGCGCCCGCTGATCAACATGGGTTGGCAGCATGGCTTCAACGAGACGTTCTTCGAGGACGTGCACGTGCCTGCCTCTGCCGTTGTCGGTGAAGAGAACCGCGGCTGGTACGTCGGCGCGACGTTGCTCGACTTCGAGCGCTCCAACATCAGCGGCGCGATTTCGAGCCGACGCACGATCACCTCACTGCTCGATTACATCGAGACGGACGCAGGTGGCGACAAGGCGCAGATGACAGAGTCGACACGCTCGGCGATCGCTGACCGTTACATCGAGACGGAAGTGCAGTTCAACTTCTCGCTGCGCATCATCTCGATGCAGGCGGCCGGCCAGATTCCGAACTACGAGGCTTCGACCTCGAAGCTCTTCAACTCGGAACTGAACCAGGCGCTCGCGCGTACCGGTATCAGCACGTTCGGGCTGCACGGCAACCTCTGGGACGACGAGAGTGGCCGCGCACCGTTGAACGGGCGTTTCACGCAGAGCTACGTTGGCTCCATCTCCTCGACGATTGCCGGTGGCACGTCTGAGATTCAGCGCAACATCATCGCGACGCGTGGATTGGGTCTGCCGCGAGGCTAGCCCTTCGACCACGGTCAGAAGACCACACAACTGGGGCGCGCTAGCGCCCCAGTTTCCTGTTCAATTGCTCCATGTCGAGGTGCGAGCGGACGTGCTGCGCAAGCCGGTCGAACTCCCGCTCGCGGTCGAAGCTGCGTCGCGCGGTCTCCGAGCGTCCGAGGCCCGCGAGCAGGGCGTGCCGGAGCTGGTCGTTGTGGAAGAGGCCGTGCAGGTAGCTGCCGGCAACTCGGCCGTCGACTGAGATCGCGCCGTCGTCGTGTCCGTCGAGGCTGAGCAGTGGGGTGACCGTGTCGTCAGTCGTCTCGCTTGCGCCCATGTGAATCTCATAGCCCGCCGCTGAGGCTCCGGCCACGCCGGACCACGCACCGGCGCTGGCGGTCACCCGCCCGGCGCTGCGCACGGTAGTCTTCTCCGCGCTGAACGTCGTCGTCAGCGGCAACAGGCCGAGGCCGTCCGCCTCGCTGCCCGCGTCGCTCTCGACGCCGGCCGGGTCGAGGATGCGCTCGCCGAGCATTTGGAAGCCGCCGCAGATGCCGAGGATCGATGCGCCGCTCGCGTGCGCGTCCAGCACCGCGTCGGCGAGCCCAGCGACGCGCGTCGCCGCAAGGTCGGCGATCGTCGCCTTGGTGCCGGGCAGGATCACAAGCTGCGGGCTGCCGAGGTCCTCCGGCCGCGAGACGTAGCGCAGGCGCACGCCCGGCTCGTCGACGAACGGGTCGAAGTCGTCGAAGTTCGCGATACGCGGAAAGCGGATCACGGCGATGTCGACCTCGGGTGCGTCGCCAGCGGCGGTCGCAGGTCGCTCGTCGGCGCGTTCCAGCGCCACCGCGTCCTCGTCGGCGATGCGCAGGTCGTCGAGCCACGGCACGACGCCGATCACCGGGGCACCGGTGCGCTGCTCCAGGTCGTCGATGGCGGGTGCGAGCAGACCCGGGTCGCCCCGGAAGCGGCTGATCACGAAGCCGGCGACGAGCGCACGCTCCGACGGCGAGAGCAGCTCCATCGTCCCCAGCAGATGCGCGAAGACCCCGCCGCGGTCGATATCGCCGACGAGGATCACGGTCGCGCCGGCGTGGACGGCGAGGCCGATGTTGACGATGTCGCCCTCGCGCAGGTTCGGCTCGGCCGTGCTGCCGGCACCCTCGGCGACGACCAGCTCGTACTCGTTGCGCAGCGAGCCGAGCGCTCGCTCGACGGCGGGCCAGAGGTCACGTTTGCGTGCGATGAAGTCGCGGGAGTGCAGCGTGCCGGACGGCTTCCCGTCGACAACGACCTGCGAGGTGCGATCCCCCTGCGGCTTCAGCAGCACCGGGTTCATCTCGACCGCCGGCGGCAGCCCGGCGGCCGCTGCCTGCTCCGACTGCGCCCGCCCGATCTCCAGGCCGTCCGCCGTCACATCGGCGTTGTTCGACATGTTCTGCGCCTTGAACGGCACTACGCGGACGCCGTCCTGCCGGTAGATGCGGCAGAGCGCCGTCACCAGCACCGACTTTCCGACGGACGAGGCGGTGCCGAGCACCAGCAGCACCGGGGCGGTCATCGCTGCGCCTCCTTCGAGCGTGACGCTACTCGAAGCGGTCCGGGTAGAGCGCGCGTGCCAGATCCGCGAGACCCTCGACGATGCGCGGGCCGGGGCGGTTCGTGAGGTCCGGGTCGACGGCATAGAGCCGTTCATTGACGACTGCGGAGACGACATCCCAGCCGGGGCGCGCGGCGACGCTCTCCGGGTCGCCGCCAAACGCGGCGTCGGCGAGCAGCACGACCTCCGGGTCGGCAACGATCACCGCCTCCGCCGAGAGCTGCGGGAAATCGCTGGTACTGCCAGCGGCGACGTTGCGCCCCTTGAGCAGGCTGATCATCCCTCCGACAAAGGTGTTCTCGCCGACGCTGTAGAGGTCGGTGGTGAGCTCAAAGAAGACGCGCGGGCCCTCGTCGACATCGGCGATCGCGGCAGCGATGGCGTCGATCGACTGCTGCATCTCGTCGGCGAGCGTCTCAGCCTGCTGATTGTTGTCGGTGATGCGACCGAGCACGCGCACGTTCTCGATCACGCCGTCGAGCGATGCGGCCTCGGTGAGGAAGAGCACCGTCATGCCCAGGTCGCGGAACTGCTGCACCTGTTGCTGTTGCTGCGTGACCATCAGCACGAGGTCGGGTTCGTGCGCCAGCGCCGCCTCCGGGCTGGGGTTCGAGTACTCGAGCTTCGGCAGGTCCGCCGTCGCTGCCGGGAAGTCGGAAAACTGATCCGCGGCGACCACCAGATCGCCCGCGCCGATCGCGAAGAGAATCTCGGTCGCGGCAGGGGAGTACGAGATGACGCGAGTCGGAGCGGCGCTGATTTCGACGTCGGTATCGGACGAGTCGACGATCGTGAGCGGGTATGCGGTGTCGGTCGTGGCGGCGACGGGCGCTGGTGCGACGGTCGCATCGGGTAGCGCGCTCGCCGCTCTCGTCGCCGTGGCGGTTGCGGTGGTGCTGTCGTCGCTGCTCGTGCACGCCGCACCGAGCATCGCCAGCGCGACCAGCACAAGCGCGAGTCGGGGAACAGGAAGCGCGATGCGCAGCCGGCTGAAGTTGATTGAACGAGTCACGTGTGCCTCCGCACGCTGCTGCGAGGGGGACGACGAAACAAAGAAACCCCTCGCCATCAGCGAGGGGTCGATGCGAAAACCTGCGAGCGGCGCGCGGCCGCGTCAGATCCGTCGCCCGTCCTCGCGGGTCTCTGACAATGACGCAGGCCGGTACTCTGGCTGCCGCCGCCAGCGCACTGGCAGCGATCACAGTTGCGGGACAGCGTCGGAATTGCACCGACTTCCCCGGTTCCTGCGTCGGAACGGAGCCGATGGTAGCACACGTTCGATCGGCATCCGCAGACGACTGACCGACCGCGCCGTGAGCGTGCCGTCAGAACGCTGCGCGAGAACGTGGTATCACTCGGTTGGAGGTGATGCCATGACGACTGCAGCCCTGATCGCAACGCAACTTGAGCTACTCGCAGGCGACGTACTGCGCGAACTCGAGGGTCTGCCCGAGGACCTACTGAATCAGACGGTCGATGTGCCGGAGGCGAATTCGCTGTTCGCGATCGCCACGCACATGATGGCTTCCGGCGAGAATTGGACGCTCGTCGTCGTCGGCGGGCGGGACATCCCTCGCGACCGCGACGCGGAGTTCGTCGCGACGGGCACCTTCGCTGATCTGAAAGCGCGCTACGACGTGTGGATGAGTGGGATGCACGAGGTGCTCGACGAGTATCCCGACAGCGAGCTGGGACGCGAGACGACGCTCCCGGCGTACCGCTCCGACCTCGGCGTCGACCTAATGACTGTCGAACTGGGGCTGATCCACGTGATCGACCACACCGCCGTGCACCTGGGGCACATCCAGGTCACGAAGCAGTTCCTGCTGGCCGGCGCGCTCTAGCCGCCGACGAGGGCTCAGCCAATGACCGACGCCGCACGACCGGACGAGACGTACACCCACGGGCACCATGCCTCCGTCGTCGGTCAGCACCAGCGTCGGACGGCGGGGGAGGCGGCGGCGTTCCTGCTGCCGGAGCTCACGTCGACGGATCGCGTGCTCGACTTCGGCTGCGGCCCGGGGACGATCACGGCCGGCCTCGCCCGCGTCGCTGGCTCGGTCGTGGGGCTCGACGTCGTACCGGAGGTGCTGCGCGTCGCTCGCGACCACACCGCCGAGCAGCGCGCCACGAACGCGCAGTTCGCGAATGCCAGCGTCTACGCGCTGCCGTTTGCCGGCGAGTCGTTCGATGTCGCCTACGCGCACCAGGTGCTGCAACACCTCGCTGATCCGGTCGCCGCGCTGCGGGAAGCGGGGCGCGTGCTGCGATCGGGCGGGGTCGTCGCGGTGCGCGATGTCGACTACGCGACGATGACGTGGTGGCCGGACGACGAGCGCCTGACGCGGTTCATCGAGGTCTACACGGCCGTGGCCGCACGAAATGGCGGCGACGCGAATGCCGGGCGTCGCATCCCGACGTGGCTGCGGGACGCCGGATACGTCGACCTGGCGATCAGTTCGTCGACGTGGACGTTCGCCGATCGTGACTCGCTGCTGAACTGGGGTGACTCGTGGGCGGATCGCGTCACACAGTCAGCGATCGGAGAGAAGGCGATCGAGTACGGCCTCGCCACGGCGGAAGAACTGGCGGAGATCGCGACCGGCTGGCGCGAATGGGCCCGCGACCCGGAGGCCTTCTTCACGTTCCTGCATGTCGAGGGTCTCGGCCGAAAGCCCTGAGCCGGTCGGGCGCGTCAGACTGAGGGAGATCACCGAGCCGTGACTCGCGCGGGACTGCTAGCGTGATCGCATGGGAACCGTGCTCCGCCGTCTCTTGATGCTGGCTGCGCTCGTCGTCCTGGCCACGCTCGCCGTCGGCTGCGGCGGGGCGAGCGACTCACCGCCGACCGCCGACGCTACCGCGAGCGATGCCGCCGCGACGAGCGCCTCATCGACGACCGAGCAGGCAGCGACCGCGACGCTTGAGCCGACGGAAGTGCCAGCCACTGTCACGCCAACCGCCGTCCCGGCGGCATCGACCGAGGTACCGGCCGCTCCGACAGACGTGCCGACGGCAGTGCCGGCGGTCACGGCGACGGAGCTAGCCGCGACGGAGGTGCCAACAGCCGTTCCGACGGTTGCTCCTGCAGCGACGTCGACGCCTCTGCCGACCGTCGAACCGACGCCGGAGCCGACGACGACCGACGGCGGATGCGTGAGCAACCCGCAGCCTGTGCTGACGCAGCACTACACCGACCTCACTCAGATCGACTTCATCAATCCCACGATCGTGACGAGCGGCAACTGGCTGAAGAACCGGCAGTACCACAAGATCGTGACGGACTCCGCCAACGACGCGCCCGAGGTTCCGCTCTACGCCCCCGTCGATTCGGTCGCGATCGGGATCACCCACTACCTCGCGCAGATGGTGGCGTTCGATGGGACCGCGTCTGAGCTGCCGCAGCTCGAAGTGCGGTTCGAAGTCTCGTGCGAGGTCTCCTACTGGTTCGACCACGTCTCGCGGCTGGTGGAGCCGTTCGCGTCGCTGGCCTCCCCCGAACCGGCGCGTGACACGCGAGGTGCGATGGTGCCGATCCGTCTCGAAGTGAAAGCCGGCGACCTGATCGGCTACACCAGCGGCACGGCCCCGGCCCGTGTCTGGGACTTTGTGATCGTGAACAGCACCGTCACCGTGCAGTTCGCGAACCAGGCGCGATACGTGGGGACTGGCGACCTGCAGACGATCCTGCACTCCGTCTGCCCCGTCGATTATCTGGCGCCAGAGCTGCGCGCCGCCTACACGGCGCTCTACGGCGCATGGGACGGCAGGCTGCCGGGAATCGCGTGCGATACGCAGTCCGACGTCGTCGGGACGATTGCCGGTGGCTGGTTCCTCACACCATTCACCGACACCACTGGCTTTGGCATCGCTGACTGGGGGCTCGTGGCGAAGATCGCCGGCGACGGTTCGGTGGACGTGAACGGACCGGGAACCTCGGTGCGGACGCCGCGCACCCACTAGACGTGGGCCGATCCGAAGACAGTGACCGGTGAACACTGCTTCGAGGACTACAACGGGTCAAAGTACGCGTACGTGCGCGTGCTCTCCGACACGCAGCTCGCGGCCGCATTCGGTACGGGCCGCTGCCCCACGTCGATGCCTGCGGGCGCGCAGACGTTCCACCGCTGACCCGCCTCGCGCGAAGGTTCTCAGTGTTGTTCCCGATGCGTGGTGAATCGGTGCGCGCCTACGATCGTCGCGACTGACGCTACGGGCGCACGGGCAGGCGGGGGCGATGGACGAGCTGGTCTTTCTGGTCACGATGCCCGACGGGGAGGAGCGCCGCGGGTTCGCGTTTCGCGGTCGAGTGATCGCCGGTCGCCACGAGACCAGTGACCTCCAACTGCCGCACCCGAACGTCTCCCGGCGGCACGCCGAGTTCTCGCTCCGCTCAGACGGTTCGATCCTGATTCGCGATCTCGGCAGCAGCAACGGGACGACTGTCGGCCGCACACTCTTGACCGGCGATGAAATCAGCGTCGCCGGAGACGTGGACGTGAGCATCGGCCCGTACAAGATTCACGTCTCGGTGTCCTCGGACTCGAGCCGAGCGACGATGGTGGACAACAAGGCGCGATCCTCGCCGCGCTAACGCCGGCGGGATCGGCAGTTGGGGCGTGCGAATGGCGCGCGGCCACTCAGGGCCGCACGCGGGATGTAAGGCCCCTGGGGACTCTGTGACCTGCCCCCAGGGGCCTTACGGGGGTTGGGAAATTCAGTCGGGCTCGATCGCCCGAGAGGTGAGGGCTACGTGCCCCACGCGACGCCGGCGAATGCCGTGACCGGGTTGGCTGCGATTGCGAGAGCTGCCATGAAGATCGCTGTGGTGATTGAAAGAGTTGCTCGCTTGGCCATGATGGGTACCTCCCAGGTTGCTCGGGTCGCCGATTGCGGCGTACCCGTTCCCAACATGGGCGGAAGGTAAGAGCCGACCTCTCGCCAACATCTCGCCACGTCCCGGCGGACGAGAACAATAGTTCATACGCGAACGTGATGAAGCCACCAGATCTGATGTACGCGTGGACGATCGACTACGTGTCGAGGGCCGCTCCGGAGATCACCCGCGCGTAGAGCTTCTGAAGTTGTTCGGAAGGTTCCTCGCCGAGGTCGTCCAGCATCGCGTTTTGCAGCCGCCGGTAGGCGCGCGTGGCGAGATCGAGGTGTCCGGCACGTGCCTGCGCCCGCATCACGTAGAGCGCTGCTTCCTCGTTGACCGGATCGATGTTGGAAACCGCGTCGCCCAGTCGAACTACCTGTTCCGTGTCCCCACTGCGCTCGAAGTGCGAGGCGAGCGAGAGCAGGCAGGAGAGGAACCGATCCTCGTAGCGTCGCCTCGCGTCGTTCGCCCAGTCGGAATCGAACGTCTCGGCAAAGGGGCCACGGTAGAGCGCGACCGCCGCAACCAGTTGCTCGGCCCAGATCTCGCTCTCTGCCGGTGCGCTGTCGCTGCCCTGCGTGTAGCCGTCGAACTCGGTCGCGTCGTAGGCGATCTCAAACGTCGGGTTGACCTGGTAGCCGTCGTCCGTCTGCATCACGACCTGCGGATCGATCGCCTTGCGCAGCCGGTAGAGCGTCGAGTGGAACGCGCTGTTGAGGCGCTTCGGGTCGAGATCAGGCCAGAGGTCGTTCGCGATCTGCTCCTTGCGCAGCGGCTTCCCGTGGTGCAGCAGGTAGAAGAACATCTCCTTGCTGCGCTCGCTCCGCCATTCGAGGTCGGCGACCTGATGGCCGCGAACGGTGACGCGGGGCCCCCCGAACGCCTCGGCGCGAATCGCGGCCTGGGGCTCGCCAGCCGACGGTGTTGAGTCGCCCTCCTCGATCAGTGGGCGTAGCTCGGCACGGAGGCTCCGGAAGTAGCCCGAGCCGATGCGACGTGCAGCGCCGTACTCGACGACTTCCGGCATCAGCCTCGCCTCCGAGTAAAGGAACTGGTCGTAGCCGAGTTCCTCCACAATTTCGTGGACGGCTTTCAGATGCTCGACGGCCTGCTTTCGTTTGCGGCGATGGAAGCAGGCGCAACTGAGCAGCAGCAGGGCGATCGCGTGCTCTCGCTTCGCGCCGGTCTCGGCGCATGCGGCGACGGCCTGTTCGAGCACCGGGATCGCATCCGCGTGCCGGCGTTCGCTGATCAGCGTGGCGCCGATGCCGGTGCGGAATACAGCCTGCGAATGCAGCGCATCGTGTTGTTCCGCGGTGCGCAGCCCGTGGTCGAGCAGCGTTCGCGCCTGAGCGTGTTGCCCGCGATCACGGTGCGCGAGCGCCAGGCCGCACGTTGCGTACCCGACGAGGACCGGGTCATCGAGCTCCTGCGCCCGCTGCAGCGCGATCGTGTAGAGCGCCTCGGCCGTGTCGATGTCGCCGAGGTCGCGTTCGACGGCGGCGAGCCCCTCCTGGCCGTAGGCGTCCATCCGCTGGTGGCCGATCTCGCGGGCGCGTTCGATCGCTCCGTTGAAAGTGTCCCGGGCGGTTTCAAGTTCGCCGAGCATGTGCTGTACGTTTGCGATGTTATTCATTGTCGTGAGCTGTGTGCCGTCCTCCTCCAGCATTCGCCAGCGGCGCAGGGCGGCCGTGTACTCGACCATCGAGTCGGTGAGCCAACCCTGATGGAAGAGCGAGTTTCCAAGGTTGTCGTGTGCCTCCGCTGCCCGATGATGGTCACCGGCGGTATCGAATCCCTCGGCAGCCGACCGCAGCCGCTCACAAGCTGCCGCGAACTGACCGCTCTGTCCGAGCGCGATCCCCTCCTCAAGGTCGATCTCGGCGAAGAGCGGGTCGTCGTCCGGGAGCTCCTCGCTGGCGAGCTGGCGCGCGCGGCGGCAGGCCAGCAGCGATTCCGTGAGGCGGCTCACCTGCCGCAACGAGACGGCGCGGTAGAGGTCCCGCCTGGCGCGCTGGTCGACGGAGAGTTGCTGCTCGTCGATCGAGTCGAGCTGCGCGAGCCCCTGCTGGCCGTTCAGCATCTTTGTCGAGAGCCGGGCTCGGGTCATCGCGAGATCGGGTTCGGCGCGCAGAACGTCCACCGGGAGACGATCCAACCAGCCTCCGAGCGTCGTCCACTCGCCGCGCTGGTAGAACTCCTCACGCGAGTCGTGTAGTTCGCGCACGACCTCAGCCCAGTCCTCAGTGAGGATCGAGAGGTCGATTGCCTCGCGACGCTGGCCGCGCCTCGCGCACTGGGCAGCCGCCGAGCGTCGAAGCTGCAGCAGCCGCTCCGGATCCTCGCGTGCGAGCCGGTCGAGCAGGTGCTCACGCAGCAGCGCGTGCATCTTCAGCCAGCGCTCGCTGAGGCTGGTGATCAGGTGGCTTGTCCCTTCCAGCTCGCGCAGGTGCTGCTCCGCTTGCGGGTCGCCAGTGAGCGACTCCGCGAATTCGGCATCGAACGAATCGAGAACGGCGCACGCGGAAAGCAGCGTGACGTGCGGTTCCGGCAGGCGTGCGAGCACCTCATGATCGATGAAGTCGGAGAGGACAAACTCCGAGCCCGGCGCGGTGCCTCCCTGCGCCCGGCTCGGATCGTAGTGATCCGCGAGGATCGCGAGCGCCGCCGCCCAGCCTCCGGCACGCTGCACAACATCGAGCTGGCTCGATGCGCCATCGATGCCGGAGCGACGGAGGAACTCGACCGCCTCGTCGTCGGTGAACTCGAGGTCCGTGCCGCCGAGCGAGAGTGCGCGGCGCTGGGCGGACATTCGTGGCAACGAGGAGAGGCGCGGCATCGTCCGCGAGAGGATGTAGAGCCGCATGCTCAGCGGTAGCCCGCGCACCAGGGTGTCGAGGGCGGCGAGCGCATCGTCCGCGCCTTCGAGGACCTGGACGTCATCGATCACCATCAGGAAGAGGTCGTCGATATCGCGGTGCGCGCTGGCGACGAACTGGCCGATCAGCGTCGACGCATCCGATGGCTTCGCGCCGCCCACGAGCCGCTGATGCACGTCCTCCAGCGCGTCAGGGAAGGCGACACGCACGGCGCCGACGAGGTCTGAGATGAAGACGAGCGGATCGATGTCCTGGCGATCGAGGGAGAGCCACGCGACGGGCACGCCCGCGTCGTCAGACCAGTCGATGGCCAGCGTCGATTTTCCGTAGCCGGCGGGTGCGCTGACGACCACGACCTCGTACTCCAGCGCGTCGCTGAGCACGCCGTGCAGGCGGTCACGTCTGATCGTGTCGCTGCGCCGCCGGGGAGGCGTGAGCTTGGGCGAGAACTCGTGGTCGACGGTCACCATGGCGTATTTCCGTCGATCGAGCCTATGCGAACGCGGGTGGGCCTTACCACTCTCGCTGCCGGCGTCGCATGCGGCGGCGGTCAGTCGAGCGGCGCGCTGGCCGTCCCGCTGAGCAGCATCTCGCCCTGCTCGTCCTCGCACGTGACGTCATAGCTCGCGACGCCATCCTTGACGCCGCGCAGCTCGGCGCGCGCGGTGACGGTGGTCGGGATCAGCGCCGGCGCACGCCAGCGGACCCTCAGTTCGCCGCCAGCGGCCCAGCGCAGACCAAAGCCGGTGGTCATCGCCTCAGAGACCAGCGCGAGCACCAGCATGCCGTGGGCGACCGGGCGGCCGAACTGGCCAGCGCGTGCCTCGGGTGAGTCGAGGTGGATCGGGTTGTCATCCCGCGCCGCCTCCGCGTAGCGAGTCACCCTCGGCTGGTCGAGCAGGCGGGTCACGGGTTCGATCGTGGGGGGCGTAGCGGCGGTCATCCGTCGATCGGCTCTGTCGCGCCCTCGGGCGCGAGTAGCAGCGTCGTGCGGCCCTCCGCGACGGAACCCTGGTCGCTGCTGATCTCGAGTGTGAGCGCGTTGATGTAGACGCCCTTTCGCTTCGAGTGCGAGATCACCGTGAAGCGGCCACCGAGTGCTTCGTCGATCGCGACCGCGCGGTGGAACGAGATCTGCTGCCCGGTGTGCACGAGGCCCTCCAGCCCGCCTGCGCGCGCGATCAGGCCCGCGAGTACGAGCGCACCGAGCGCCAGCGGCGGGACATGCGTCTCCCAGAGGTCGTTCGCCTCTCCCGTCGCATCGAGGTAGTCGCGAACGTCGTCGGCGCTGACGGCGAACTCGAAGTCGGCGAGGACGTCGCCGGCGGCCACACGGGAGAGATCGATGGTCATTGGTACCTCGAATGCGTGCTCAGAAGATATCGAACCGTAGAGGCGAGCGTCCACGACGGCCCGCAGACCTTCCGACGCGCATGCCGCTCTGTGAAACGGGTCATAGAGGCGCGCGGCCGGTTCTGGCATTGTTGCGTCCTCACTGAAGGGGGACGGCGATGTGCTGGCTCAACTACATGGCACCAACGACGACTGCTGCGAATGACAAGAGCGCGGCCGGGGGCCTCCTCGTTCTACCGCTCACCAGTCGCCCGGCGGCTGCGGTCGAGCGCCCATCCCCGATCGGCCACGTGGAAGCGGTCGCGGTGGTGACGGCGTGCGAGACGGTCGAGGCGGCTGGCTAGGGTCTACGAGTTGTCCGGGGTGATGTTCCCGAAGACGCGATCCGAGTACTCCGTGGCTTTCAGATAGCACGCGGCCAGTTCCAGGTCCGGGACGCCGAGTGTGTTCGCCAGCACGCTCACCCGATCCCACTGTGCGGCGTCGTAGGCAATCGCCAGATCGAGCATCATGCGCAGAACGCCGTCCCCGCCGAGCAGCGCTCCTGAGACGGGGCCGCTGAGCGGCAGACGGCTGACGACATCGGTCATCGGCAGGTCGAGCATCGCGTCGAGGCGTGAGCAGAGCCCGGTGAGGAAGACATCCACCGCCTCCACGCTCACGCTCGTGTACGTGGCCAGCGACTCCATGAACGAGGCGCGCGCCAGCGAGTTGACCGCGAGTTCTTGCGGCTTGTCACCACCGAGGTCCGCGAGTACCAGCAGTGAGGCGGCACGCGCTACCTCTTGCTGGCCGAGCATCACGAGCGCGTGGCCGAGTGACGTCACCTTTTGCGCCAGCCCGGATGCCGCCGAGTTTGCGAATCGCAGCATGCGGTAGGAGAGCGCCACGTCCTGCTTGATGCTCTCTTCGATCTCCTTGAAGTCGAAGTCGGGGCGGGTCACTGCCTGGAGCAGTTCCAAGAGGTGTGGCTTGAACGTGACGACACGCTTGCCGCTGATCATCGCGGGCTTGCTGAGGAAGTAGCCCTGGAAGAAGTCGTAGCCCAGCTCGATTGCTTCATCGAGCTCTGCGGGCGCTTCGATCTTCTCTGCAAGCAACTTCGTCGAGGAGTTCGCCTGCCCGGCCAGTTCTCGGCGGTCCTCGGTGGTCGCCTTGAGCCAGTCCACCTTGATGATGTCGGCGAACTCGAAGAGGGGGGCGTAGCTATCGTCGAAGCGGACGACGTCTCGAGTGCGAGCGTGTACCCGGCGTCCTTCAGTCGCTTGCTCGCCGCGATCACGTCCTCATCAGGTTCGACGTCTTCTAGCAGCTCGATCACCATGCGCTCCGGCGGCAGGAGCCGGTAGTACTCACCGACGAGCATGCTGCGGGTGAAGTTCACGAACGCGAGCTTGCCGCCGGTCAGCGTATCGAGACCGAGTGTCCCGATCACGTTGCCGATCAGATCGGCGGTGGCGATATTTCCGTCGACGTTCGGGAAGACGTTCTCGGCTCCGGAGCGGAAGAGCAGTTCATAGCCATGCACCTTCAGCCGCTCCGTGAAGATCGGCTGGCGAGCAACAAACAAATCGGGCGCACTCGCCGAGGGGAGTTCGTTCATGGCTGTCAGGCACCTGACTCACCATGCGGGCGAGCCTTTTCCATATCGAAATCATCGGCATTTGAACGTGAAAGAAGAGGTGCGAACACGGCGTGGAGCCGCATCTGCGTCTGCCGATTGCCGTGGCAAACTGTCAGCTTCGAGGCGCTTCCGGAAGGCGGGCTTACTCATGCCCCGCGATTCCGCGACGCGATCGCCTAGCGCTCGCGAGCTGCGGCGGCCTGAGCCCGAGCGACGAGGCGAGGGTCGCCGACGCGTGCGGCGAAGGCCTCGAGTTGCGACGTCGGGCCGTCCCATCGCAACTCATCGACGTGCGTGAAGACGTCGGCGGTCGTGCGCAGCGTCGCGAGGTCGCGAAAGCGCATCGCCAGCTCGCGGTCGGCGGCCAGCGTCGCGGCCAGACGCTCACGACCGCGCACCGTGATGTCCCAGGCGTCCGCGTCGTCCGGGATCGCGTCGATCGTCCCGTAGCGCGCGAGCACGATCGACGTGGACTTCGCGCCCCATCCCTTCAGCCCGGGGAAGCCATCGGCGCTGTCGCGACGAGCCCGAGGTAATCCGGGATCGACTGCGGCGGTACGCCGAACTTCTCCTCGACGCCTGCCGCGTTCAGGATCACGCTCTTCCTGCGGTCAAGTTGCACGATGCGATCCGCGACGACGCTCTGGCCGAGGTCCTTGTCCGGCGTGCAGATGAAGACGCGCTCCACCGCCGGATCGGCCGCTGCGCGGTCGGCTGCGGTCGCCAGCGCGTCGTCGGCCTCGAGCTCGGTCATCGGCCAGACGACGACGCCGAGCGCGGTCAGCCCCTCTTCCATCAGGTCGAACTGCGATCGCAGACTCGGGTCGATGTCGTCGCCGGTCTTGTAGCCGGGCCAGAGGTCGTTGCGGAACGACTCGACGACGTGGTCCGTCGCAACACCAAGGTGCGTCGCGTCCTCCTCAAACATGCGCAGCACGGAGGCGAGCACACCGCGCACGGCGCCGACCTCCTGGCCGTCGCGTGCCTGCTGCGGCGGCACGCCGTAGAAGTGGCGGAAGAGTTCGTAGGTCCCATCTAACAGGTGTACGTACACGCTCAGCCCCAACCCGCTACGCTACCGGCGCCACGGTACGGGATCGTGACAGGATCCGTGAGAGGGACGAGACATGGCAGACGTGCATTTCGGCGTGATGGTTCCCCAGATCAAGCGAAACTGGGACGAGACACAGGCAGCCGCCACGGCGTTCGAGGAGATGGGCTTCGACTCACTGTGGGTCAACGACCACCTCTACGGGCCGCAGTCGCCGACGATCCCGATGCTGGAGGCGTGGTCACTGATCGCGGGCATCGCGGCGATCACCGATCGCGTGGAACTGGGCACGCTGGTGACACCGGCAGGCATGCGTAACCCCGCCCATCTCGGAAAGGTGATTGCCAGCGTCGATGGTATCGCGGGCGGGCGGGTAATCCCCGGCCTCGGCGCCGGCTGGATGCCGCGTGAGTTCACCGACTTCGGCATGCCCTTCGGCTCGACGAAGGAGCGGCTCGGCCAGCTCGCCGAGACGATCGAGCTGCTGAAGCGCATGTGGGGCCCCGAGGAGACGGTGACGTTTGAGGGTGAGTACGTGACGGCGGAGAACCTTGTCACGGAGCCGAAGCCCCCTCGGGTGCCGCCGATCATGATCGGCGGCGGCGGTGAGCAGGTGACGCTACGGCTGGCCGCTCGCGAGGCCGATATCTGGAACAACCCGGCAGGCGGACATGCCGCGCTGGAGCACAAGATCGACGTGCTGCGGCAGCGCTGCGAGGAGATCGGCCGGGACCCGTCGGAGATTACGATCTCGCAGCAATGCCTCGTCACGATCGCCCCCGACGAGGAGGCGGCCGGTCCGATGGTGGAACTGGCGCAGAAGATCTTCGGCGGCCACATGGGAGACCCCACCGGGCCGCTCGGGCTCACGGGAACGCCGGAGCGGGTCAGCGAGCAGATTCAGAAGCACATCGATCTGGGCTGCACGATGTTCATGATCGAGTTCTTCGGCCGCGACACGCGCGAGCCGGCGGCGTTGTTCGCAGAGACGGTGCTGCCGAACTTCCGCTGAGGTCGGGCCTCGGGCGGGGCCTCAGCGCGGAATGTCTCGCGACGGATGGAACGTCTCAGATGGGGACATTTCGGACATAGCAAACGGCGCACCCCTGTGTACCCAGGAAGTGCGCCGTTCTGAATCAAGGTTGGACTGCCCGCCTTGGAAGCTATGCAGTTCGCTTCCGTGGCGCCCCCGCTTGACCTGAGATAACAGTAGGCGTCTTCCGGGGGCCTGAGAACGCAGTTACGAACAGCGTCATGCACATCAGGGGAACATTCTGACGTCCCACGTGGATGATCTGCGTCAGACCTGAACGCGCGTCAGCATGGGACGCGGTAGGCTTCGTCAGGGTCGAGCGAGCGGTCGCAGGGGAGCATTCGGAGCGTGAGTTAGTGAGCGGCAGCGCCGTACAGCCGGGTGAAACCAATCGCGCGCAGGTGATGCGCACTGCGCCACTGCTGGCGAACGTGCCCGAGGACGACGTGCGCGCCCTCGCCGAGTTGAGCGACGCACGCGAGCACCGCGCCGGGCAACCGATCTTCCGGGAGGGCGACCCCGGCGACGCGTTCCACACGATCGTCACCGGTGCCGTGCGCATCGTCGTCGTCTCGTCGAGCGGGAGCGAGGCCACTCTCGCGACGCTGGGGCGAGGCGATTCGATCGGCGAGCTGGCGCTGCTCGACGGGCGACCGCGCTCCGCGACGGCACTGGTGACCGAGCCGACGACGACGCTGCGCGTGGCGCGCGACGACTTTCGCGCGTGGATCGAGCAGCGGCCGAACGTGGCGCTGGCGGCGCTTGAGACGCTCGGGTTACGGCTCCGGCGGACGAACGACGCGATCGCCGACCTCTCGTTCCTCGAGCTGTCGCAGCGGATCGCGAAGCGCGTGCTCCAGCTCGCGCTCGAGCAGCCGACGCACGCTCGCGAGGAGAGCGGGGATCGGCTGATCCGCATCACGCAGTCGGAGCTTGCATCGATGGTGGGGTCGAGCCGCGAGGCGGTGAACAAGCACCTCAAACAGTTCGAGCAGTCCGGTTTCGTCGCGCTTCGTCGGGGCGTGATCGTGGTGCTGGACGACGGCGCGCTGGAGCAGCAGATCCAGGCATAGCCTCCGCGCGCTTGCGATCAGATCACACCGCACACTTCGACCGCACCGCGTGGCGAGTTGTGGTATTTTGCACCTGCGAATATTCGCAGGAAGGTCGTGACCGTCGTGAGTTGCGAATCTGAGGTAGAGCAGGCGCTACGCGAGAGCGGGCGTCGCGTCACCGTGCAGCGCTCGAAGATCCTCGCTGCCGTGCGGCACAGCGATGGTCACGCGTCCGCCGACCAGATCTTCGAGCGGGTGCGCACCGATGACCCACACGCGGGGATCTCGCTCTCGACCGTCTATCGCACGCTCGACACGCTGAAGCAGATGCAGCTTGTCTCCGAGCTCGACTCCGCGTCCGGCACGGCTACCTATGAGCGCGCCGACGGCGAGTCGCGGCACCACCACCTGGTCTGCCGCCAGTGCGGCGAGGCGACGGAGGTCGAACTACCCGCCCTGAGCCGCATCGAGGCGGAGATCCAGCAGCGAACGGGATTCGAGCCGGATATCCGGCACCTCGGCATCAGCGGCCTCTGCGCCGCCTGCCGGGGCTAGAGCGAGCGGGCGGGGGCCACGTGAGCATTGAGCTGGGTCTGATCGGTACCGGGCTGGGCCTCGGCCTACGCCACGGCGTCGATTGGGACCACATCGCGGCGATCACGGACGTCACCGGCACGCAGCCGGATCGCTGGAAGGCGTTCAGGCTCGGTGCGCTCTACGCGCTGGGCCACGCGACGGTCGTCGTCGCGCTCGGCCTGCTGGCGCTCTGGGCTGGCTCGACGTTGCCGGAGTCGATGGATGCCGCGATGGAATTCATCGTCGGCGTGACGCTGCTCTCGCTCGGCCTCTGGCTGACGTTCTCGCTGGTCCGCGATGGCTCGGAGTTCCAACTGCGCAGCCGCTGGATGCTGGTCTTTGCCGGCGTGCGCCGGCTCGGGCGCTGGTTCGACAGCCGGCTCACCGGACGGGTGCACCACCATCCCCACAGCCACGAGACGCGCGATGCCTACGGCAGCGGCACCGCGTACGGGATCGGCGCGATTCACGGCGTCGGGGCTGAGACCGGCAGTCAGGTGCTGCTCTTCGCGACCGCGGCCGGCGCGTCATCAGACTTCTCGGGCTCGTTGCTGCTGTTCGCGTTCGTGGTCGGGCTACTGGTCTCGAACGCGGCGATCACGATCGGGAGCGTGCTCGGGTTCTCAGGATCGCGCACGCACCGCGTCGCCTACGTCGGGCTGGGCGTGGTGACGGCAGTCTTCAGCCTCGGCCTCGGCCTGATCTTCATCACCGGGCAGGGCTCTCTGCTGCCGGAGATCCTCAACTAGCCGCTGGCTAGCGCTGCGGCGAGCCCTGCCACGGCGCAGGCAACTCGCCGTCGCCCCACCACTCGACCTCCGGCACGAGCCAGACATCGGCTGCGTCGCGCACGCGTCGCTGCACGTCCGACATCAGCGCAACGATGTCCGCGGCGCTCGCCGAACCGTCGTGGACGATGAAGTTGGCGTGCAACTCACTGACGCTTGCGGCGCCCGACGTGAGGCCCTTGCAGCCTGCGGCCTCGATCACGCGTCCGGCGTAGTCGCCCGGCGGGTTGCGGAACATCGAGCCGGCGTTCGGTCCCGCCGTCGGCTGGCTCGCCGAGCGCGCCGCGAGTAGCTCGCGCATCTCCGCGTCGGCCTCGCTTTGCGCTCGCGATTGCAGCTCCAGCGTTGCCGCGAGCACGACGAGGCCGCTGCCGCGCAGCGACGAGGTGCGGTAGTCGAACGTCAGCTCGTCCGCAGCCAGCGTTCGTACCGCGGTGTCGTCGAGGACATCGACGCTGCGCACGAGGCCTCCGATGCTGCGGCCGTCGCCAATGCCAGCGTTCGTCTGCAGCGCGCCGCCGACGGCGCCCGGGATGCCGATCGCGAACTCGAGACCGCCGAGATCATGCGCGGCCGCAGCGCGGGCGAGCGCGGGCAGCATCACACCGGCTCCGGCGCTGACGCTGACGCCATCGAAGGTGGTCTCGGCGCAGGCGCGGCGCAGCGAGATCACGAGGCCCGAGACACCGTCGTCGGAGACGAGCACGTTCGAGCCGCCGCCGAGCACCCGTAGCGAGATCCCCTCGGAGGCTGCCCACGCCGCCAGTCGCGCGACGTCGTCGCGGTGGTCGGGTGTGGCGAAGAACTGCGCGGGGCCACCGATGCGCAGGTACGTGTGCTCGCGCAGGTGCACATCGCGCGTCAGCAGGTGGGTCACATCGGAGGTTGGCTCAGGCATGGGCCGATGGTAGCGGCTGCGGGCGATTCGCTGTCGCTGGCTAGATGCCGATGCGGGGCGGCTGTCCCATCTCGGACGCCGGCTGGACGGCCGGGCTGCGCATCGGGATCGGCTCGTGCTGTTGCGGGCCGAGGTTTGGCCGCCGCGTGTGGAAGTCGGTCGCCTGCTGGTAGGAGTGAGCGATCCGCAGCGCCATCGCATCGTTGAACTTCGCGCTCGTAATCATCAGACCGGTCGGCAGCCCGTCCTCATCGAACCCGTTCGGCACGGAGGTCGAGGGCTGGTGCGAGTGGTCGAATGTGGAGGTGTTGCGGAACTTGAGTACGATCCAAGCCTCCGCATCCTCGATCGGCTCGGCGGTCAGCGGCGAGGTCGGGACGATGTAGGCGTCGAAGTCGTCGAGGGCGCGCTCGAAGCGCTGTTCGACGACCTTGCGATGGTCGAGCGCCAGCGTGTAGTCGGTCGCCTTGATGTCGAGTCCCGTCTGGAGGCGGGTGCGGACCAGTTCGCCGATCGACTGCGGCCGCTTCTCGAGGATCTCGCGAATATAGGCGGCGGCTTCGGCAGCCATGATGCCGTTGAGTTCCCCGCGCCAGTCGTCGAAGCCCGCCATCGGCTCCACGCTCTCGATGATCGCGCCGAGTCCACGCAGGACTTCCAGCGACGCCTCGAAGTTCTCGAGCACCGCGTCGACCGAACCTTCGAGCAGCGAGGGAATGACCGCGAGCCGCAGCCCGCTGACGCCCGCTTCGAGCGTGGCGGTGTAGTCGTCGGCCTCGCGCATCGCTGAGTCGAGGTCGCGCTCGTCCGGCCCCGCGAGGATGTTGAGCATCAGCGCGCAGTCCTCGGCGGTACGCGCCATCGGCCCCGCGTGGTCGAGCGTGTTCGAGAGTGGGATCACGCCGCCGCGACCGACCAGTCCATAGGTCGGCTTGTGTCCGGAGACGCCACAGAATGCCGCCGGAATGCGGATCGAACCGCCGGTGTCGGTGCCGAGTGCGCCGAGCGTCTGCCCGGCAGCGAGCGCGGAACCGGATCCACCGGACGACCCGCCCGGCACGCGGTCGTACGACCACGGGTTGTGCGTCGCGCCGTAGTGGGGGTTGTTCGTCGTGCCGCCGTAGGCGAGCTCGTGTGTGTTTGTCTTGCCGAGGATGATCGCGCCGGCCTCGCGCAGGCGTCGCACGGCGGTCGAGTCGGCCGCGGGGATGCGCTCGCGATACGCGCCCGTGCCGCCGGTGGTGACGACCCCGGCGGTGTCGTAGAGGTCCTTGACCGCGATCGGGATGCCATCGAGTGGGCCGAGCCGCGAGTCGTTCTCGGCGCGCAGCTTGGCGAGCGCGGCCTCCTCCATCGCGGAGTCGGTCATCAGCCGCACGTAGGAGTTGATGCGGCCGTCCGAATCCTCGATGTGTGAGAACAGTTCTTCGGTCAGCGTGACCGGCGAGAGGTAGCCGCTCTCAATACGGCGGTCTGCTTCCGCGATCGTGAAATAGCAGAGTTCAAGCTCAGCCACATCGCCCCCACCCGCGTCGAACGGATTCGCGCGTGAAATGGTATCAGCCGGGGATGACCTTCGGGTGACGCGATCGATGAACCGTCAGGAGCGTGGCAGTTGACCGGCAGGCGTGCGCTGAATACGCTCGCGCGCATCCCACCGCTCGTACGCCGCAGGGTTGCAATGATCGATTTCGGCCTTGTCGACGCCGTGGATGCTGAGTCCATCGGACCGCCCGGGAAACGTACGTTTCGTATCCGCGCCCGCGCCGGTTCGAATACCGCGTCGCTCTGGATGGAGAAGGAGCAGCTGAACACACTGGGGCAGGCGTTCTCGCAGATTCTTGCGGCGCGCTCCCAGCAGCGCGGTCAGCCGGCCGAGGCCGCTCCCGTCGTCGGCGGGTTCACCGATGCGCCCGACGTCGACTTTCGGATCGCGCGCATGGGACTCGACTTTGATGACGACCAGGGGCACATCGTGCTGCTCGCCGACGACGCCGAGGCGCTAGAGCGGGGAGAGACGCCGGCGTTCCGCATGGAGCTGACGCGTTCGATGGCACTCGAGCTGATCGAGCACATCCCGCCGATCGTCGCTGCTGGACGCCCGCTCTGTCCGCTCTGCGGGCAGCCCACCGAGGCCGATGGCAAGCACTTTTGCCCCGGCTCGAACGGGCATTCGACGCAACCGATTCCCGACCCGACACCGGACGATCCTGACGACCGATAGTGGTTCCGCGCCCGCGCGTCGCCACTGCTACCATTTACGTTCTACTCATCCTGTAGACCCGGCATGTCCGGGGGAGGTAGCGCCATGACCAGCGAGATTCCGGCCAGACGCTCAGACGCGATCAAGCGCGGCTTTGAGCGCGCGCCACACCGCTCACTGCTACGAGCGACCGGCGCGCTGGAGAGCGAGGACGACTTCCAGAAGCCGTTCATCGCGGTCGCAAACTCATACATCGATGTCGTGCCGGGTCACGTGCATCTGCAGCGCGTCGGCCAGATCGTGAAGCAGTCGATCCGCGACGCCGGAGGCGTGCCATTCGAGTTCAACACGATTGGCGTTGACGACGGCATCGCGATGGGGCACATCGGGATGCGCTACTCGCTGCCGTCGCGCGAGTTGATCGCCGATAGCGTCGAGACGGTGGTCGCCGCGCACCAGTTCGACGGCATGGTCTGCATCCCGAACTGCGACAAGATCGTGCCCGGCATGCTGATGGCGATGATGCGGCTGGACGTGCCGACGATCTTCGTCTCCGGTGGACCGATGGAGGCCGGGCAGACCGCGGACGGCACGCCGGTGGACCTGATCACGGTCTTCGAGGGCGTCGGCCAGCTACAGTCCGGAGCGATCTCGGAGCAGCAGTTGCTGGAGCTGGAGCAGGTCGCGTGCCCGACCTGTGGTTCGTGCTCGGGGATGTTCACGGCCAATTCGATGAACTGCCTGAGCGAGGCGATGGGCGTCGCGCTGCCCGGAAACGGGACGGTGCTTGCGACGAGCCCCGAGCGCGACGAACTCTACAAGGAGGCGGGCCGCCGCATCGTCTCGATGGTCGATGAGCAGTTGCTGCCCAGCCAGATCGTGACGGCGGAGGCGATTGATAACGCGTTCGCGCTCGACATGGCGATGGGCGGCTCCACGAACACAGTGCTGCACACGCTCGCGCTCGCCAACGAGGGTGGCGTCGACTATCCGCTGGAGCGGCTGAACGAGGTCGCCGCACGCGTGCCGCACATCGCCAAGGTCGCGCCGGCGTCGAACTACCACCTCGAGGACGTCCACCGCGCGGGCGGCATCGGCGCGATCCTGAAGGAAATATCGACGCGCGATGGCGTGCTCGCTCTCGATGCGCAGACGGTCACCGGCAAGACGCTCGGTGAGACGATCGAGGGGGCCGAGCGCGTCGGTGACGAGGTGATCCGTCCGATTGAGAATCCGCACTCGGAGCAGGGTGGGCTCGCGATCCTCTTCGGCAACCTCGCCCCCGACGGTGCGGTCGTGAAGTCTGGTGCCGTGGCACCCGAGATGCTCACGCACCGTGGTCCGGCGAAGGTGTTCATCGACGAGGAGTCGGCGAGCCGCGCGGTGCTTGAGGGCGAGATTGAGGCAGGCGATGTCGTCGTGATCAAGTTCGAGGGTCCGCAGGGCGGGCCGGGGATGCGCGAGATGCTGGGCACGACCGCGAACCTCGCCGGTATGGGTCTCGATGACAAGGTTGCGCTGGTGACCGACGGCCGCTTCTCCGGCGGCAGCCGAGGTGCGGCAATCGGCCACATCTCGCCGGAGGCGGTGCAGGGTGGCGCGATCGGCGCGGTCGAGGACGGCGACATGATTAGCATCGACATCCCGAACCACGCGCTAACGCTCGAAGTCGATGAGGACGAGATCAGGCGCCGCATCGACGCCGCGCCCGACTTCGAGCGCGAGGTGCCCGGCGGCTGGCTGCATCGCTACCGTGCGATGGTGACCTCCGCAAACACGGGTGCCGTGCTGAAGGTCCCTGACTGAGCCGTCCCAGCTGAGCCGTCTCGACCGAGCGGTTTCGACAGACGCCAACGACCGTCCGGAAGGCCGACATGATCCTGATCGCCGGTGCATCGGGCTTCGTCGGACGTGCGCTGCTCGATGCGCTCGCCGCGCGGGGTGGGGAGCCGGTGCGCGCGCTGGTGCGACGCGAGTTCGACGCGGTGCGCCTGCGCAATCGCGGCATCGAGGCGATGGTCGGCAACCTCACGGCGGGCGCGGGCCTCGACACGGCGATGCGCGGCGTCGAGACCTTCGTCTACCTGGCGCACACGCCCGATCTGCCCGGCGACCCGGTGGCGAACGAGCTGACGGCGGCGCAGAACGCCACGCTGGCCGCGCGAGCTGCCGGCGTGAAGCGGGTGGTGCACCTCGGCCCGATCGCGGCGTCGGAGGCGGCGACCGCGCGCTACCTCGTCGCGCGCTGGGCGGTGGAGCTGGCGGTGCGCCAGTCGGGGATGACGTCGGTGGTGCTGCGCGCTCCGATCATCGTCGGTGACGGCGGAACGCTGTTCGAGATGATGCGCCGCTTCGTCAATCGCTCGCCGGTCGTGCCGCTGTTCGGGTGGCGTCGGGTGGCGGTCGAGCCAGTCGCGCTCTCAGACGTCGTCGAGGCGCTGACGATGGCGATCGACGACCGGCAGTTCGACGACCGCTCGTTCGATGTCAGCGGGGGCGAGCGGATGACGTTCGGCGAGCTGGTGCGCGGGTGGGGCAGGGCGACGGGCAAGCACCGGCTCTACCTCCCGCTGCCGAGCGACGGCGAACGGGTCACGGAGCAGATGGCATGGACGCTGGCTCGTCTGCCACGTCGCAAGACCCGACTGCTGCTCGAGACGCTGCGCGAGCCACAGGTCAGCGGCGACCCCTCACGGCGCTTCCCGCTACCGCACCGGCCGCTGACGTACCGCGAGGCACTGAGCGCGCTGTTGCCCGATCGCGCGGGAGGGGAGCCGGACGATGGCTGAGCCAGAGATCAGGGGCGCAACGGTCGACGACGCCGAGGAGGTGGGCCGCATCCTTGGCGCTGCCTTTGACGATAACCCGATCATCAACTGGATCGTGCGCACCGACGAGCGTCGCGGCTGGGCGATCGAGACACTCTTCCGCGAGGTCGGGCGCTACGAGTACCTGCCGGGCGGGAAGTGCCACATCACTGCGGACTGCACGGGCGCAACGCTCTGGCGGGCGCCGGGCGTACCGGAGCGCAACGATCCGCGGCTGGGGGCGATCTTCGAGGAGATCGTCGGGGACAACGCCGACCACTCCCGCGTGCTCGGAGAGGTGATGGACGCGCACCACCCGGCCGAGGAGCACTTCTACCTGCTCGGGATCGGAGTATTGCCGGGCGGGCAGGGCGGCGGCGTCGGCTCGGCGCTGATCCGCACCGTGCTCGATCGTTGTGACCGCGAGCGGATTCCGGCCTACCTCGAGAACTCGAAGGAACGGAACCTGCCGTTCTACGAGCGTCATGGATTCGTGGTACGTGAGCGCATCGAGCTGCCCGACGGCGGTCCGCCGCTCTGGCCGATGTGGCGGAACCCGCGCTAACTGAACCGTTGCTGGTTCAGTCGTCGACCGGTGTCTCGAGGATGTTGCTCCATGCGCCCGCGCCGAAGCCGCCATCGAGGTGCAGCGTGTGCCCGACGAGCATCGGCGCCTCGTCCGAGCAGACCCAGGCGACGGCGGCGGCGACATCTGCGGGGCTGACGTTGCGGCCTGCGGGGACGTGCGGACGGACGCGGTCGGAGATTTCGTTGCGGTAGGCATGCTCGCCGTCGGAGCCCTCGACCCAGCCGGCCGAGACGGCGTTCACGCGGATGCCGCGCGACGCCAGTTCGACGGCAAGGTAGGTCGTGAGCGAGGCGAGCGCCGCCTTGCTCACGGCGACGGCAGAGTAGTCCGGCATATAGTTCCACGAGCCGGGGGACAACAGGTTGACGATCGTTCCGCCGCCGCGATCCTCCATCAACGGTACCGCCGCCTGGCTGGCTTGCCACGGCCCGAAGACGTTGACGTCCATCGTCGCGTGCAGGTGCTTCGGCCGCTGTTCGATGGCCGGACGCGGCCGTTCCAGCCCCCGTGCTGCGTTGTTGACGAGGATGTCGAGCCCGCCCGCGGTCTTCACGTCGCGGAAGAGCGCGGCGAGTGCTTCGGGGTCGCCGACGTTCGCCTGCACCGCTTCCGCCTCAACGCCGAGCGCGCGGCACTGTTCGGCGGTCGCCTCGGCTTCCTCGGTGGAGCGAGCGTAGTTGATGACGATGTGCGCGCCCTCGGCGGCGAGACGCAGGGCGATCGCACGACCGATGCCGCGTGATCCGCCCAGCACGACGGCGCGCTTACCGGAGAGCGAGGGGTACATGCGAAGCAGTATCAGCGGGATCAGGGAGGTGCGCTAGGGCCAGCTGGGTGGAGGCGCGTCCGTGACGGACGTCATCCCCCGGCGATGCGCAACAGCAGGCGCTGCAGTTCAGGTGTCTGTGCCACGGCCTCGCGCAGAGCGTCGATCTCGTCTTCCGAGATGATCATCGGCGAGCGCTGGAACTGCCCGCGATGGCTGAAGTGGCAGAACCGGATCGACCGCGACCCGGCGGCCTCACCGTCGTCGAAGCGCATCAACTGGATAGCGGGCGCAGTGTGATCGCCGTCGAAGCCGGCCTCCTCGATGATCTGGCCGTCGCCCCAGTGCATCGAGAACGGGCGCGGGATCTTGCGTGCGGGCATGGTGATACCTCCGTTGCGATTGGGCGTTGCGATCATCTTTGCGGTCGATACTCGGGTCTGGTGGCGCGGCGCTAGTCTCCGGCGGCGCGTGCGCAGGCCTGCGCCAGGCGGCGGGCACTCTCGCGCAGGTCGTCCTTCGATGTCCAGGAGAACGCCAGCCGGATGTGCTGTCCGTCGGTCTCGTTGCCTTCCGGATAGAAAGCCCGTCCCACGGGGAAGATCACGCCTTCCTGCACGCCTGCGGCTTGCACCGCCTGCGCGGTCAGTCCGTCTTGCAGGGTGACCCAGAGGAAGAATCCACCCGCAGGGCGCTGGAACGTGAGGTACGGCTCCGCGAACTCGGTGAGCGCAGCGGAGAGGATGTCCATCTTCTCCTGATAGATCGAGCGCATCTTCGTCAGGTGGTCGTCGAGGCGGCCGCCTTCGAGGTACTGCGAGAGCGTGTGGTGTAGCAGCGCGCTGTTGCCCATGTCGAAGCGCACGCGGGCGATCACATCCACGATCTCGGGGCGCGCGTGCACCCAGCCGATGCGCAGGCCAGTCGCGATCACCTTCGAAAGCGTGCCGACGGTGAGGACGCCGTAGACACCGGCGAGCGCGGAGAGTGCCGGGGGGTGCGGGGTGTCGAAATGTAGCTCGCCGTAGGCATCGTCATCCATCACGAACGCCGAGTGCGCTGCAGCGATGCGCAGTAACTCCTCGCGGCGCTCGAGCGACATCGTGATTCCGGTCGGATTGTGGAAATTCGAAATCGTGTAAACGAACTTGACGGTTCTGCCCTCGGCGGCCAGCCGATCCATCGTCTCGGCTAGCTCGTCGGTGAGCATGCCGTCCTCGTCCATGCCGACGGCGACAACCTCCGCGCCGTGGCCGTGGAACGTGCGCAGCGTGCCGGAAAAGGTGGGCGCCTCACAGATCACCACGTCGCCGACCTCAAGCAGAGCGGCGCAGGCGGCATCGATTGCTCCGGCGGAACCGTTTTCGATGATGAAGTGGTCAGCATCGACCGCCAGCCCGCGGTCCCGCGTGTAGCGCTCCGCAAGCTGCGTGCGCAGGCGGTCGAGGCCCATCGCACCGCCGTAGCGGAGCGGGCCGTCGTCGTGGATCATGAGTGCTCGCTCGCTGGCGGCGATCAGGTCGGCGCGGGGCAGCGTGTCAGGGTCGGGAATACCGCCGCCGAGCGTGATCGGCGGGATCGGCGAGTCGATCGCGGAGGCCAGTCCCCAGTCGGTTGCCGTACCGGCGCTCATCACCATCGCGTTCTGATTCGCGAGTGAGACGATGTCGCGCGCAGACCACTGGCGCGCTAGCTCTTGCGCCAGATCGTCAGATACCTGTTCGATGGCCATGGGGAGACCCTTCACGTGTAATTGACGAATCGTAGTGGCCCTGACGGTTGGTCGGCAACCGGAACCCGCTCAGGATCGCGCTGAAGCGACGTCCCCAAGCGCTCTTCCGAGCAGCGAGATCGCCTCGTCGAGCTGCTGCGGGGGTAGTGCGGAGTAGACGAGTCTGACGCGGTCGCGCCCGCCCGATGACGCGTAGTAGCCGCTTCCCGGCGTAATCGCGACGCCGTGCGCCGCGGCTGCTTTCGTGACCGCGAGGGCGTCGAGCCCATCGCGCAGGTGCAGCCAGTGGAAGAAGCCGCCCGACGGCTTGCGGAAGCTCACATACGGCTCGCAGTGCTCCACCAGCGCCTGCGCCGACGCATCGCGCCGCTCGCGATAGAGCGCGCGAAGCTGCCCCACGTGTTCTTCGTGCGTGCCGGCTTCGAGGTACTCATGCACGGTGCGCAGCATCAGCGGCGAGGCACCGTTGTCGAAGCGCATGAAGGCGAGCCGCTCGATGATCAGCGGGTCGGCGACGACCCAGCCGACGCGCAGGCCGGTCGCGATCGTCTTCGAGAACGTGCCCACACGCAGGATGCCGCGCCCGCCCGCGACGGCGAAGAGCGAGGTCGGCGGCGGACCGTCGAGGTCGATGCCGGTGTACGCGTCGTCCTCGACGACGAGCGTGTGGTAGCGCGCCGCAAGCTGGGCCAGTTCCTCGCGGCGGTGCAGCGGGAGGGTCGAGCCGCTGGGGTTGTCGTAGTTCGCGATCACGTAGACGAGCTTGGCCGGCGCCCCGATCGCGCGCTGGTGCTCGAGCGCCGATGCGAGCGAGACCATCTGCAGGCCGTCGTCGTCCTGCGGCACCTCGATCAGACGCGCACCGCGGGCGCGGAAGGTGCGGATCGCGCCGGGGTAGGTAGGCGCGCCCACGATCACGACATCGCCGGGCGCTATGAAGGTGGCGGCGATGTTGTCGATGGCGTGCGCGCTGCCGGCAGTGAGTGTGACGTGGCTGGCGTCCAGCGGCAGGCCGGTCTCAGCGGACTGCTGCGCGGCGATCCATGCGCGCAGCGGCTCATAGCCCAGCGTACCGCCGTACGTGAGCGCCCCGGCCGGGTCGGCGTCGAGCGCCCGACGCGCGGCCTCCGCGAGCGCGTCCGCGGGCAGCGTCGCGCGATCCGGCACGCCGGCGTTGAGGTCGAACGCGAGGTCGGAGAGTGAGGTGGGGCGAGGCAGCTCGGAGACGACGGGCGCGAGCAGTCGCTCGATGTCGTCGGGCGTCCATGTGGAATCCGTGGGGAGAGTCACAGCCGCGTCAGCGTACGAGCACGTTCGCGGCCGGACAACCGATCCGCGAAAAGCAGACCGATGGACAGCGTCGAGGTCAGCGCACGATACTCCGGCCGAATCTAGATCAGCATCGCGGTCGGCGGAGGAACAAGATGGCTTCAGGCCCACTGGACGGTGTTCGCGTCCTCGAATTCACGCAGATCATCGCCGGACCCTTCGGCTGCCAGAACCTCGCGGACATGGGCGCGGAGGTGATCAAGGTGGAGCCGCCGGAGGGCGAGCCCTGGCGCATCTTCGGGCAGTTCATGCCGAACGAGTCGAAGACGTTCCAGTCGCTGAATCGGGGCAAGAAATCGCTGGTGCTGCGCATGGGCGACGAGCGCGCGCAGAAGGTGGTCCACGACCTGATCCCGGAGATCGACGTCGTGGTGATCAACTACCGGCCGGATGTTCCCGCGCGGCTCGGCATCGACTACGAGACGCTGCGCGCGATCCGGCCGGACCTGATCTACGTCGACAACACCGCGTTTGGACGCGAGGGGCCGTGGTCGCACCGACCGGGCTACGACATCGTCGTGCAGGCCGTCTCCGGGCTGATGGCTGGCGAGGCGAAGGTGGCCGACGACGGCTCCCCGGCGCAGATCACGTCGTCGGCGATGGCGGACTACGGCACGGGCATCGCGATCGCGTGGGGCGTCAGCGCGGCGCTCTTCCACCGCGAGCGCACCGGCGAGGGCCAGCTGATCGAGTCGACGCTGCTCGCGACCGCGCTGGCGATGCAGGGCACGCAGGTGATGTCGTTGCCACCCGTGGACGCTGCGGTGCGCGTGCCGATGATGGAGAACATCGATCGCATGCGGGCGGCGGGGGCGAGCTTCGGCGAGCTGGTCGAGGCGCATCAGCCGTGGGCGTCGTCGATCTACTATCGCCCCTTTGCCACCAGCGATGGCGCGGTCGCGATCGGGGCGCTCTCGCGTGGCCTGCGCGACAAGGTGCGCGCTGCGTTTGACGTCGATGTTCCCGATCAGGACGACGTTGACCTCGACGATCCGGCGATCATCGCGCAGTTCGCTGCGGTCGTCCCGCAGGTGGAGGACTTGGTGCGCAGCAAGACGACGGCCGAGTGGATGGAGATCTTCGATCGCGAGGGCGTGCCCGGCGGGCCGGTCAACTTTGCGGAGGACATGACGGACGACCCGCAGGTCGTCGCGAATGGCCTGATCATCGACCTCAACCACGAACTCTCGGGACCGCAGCAACAGGTGGGCCCGATCCTCAAGTTCTCAGCGTCGCCGCTGGTGCCGGACGGCGCATCGCCGCCGCTCGGGCGTGACACCGACGAGTTCGTCGGGCTGGCCGGCTACAGCGCCGAGCAGATCGCCGAACTGCGCGCCGCCGGGGTGATCGCCTAGCACGCTCTGACCCGCGCGGCGGGCTCTGGTAGGATTCGCGCGTTCGCCGAGGCGACACATTACGTGAGAGACCATTAGGAGTGTTCAATGGCATCGGGCCCGTTCGTCGGTATTCGCATCCTGGAGTTTTCACAGATCATCGCCGGCCCGCTGGGCTGCATGCTGCTCGCGGACATGGGTGCGGAGGTGATCAAGGTCGAACCGGTCGCGGGTGAGCCGTGGCGATTGACGGCGCAGTTCGTGCCGCTGGAGTCGAAGACGTACCAGGCGCTCAACCGTGGCAAGCAATCGCTCGCGATGGACCTCACCCAGCAGCAGTCGCAAGACGCGATCCACCGGCTCGTCGCCGACATCGATGTCGTGGTGATCAACTACCGCCCCGATGTCGCAGCCCGCCTCGGCATCGACTACGAGACGCTGAAGGCGATCAAGCCCGACCTGATCTACGTCGACAGCACCGCTTTCGGGCGCAAGGGTCCGCTGGCTCAACGCCCCGGCTACGACATCGTGATTCAGTCGTTCTCCGGCCTCACTGCCGCAGGCGGGCGTTTCGACGAGAACGGCAACCCGACGCTGCCCGGCGGCCAGCCGACGGCTGACAACCAGACCGGCTACGCGATCGCGTGGGGCGTCAGCGCGGCGCTCTTCCACCGCGAGCGCACCGGTCGCGGCCAGCTCGTCGAGACCTCGTTGCTCGCGAACGCGCTGATGGTGCAGTACGGCTCGTTCATGTCGCTGCCGGCGGGGGACGCGATGGTGCGCGGTGCGCTGCTGAAGCAGCTCGAGCAAGCGCAGGGGAGCGGGAAGTCCTATCGGGACTTCGTCGAGGAGCGCCGCGAGATGATGCGCCGTCGCGGCGCCGGCGGGGTCTACTACCGCTGCTTCAACACGAAGAACGGTGCGATTGCCGTCGGCTGCCTCTCGGTCTCGCTGCGCGAGAAGATGCGCCAGGCGCTCGACTTCACCGACATCCGCGACGAGCCGGACTACGACCCGCTCGCACCGGAGTCGCAGGCGTTCCAGCAGGAGCTGACGGCGAAGATCGAGGAGATGATCGAGGGTGATGACTCGGAGCACTGGATCGATGTGCTGGAGGGCGCGGGCGTGCCGGTAAGCGCGATCGAGTTCGTCGAGACGCTGGATCAGCACGAGCAGGTGATCGAGAACGGTTACGTGATCGACCTCGACCACGACATCACGGGCCCGCAGACACAGGTGGCGCCGCCGATCAAGATGAGCGACTCGCCGCCGCAGGCGCAGGGCGCCTCGCCACCGTTGGGGCGCGACAACGATGCGATACTGGCGTCGGCTGGCTACTCGTCGGACGAGATCACGGCGATGCGTGACGCTGGAGCCATTCGCTAGGAGCGATCGATGAACGAGCAGGCAGTGATCGAGCGCATGACGGAGCGGGGCCTGCGCCTTGCCACGGCGGAGTCGACGGTGGGCGGACTGATCGGGCACCTGCTCACCAACGTGCCGGGGTCGTCGAAGGTCTTCGTCGGCGGTATTACCGCCTACGCCGGCGGCGCGAAGGCCAGCGTGCTGAAGATCGACATGGACACGATCCGCAGCGAGGGCTCGGTCGCCGGCAAGACCGTCGGGGCGATGGCCGCGAGCGTGCGCGCCGCATTCGACGTCGATGTCGCGGTCTCCGAGTCCGGCATGGCCGCGCCGCGAGACCCGTCACAGCCCGCGAAGGGTACGTACTACATCGGCATCGAGGCCGAGGGCTACGAGCGCGTTGAGCGCTACGAGTTCGACGGCGACCGTGAGTCGACGAAGCAGCAGGCCGCCGATCAGGCGCTGCAACTGGTGCTCGACTACCTCGACAGCACCTCGTGACGCAGCCGCCGCAGGAACCGACCGAGGCACCGCAGCCGGTCGCCGCACCCGACCTCACGACGGGAGAGTGGCTGCAGGGCGACCCGGTGCAGATCCAGGGCAGCGGTCAGCCTGTGCTGATCGACTTCTGGGACTACACCTGCATGAACTGCCTGCGCACGCTGCCGTACGTCGAGGGGTGGCACCAGCGCTACAAGGATCTCGGGCTGCGCGTCATCGGCGTGCACACGCCGGAGTTCTCCTTCGCGCGTAACCCGGAGCACGTGCGACGGGCGATCGAGAGCCACGGCATCACGTATCCGGTCGTGCTCGATGCCGACTTCAGCATCTGGAAGTCCTACGAGAACCAGTACTGGCCCGCCAAGTACTTCGTCGACCAGGCCGGGCTGATCCGCGCGCGGCATTACGGCGAGGGCGGCTATGCCGACTCCGAGGGCTTCCTGCAGACGATGCTGCGCGAGCAGGATGGCTTCTCCGCCGACCTGCCCGCCGTGATGGACGCCGTGCGCCCGGAAGACGCCGTGGGCGCGGTCTGCTACCGAGTCACGCCTGAGCTCTACTGCGGCTACCAGCGAGGGTTGATCGGGAACGTCGGTGCGGTCGCGCCGGACAGCCCGATGACGTACACGGACCCGGGCAAGCACGTGGAGGGCACGCTCTACCTTGATGGCGACTGGCTGCTCTCGGCCGAGAGCCTGGGCCGGCCCTTCGGCGCGCAGACGCCGAGCCGCACCCACCTCGCGTTCATGGCCGTCGACGTCAATCTCGTGATGCACCCGCCGATCACCGGTGACGCCGCGAAGGTCCGTGTGCTGCTCGACGGCGAGCCGATCGACGCGTCGATGGCTGGCGATGACGTCGTCGATGGGGTCGCGAGCGTCGATATGCCGCGGATGTACAGCCTCGTCAAAGGGGATGACGCGGAGCGGCACGAGCTGGTGCTGGAGACCGAATCGGATGGTCTGGCCGCGTTCGCATTCACGTTCGCGTCCTGTGTCGTGCCTGCACCGTGAGTGATGGCGAATCGGCTTCGGGGTTTGCGGTAAGTCCCTGTACTGTGAGAATCCTCAGAAGCGGAACTTCACTGTGACGAAATGCTTGGAGCAGCCCCCCTGGTAGAGCCACGCAACCTCAACGTCTTCTTCGACGTCGACAACACGCTGATCATGTGGAACGGCAAGCTGCGCAACCACGTGCGCGATGTCTTCGAGCGCCTGCGCGACGGCGGGCACACCATCTACGTCTGGTCGGGCGTCGGTATCCGACGCTGGGACATGAAGCGGCACGAGCTCGATGACTTCGTCGAGGAGTACTACATCAAGCCGCTCGACCGGCACCACGAGCGTCTTGAGACGCTGGGCGTGCCGATGCGGCCGGACTTCGTGATCGATGACCACCGTCAGGTCGTCGATGCCTTCGGCGGCTACCACGTCTCCGACATGCCCGGCGCGGACGACGCGGAGCTGCTCGATGCGCTCGCGGCGATCGAGGAGCACGCGGCCTCGGCCGACGATTGGCCAGCCTCGCTGCCGCTGCTCGGGTAGGCCTACCGGCCGCCTAGCCCCCGGACTGAGCCGACAGGTACTCCCGCAGCATCGTCGCCACGCGGCTGCGCTCCAGCATCGCTGCTGCTCCGGCGCGTTCCGACCCGGAGTCCGATGCCTCGGCGAATTGCGAGAGAGCCATGCGAGCGCTCGACTCCTGCCCCATGCGCAGCAGCGGCTCGACGATCGACCAGACGGAGACGCCCGAGAGACGCTCCGCGTTCGCGGCGACGTACATCGTCCAGTCGAGTGCCCGCTGGCGCATGTCGTAGTGCGAGAAGAGGCGGTAGTCGGGATCCCACAGGTCATCCGACGTGAAACAATCCGCGTCCCACTCGATCGGGAGCGGGCGGTCTGAGCCCGAGTCGGGGTCGAGCGCGCTCAGCCAGAGCAGCGTCGCGAGCGCGAGCGATGACTGGTGGTAGTTCCCGCCGCCGCTGATCGTCCACGAGAACGCGTACGCGTCACTCATCGCGCCCAGCACGCGCTCGTCGATTGAGAGTCCCGCGCCGAGCAGGGTGCGCGTCACGAGCAGATGGCCGATGAAGCGGGCGTCGTCGCCCTCAGCCGTCTCGCCGGTCGGCAGCGTGAGCGATGCCTCCGCGTCTTCGGCGAAGCAGGCGAACGTGTACTGCTGCCCGCAGTCGCGACGAATCGCGCCGGGCTGATTCTGCGTCTCGATCAGGCGGTCGAGATCCGACGGGTCATCGACCCTGCCACCGTCGCGAACCTGCGGCCAGAGGCGCAGTGCCAGGTCAATGATCTCGCTCTCACTCATGGCTGGAAGCTTCAAATGCGGCGATTGCTGTGTCAATGCACGCAGGCGAGCAGCGCGTGTCAGGGCCGCCGGATCATCGAATGGTGGCCGAACGAGACGGCGCCCCCTACGATCGCGACGTGCCGAATCCGCTTCTCCGATTAATCCGCGTCGCTGCGCTTGTCACCGTCGCGCTGGCTGTGGCGTGCAGTGGTGACGATGCCCCGCCCGCGGACGCGTCCCCATCGACGACCGCAGTAGCAACTGCTGCGGCGACGGCCACTGCGACATCGACGTCCGCTCCCACCGCCGCGCCGACGGCGACGCCCGGCGAGGCCGAGGTCGTAGCTTCGACCGCGAGCATCCCGACCGCCGAGCTCGGCATCATCGAGTTCACGCGGGCCGATGGCGTGGTATTCGCGCTGCCCGTGGAGGCGCCGTCCGCGCGCGAGTTCAGCATCGGGCTCTCGGGACGTCGGACGCTCGGTGAGCCGGGGGTGCCGCGTGGGATGCTCTTCCGCTACTCGGAGGAGCGACAGGGCGCGTTCTGGATGAAGAACACGCACATCGACCTGGCGATCGCGTTCGTCTCGACTGAGGGAGTGATCGTCGATATCCGGGAGATGGTGGCGGAATCGCTCGACCTCGTCACCCCGAGCGCGCGCTACATCGATGCGGTCGAGGCGCCGTCGGGCTGGTACGCCGAGCGCGGCATCGATGTCGGCGCGACGATGCGACTGCTCTTCTCGCTGCCTGCCGACTAGCTTGCCGACGCAGCGCAATCTCGCGCGGCGCTCGCTATACTGCGCCGACTCGCCATCGCGGGTTAGCAACACGACAGACAGCGAGGGGATCCAATGTCTGACACAACCTTTGAGCACAATGGTGTCTCGGTCAGCGGCTATATCGCGGAGCCTTCGGGCGACGCGAAGGGCGGGCTGATCGTGATCCAGGAGTGGTGGGGCCTGAACGATGACATCAAGGGCATCGCCGACCGCTACGCCGCGGAGGGCTTCGTCGCCTTCGCGCCGGACATGTATCACGGCGACATGAGCACCGAGCCGGATGAGGCACGGAAGCTGGCGATGGCGCTGGACCGCGATATCGCCGGTCGCGAGCTCGATGCCGCGATCGAGCACCTGAAGGCTGAGCACGGCGTCGCCAAGGTCGGCAGCGTCGGCTACTGCATGGGTGGCAGCCTGACGCTCGGCACCGCGACGCGCCCGACATCGACGGTGGACGCGATCCACGCCTACTACGGCGCGCCGCGGCTGACGCCCGACGAGATCGCCTCGATCAGCGTGCCCGTGATGGGGTCGTATGGCGGCGAGGACCAGGGCATCCCGGCCGAGCTTGTGAACGAGTTCCAGCAGGCGCTTGATGCGCAGGGAACGCCGAACGACATCAAGATCTACGAGGGTGCCGCGCACTCCTTCTTCAACGCCGGTCCGGCGCACCACGAGGAAGCATCGCAGGACTCGTGGACGCGATCGGTGTCGTGGTTCACCGAGCACCTCGCTTAGGGCGCGAGATCGAGCGTCGCTAGTACCAGTCGTCCTCGATCACCTTCGAGGCGTGGCGCGCGAGCGTGACGAGGATCTGCTCCTGCTCGTCGCTGAACAGCCGTCCTCGTGAGCGGTCGGTGACGTAGAGTGCCCCACGCACCTCGCCGCCCGCCCACAGCGGCACGCCGAGGAACGCCCGCATCTCCGGGTGTCGCGGCGGGAAGCCGAACGCGCGCTCGTGCTGTTCGACGTTCTCGATGTGTACCGGTCGGCCATCGGCCCGCAGCGAACCCAGCGGGCCGTGGCCCTGCGGCGGCGTGCGCAGGCCGCCAAGCTCCTCGCTGCTCAGCCCGGACGTGATGAACCCGATCGTGCGGTCGCCACTGTCCGTCACCGCGAGCGCCGCGTAGCGCGCCGAGGTCAGCGAGCGGGCGAGGTCGGCGACGATTTGCAGCGCGTCGTCCGGCCGGTGGCGTTCGGGCAGGCGGCGTAAGCGCTGTGAGAGCGCCCGCAGGGCACGCGTCTCGGGGTCACGTCGGAGGAGTGTGAGCCGCACGAGTGCAGGCTACTGCATGGTGGCGCCTGTGGTGGCATCGTCCGCGCTGGATTCGTCTGCCTCGGCGTCGTCAGCGTCGAAGAAGCGCAGCGTTTGCGCGTCGATCGCCAGCGCCACCGTCTCGCCTTCCGAGGGACGTGCGACGCCGCGCCATCGCGCCTCGATGCTGCGACGCCCGGCGATCGAGACGTCGAGCACCGCCGACGGCCCGTCCGGGCGGCTGTGCTGCACGGTCGCACGGATCGTGTGGCTGTCGCCGGCTGCGGTCGGCACCGCTTCGATGCTCGATGGGTGCGCCATCACGACCACGCCGCGTCCGGCGAGCGGCTCGGGGACGTCGGTCGCGATCGAGCCCGCGCCGGCTTCGACGATGCGCGTGCGCTCGCGGATGCCCCGGAGCAGCGTCACGTAGCCGACCATGCGCGCGATCCGCGCCGTCTGCGGGTGCGCGAGCACGTCGCTGAGCGGCCCCGCCTGCAGCACGCGCCCCTCGCCCATGATCACGAGATCGTCGGCGATCGCGATCGCGTCGCGCAGGTCGTGGCTGACCATCACCGACGTCGTGTGTAGCGAGGTGAGGATTGTGCGCAGCTGGACGCGCAGATCTTGCTTCAGGCTCTCGTCGAGTGCGCCGAGCGGCTCGTCGAGCAACAGCACACCGGGCTCGGGTGCGAGCGTGCGTGCGAGCGCGACGCGCTGACGCTCACCGCCGGAGAGCTCGTGCATCTGCCGGATGCCGTGGTCGCGCAGGTCGATCAGCGCCAGCAGGTCGCTGACACGCTGGTCGCGCTGGGGCGTCGGCCAGTTCGCCATGCGCAGCCCGAACTCGATGTTCCGGCGCACGTCGAGGTGCGGGAAGAGCGCCAGTTCCTGGAACATCAGGCCGACGCCGCGCTGGTGAGGCGGGCTGCCGAGGATCGAGCGGCCATCGATCAGCACATCCCCTGCGTGCGGCGATTCGAGTCCAGCGATCACGCGCAACGCGGTGGTCTTGCCGCAGCCCGATGGGCCGAGCAGGGCGACGGTGCGCCCATCCTCGACGGTGAAGGAGGCGTCGTTGAGTGCGGCGACGTCGCCGTAGCGGTGCGTCAGCGCCTGCACGCTCAGCGTCGCCATGGGTGACCGATCGTTCGCTGGCGACGCAGCGACTGAGCAGGGCGCGGCTTAGAAGGGCGAGACATCGCGGTACCTCAATCGCTCGATCGCGAGGAAGCTCGATGTCGTGACGACCAGCAGCACGACTGACATCGCGAGAGCGCGCCCGAGATTCGCCTCGCCCGGCCGGCCCAGCGCCTCGAAGATCGCGATCGGCATCGTCGCGAATTCCTGCCGTCGTAGCAGCAGCGTCGCGCCGAATTCGCCGAGTGAGATCGCGAGCGCGAAGACGGCGCCTGCGAGCAGCGCGCGCGACGCGATCGGCAGTTCGACGAGCCGCCAGACGCGCCACGGCGACGCGCCGAGCATGCGCGCCGCTTCCGGCACTCGCGGGTCGATACCGCGCAGCACCGCCAGTACGGCGCGCAGCACGAACGGGTAGGCGATCAGCGCATGCGCCGCGAGTACCAGCCACGCCGAGCCGCGCAGGTCATACCAGCCGCGGTTGAACGTTGTCAGGTAACCGAAGCCGAGCACGACGGCAGGAACGGCCAGCGGCAGCATCAGTGCGCCGTCGAGCAGCGGCGTCAGTCGGCCCGTCGAGCGCGCGATCGCGGTCGCCGCGGCGGTGCCGACGATGACTGCGATCAGCGTCGCGCCGACCGCGAAGGTGAGACTCCAGCGCACCGCGTTCAGCGGCTCGATGTAGGAGACGCGGCCGGTCTCCTCGAAGAGGCGCGTGAAGTTCGCGCCCGTCAGCGCTCCGTCGCCGCCGATCGTGAACGCGCCGTGGATGAGAGCGGCGATCGGCGCGAGCACGAGCAGCCCGAGTGTCGCAGCGACCGCGATCATCAAGCCGCGCTCTGCCATCGATGTCGCGGCGAACGGCTTCGCGCGGTCGGTACGCAGTGCCTGTGTGACGGCGGCGCGACGCTGTAGCGAGGAGTAGAGCGTGAGCGCGGCGAGCGTGGTGCCGAGCTGCACGAGCGCGAGGATCGAGGCTGCCGGCAGTTCCACGAGCCGCGTCGCGAGGCGGTAGATCGAGACCTCGAGCGTATCGAGCGGGCCGCCCATGAAGCGCCCCCCGGCGCCGAGCACCAGTACGACGCCAAACGAGGTGAACGCGAACGTGAAGACGAGCGCCGCCGCCGAGGCGATCGCGGGGGAGAGCGCGGGCAGCGTGACGTGCCGGAACGTTGCCCAGCGCCCGGCGCCGAGCAGCCGCGCCGCCTCCTCCGTCTGCGCGTCGAGGTTCGCCCAGACGCCTGAGACGAGCCGGATCACGATCGAGACGTTGTAGAAGGCGTGCGCCAGCAGGATCACCCAGATCGTGCCGAGCGCGTCGACCCTCGCGAGGCCGAACGAGGCGAGCAGGTCGTTGAGCCAACCTCGCGGTCCGAGCAACTGGCTGAACGCGAGCGCCACGACCAGCGTTGGCATCACGAATGGCGCGGTGACGAGTGCCTTAGCGAGCGCGCGCCCTGGGAAGCGGATCAGTGCGAAGACATATGCCGCCGGGATGCCAATCGCGAGTGCGAGCACCGTCGACGCCAGCGCCTGACCGGTCGTGAATGCGAGCCGCCCCCAGTAGAAGCGGTCACCGAGCACATCGACGACCACGCTGGACGAGAGCGATCCGTCCGGCGCGACCCCGCGCCAGAACATTGCGGCCAGCGGCCAGAGCAGGAACGGGACGACCAGCGCCAGCGCCGGGATCGCCCAGCGCCAGCCAGTGGTCGAGCGGCGCTGCATCACCGCCGCATGATCTCCGTCCACTCGCGGATCCAGCCATCGATCTCGTCCTGATCGACATCGATCTCGGCCGCTTCAACATCGACGTTGGCCCACTGCCACCAGTCGGGCGTTTCGACGTCCGGGATCACCGGGTAGACGAACATCGTCGATGGGATCTGCGACTGGAACGCGTTCGAGAGCATGTGGTCGATGAACGCGCGGGCAAGGCCCGGATGCTCGGCTCCGCGCAGCACGCCAGCGGCTTCGACCTGCCGGAAGAGCGGGCCCGGGATCACGTTCGACGTCGGGGGCTCATCGACGGGTGGGTCGGCGAAGAAGAACTCCGCCGCCGGGCTCGTCGTGTACGAGACGACGAGCGGACGATCGCCGCCCCAGTGCGAGAAGTGCGTGTAGTAGGCGTCAGACCAACCATCGGTGACCATCACGTCGTTCGCGCGCAGGTCGCGCCAGAAATCCTGCCAGTCGCCGTCGCCGAAGTGCGCGACGGTCGAGGCGAGGAACTGGAGCCCCGGCGACGAGGTTGCTGGATCCTCGACGACGAGCTTCCCGCGCCAGCTCTCGTCAGTCAGTTCCTCGAAGCTCGTCGGTGCGGGCAGCCCCGCAGCGCGGTCGAGATTGAGGTTGACGTAGCCGAAGTCGGTGGGCGTCACGGTCTTCGTGTCGCCGAACTGATCGCGGATGTCCCCGGGGATCTCGCCGCGGCGGCTTGCCGTGAACGAGCAGAACACGTCCGCGTCGTCGGCCCGCTGGTAGCTGAGGTTGTCGACCCCGAATAGCACGTCCGCTTCCGGGTTGCCCGCGCTCAGGATGGCGCGGTTCACCACCTGGTTCGCGTCTCCTCCCTGAAGGAAGGTGACGGTGACCCCGTGCTGCTGCTCGAAGGCCGCGATCACCTCGTCGGTGGCGTCGAACGAGTCGTGCGTGAGCACGATCAGTGTGTCGCCGGTCGGGGATTCGTCGGGGCATGCTCCGTCGTCGTCGCGACTGCACGCCGCAAGCAGCAGCGCAGTCGCGACGAAGGCGACAAGTATTGATTTGGCTCGCATCTCAGGGTCCTTCCCTGTGCTGCGAGACCGCTGCCTGATGTAGTTGTGATTGCCGCTCTCGGGGATCGGGCTCAGCCGGCCTGATTGTCCCTCGGGGCGAATAACCGCAGTTCCTACGCACGTACAAACGTGATCAGGTTCCAGGGGTTGGCGGTCTGTCCGCCTCTCAGCCCGAAGGCACCCCCAGCGGTCTCCTTACGGATGACGGGGGCAGGGTTGCACCGCCCTCGACGGACGTCAAGCAGCGATCGAGGGGCGGACGCCGGCGCCGGTGGGACGCGCTACTGGAGGCGGCGTAGTCGCGGCAGGAAGATGGTCGCGAAGGTGACGATCACGAGCAGGATCGCACCCATCGAGCCGATCGTGAGCTGCGGCCCGATGATCGAGGCGAGCACACCGAAGACGAACGTCCCGAACATCGAGAGGTTCATCTGCATCATCTGCACGCTCATCACGCGGCCCCGGTACTCGTCCTCGACGTACGTCTGGAGCAGCACGTTGCTGACCGACATGCGCAGGCTCTGCCCGGCACCGACGACGATCACGACGCCGATGATCACCGGCCAGAACGTGGTCATCGGGAAGGCGAGCAGCGCGAATCCGCTGAAGAACCCGCCGACGAGCAGCAACCGGCCGCGGTTGCGTTCCGGCAGCGAGGCGATCACCAGCGTGGTCACGAACGAGCCGATCGCGGTGACGCTCATCAGATAGCCGACGGTCTCCGGGCCGCCCTTGAGCACATCGATTACGTAGCCCGGCAGCATCATCTGGTACGGCATCGAGAAGATCACGATCGAGAGGCTGGTCACGAGCAGCGTGAGAATCGTCGGGTTGTGCCGGATGTAGCTGAGGCCGGCGATGATCTCCTTGATACCGCCGCCACCACGACCGCGGCCGCCGCCACGCATGCCCGGGCCGCGACCGCCACGGCCACCCTGCGGGGCGCCTGCGGGGGCGCTCGCACGCACCTCCTCGGGGCTGAGGATCGGCACCTTCGCCAGCATCACCACTGACCAGATGTAGAACCCGACCATCACGAAGTAGACGGCTTCGCCACCGTAGGCTGCGAGTAGCACGCCACCGGCCGCCGGGCCGACAAGTCGCATCAGGTTCATCGTGCCCATGCTGAGCGCGGTCGCGTTCATCAGCCGGCCCATGCCGACGACCTCGGGCATCATCGCCTGTCGCGATGGCATCATCATCGCCATCACGCCGCCCTGCACGACCGATGCGGCGAGCAGATGCCAGAAGACGAGCCCGTCGGTGAAGAGCAGGATCGCGACGACGAGCGCATTTGCGGCGCTTACGCCCTGGCCGATCTGCACCACGAGCTTCTTCGGGTAGCGGTCGGCGACGAGCCCGCCCCACATGGTGAGGGCGATGCCCGGAATCGCCTGCGCGAGCGCGACGGTGCCCAGTGCGGCGTACGAGCCGGTGAGCTGGAAGACGATCACGGCGCGCACGAGCTGCTGCATGTTCATCGCACCGAAGGAGCCGAGCTGCGCAAGCATGTACCAGCGGAAGCCCGACTGGCCGAGCGACTCGAACGTGCGGAAGCGCTTCTTCTGCTCCGGTGGTTCGACGTATCCCGCGACGGCGGTGGGCGCCGCGCCGTTCGGAGGTGCGGCGGCTGGTGCGGCTACAGCCGTTGCTGTTGCCCCGTTGTCGTTGCCATTGCCGTAGATGCGCGCGGCGAGGTTGTACTGCTCGGGAGCGGTCGCACCGTTGCCGTTGCCGTTCGTCGGCGCGGCGGCACCGGTGCCGCTCTCGTCACCGTAGACCTGCGCGGCGAGGTTGTACTGCGGTGGCGCGCTGGCGCCGTCGCCGCCATTCGACGAGTGCCCGTTGCCGTTGGTGGGCGCGCCCTCGTCGTGTGTTCCGTTCGCGGTGCCGTTGGTCGAGGCGTCGCCGTAGATACGCTCGGCGAGGTTGAAGCCGTCGCGCGCGTCGTCAGCGTCGGGGGTGCGTGGAGCCGGAGGTTCGGCTGTCGTCATACGAGCCTTCGCTACGTCGCCAGGTTCGGCCGAGGAGCCCGTGCCGACCGTGACGTTCACGGCAAGGTCACATCCTAGCAGGCGAAGTGATCGCTTCGCTAGTGAGGGACGCTACTAATTACATAAGAGACGGCACTGAATCTGAAACCGGTATTAACCAACTGTAGACCGCTCAAAAAGAGCTCAGCAGGGTGCAGTCCTAGAGCGTGTCCTCGGGCCGCAGTCCGAACATCGTCCAGCCCGGTCGATCCGCGCCGGGGCCCTCCATCGCAACGCCGAGCCCGGCATCCCGTGGGGTCCGCATCGCGAGGTCGATCGCCCAGCTCGAGAGGCTCTGCACGCGTTCCATGTTCGCCATCTCGTCGAGACTGAAGTAGCCCGCCCCGATGATCTCGTCGTTGTCGAACGAGGTCTCGCCGGGCTCCGCGTCGAGGCGGAAGACGATGTAGATGTTCGTGCTCGGCCCGCCGATGCCACCGCCGATGGCGTGGCGGAAGCCGATGGCGTCGCGGATCTTCGCGGTCACGCCGGCCTCCTCAAGCACCTCGCGCTCGATCGAGAGTGCGATGTCCTCATCGGCCTCGGCATATCCGCCGGGGATCTGCCAGGCGCCGCGGTTCGGGTTCTGCCCGCGCTGCACGAGCAGCGCCTTGTCGCCGGAGAAGACGACGGCGCCGACGCCGATCGAGAAGTCTCCGAAGTGGATGAAGCCGCAGCCTTCGACGTCCGGACAGGACTGCCGTTCGCGTCCGCCGTCTTCGCGTGATGTCAGGGTGAGCCCGCAGCGCGGGCAAAAGTTCATAGATGCCATGCGGCCATAGTAGGGGGTCGGCGCAAGTCCGGCGCCGCAGCGCCGTCGCTGGTTCGCCCGTCAGGCCCGTTTGATCGGCCGCTCGCTAGACCCGACCGGCCTCGAACTCGAGCTTCCCGCGCGCGATGTTGAAGCGCAGCACATCCGACGAGCCGCCGGCCAGCCGCCACGACCGTGAGACGCGGTAGAGCCGCTCAAGCGGGTGCCCCTCGATCAACGCCTCGCCACCGCCGAGCTGAATCGCGGCATCGACGACACGACCGGCCGCCTCGGCCGCGAAGACCTTGGCGATCGCGCCCTCATTCATGATGTCCACGTCGTCGTCGGCCAGCCGCGCGGTGCGGTAGAGGGTGCTGCGGATCGCGTACGTCTCAAGCATCATCTGGCCGAAGACGGCGCGCACCTGCTCGCGCTCGCCGAGCGAGGTGCCGCTGCGGTGTGGCTTCGAGATGTGCTCGCGCGTGTGCTCCACGACCCACATCGCCGTGCCGCTGGCCTGAGCCGCGATCTGCAGCCGCTCGCGGCCGATGTTGCCCATCGCGCGCGGCATTCCCTGTCCGACCTCGCCGATCACATGCGTCTGCGGCACCCGCATCTCGTCGAAGTTCATCGCGCAGTGCGTCCCGCCATCGAGGCTCACGAAATCGTCTTCGCGAGTCAGCCCCGGCGCGTCATGATCGACGATCAGCATCGCCGGTCCGCCGGGGCCGTCGCCTTCCTCGACGTTGACGAGCACGGAGTAGAAGTCGGCCGCGCTGCCGCCGCTGACGAACGACTTGCGTCCGTTAACGATGAAGTCATCGCCGTCGCGGCGGGCGGAGGTGCGCGCCGAGCCGTCCGAGGACTCGGTGAAGGCGAAGGCGTTGCGCACCTCGCCACGGATCAGCGGTTCCATGTACCGCTCGCGGAGCAGCCCCTCGGAGCGGGCGAGGATGCCGGGGCCGGGGCCGAAGACCGATCGCGTGATGCGCAGGTTGCCGGCGGCCAGCGTCTCGCGGGCGACGGTGAGCGCCAGCGGGCCGGCCTCGGTGCCACCGACCTCGCTTGGCTGGGTCATGCCGAAGAAGCCGAGGTCGCGGGAGCGCTCGATCACTCGCTGGCGGACGGTGGCCTCGTCGAGCGTCCCGGCGTCGAGTTGCTCCTCGAGCGGACGTAGGTCAGCCTCCACGAAGATCTCGATGCGGTCGCGCAGTTCCGTCAGTTCCTGGGTCAGTTGTTCGGGCATGAGTCCTCCGCAGCTGCTGACCGGAGGCTAGCGCTTCGGATGGAGGTTCTCCAGTCGCTCGCGTTCATCGACCGGGAGCTCGTCGTGGATCGTGCTCGCCGAAGCGACCCTGGACGTCGTCGGTTCACTGCGCTGGACGCGCTCCGTCGGTGGTTCGCCTGTATGTAGGTCCGAAGCCGAGCATCGGGAGCAGCCGGGTCATACCTGTGACGGCGTCGAGGATCGAGCGGAACCGAGCCCGCAGCGTGTCACGCATCGCGACCTCCTCGTCAGTCTGATCTGATCTTGATCGTGGGCGTCCGCAGCGCCCGTGCCGAGAGCAGAACGGCCCCCGCGGCGCGGGTCGAAGGTCAGCTTGCCGGTGTCTCAGCCCGCTGGCGGCAGGGCGTCGGCGATCTCCAGCGCGATCTCGGCGGGTGGTTGCGAGGCGTCGAGCGCGAGGTGCGTCTGCGCCTCGCCCGCCTTCACCATCTCGTAGCTCTCGACGTGACGCTGGAACGCGGGCTGATCGACGTCGGTGTCGTGTTGTTCCCGCTCGCGCTGCGCCAGCCGCGCGAACGCGGCGTCGTCGGAGAGCCGCAGCTCGGCGATCACGGCGGGCACGCCGGCCTCGCGTGCGACGCGCGCGGCCGCGGCGCGATCGACGGCGCGACCGTGCACGCCATCCAGGATCACCGGCCGGCCTGCAGCGAGGTGGGCGGCGGCGCGGTTCCGCATCTCGTCGTACGTGCGCTCGCTCATCTCCGCCGAGTACGCGCCCGCCTCGTATTGCTGCCACATCGTCGTCGAGAGACCTGCGGCCTCGGCGAGCTCGTGGCGGATCACGTCGGAGGAGACATGGGCCGCGCCGATGCGACCGGCGAGGGTCGCGCCGACCAGCGTCTTTCCGGTGCCGGAGAGCCCGGCGAGGATGATCAGCGCAGGGCCGCTGCGTCGCTCTGCGTATTCGGCGGCGAGCCGGAAGTAGCGGGCGGCGGACGCCGCGAGTTCCGCCTGCTGCGCCGCTGGAACCTCCGGCGCGCCCGCGCCGATCGACTCCACCTTTCCGCGCACGAAGGCACGGAAGGCGCGATGCAGCGGCTGGAGCACGCCGATCGTCTCGTCGCCCGTGGCCGCGATGTAGCGCCCGGCGAACTTGTCGCCGAGGTCGGGGCGACCGAGGGCTTCTAGGTCCATGGCGAGGAACGCCACGTCGTAGCCGACGTCGAGATAGCGGAAGTGGAACCAGTCGTTGAATTCGACGCAGTCGACGATCGTGATCTGCTCGGCGCTGTCGCCGAGTACGTAGACATGCTTCGCCTGCAGATCGCCGTGCCCCTCGACGACGCGACCGGCAGCCAGGCGCTCGTCGAAGAGCATCGCCTGCGCGTCGATCGTCTCCGCGACGAACGCCTCCAGCGCCGCCGCATCCTCGGCGCGCCAGGTGCCGCCGATGAAGCCTTTCGCCTCGCCGTACTCGCGTTCCCACCACGCTCGCTCGGCGGCGACGCCCGCGTAAGTGGGGTCGTTTGCGACGACCTCCGCGCCCGTATGCAACGCGACGACGCGACTGGCGATCTGCTCGACCACGTCCTCGGGTGCCGCGCCGGTCGCCAGCAGTTCGTCGAGCGTGCGGTCGTCGGGCAGGCGGCGCATCTTCACGGCGTGCTCGACGACCTCGCCGCCTCCCTCGATGTCGCCCTCCACGGCGAAGCGCCCGTCCGACGTGCGCACGATCGGGACGACGTCGATGTAGACGTCGGGCGCGAGGCGGCGGTTGAGCGCGACCTCGGCGCGGCAGAACCGCTCGCGCGTCTCGGCATCGAGCTGCTGGATGAAGCCGAAATCGACGGGCTTCTTCGTCTTGTAGACGACGTCGCCGGCGAGGAAGACATAAGAAATGTGCGTCTGGCGCAGCTCGATCTCGTCGGGCGCGTGCGGGTACGCAGCGGGGTCAAATAGCGCTCGGACGTAATCGGGCAGCGCGTCAGCGGTCATAGGTTCACTCTAGATCGAATCTGTAGGGGAAATCCCTGCCAACCGATCATAATGTGGCGTCTACAATGTATGTTGCAGGCGGGGTGATGTAGCTCATGAATCGATTCTTCCGTACCGGCAACCACAACACTGAAGGTATCGACCAGCCGCCGACGCCTGTGCAGTGTCGCGGCTGCGAGACCGATCTGACGAACGACACACACTTTGCGCAGACGGGCATCTGCGCCGCCTGCGGCCGCGTGGAGCCAATCTCCGCCGCGCAGTGGATCGACCTGCTCTTCGACACCGATTCATTCGACGAACGCTTCTCCGGCGTGCGCACCCCCGACCCGCTGGAGTTCTCCGACTCCCGCCCCTACATGGAGCGACTGGAAGAGGCGCGCGAGAAGAGTGGCGAGCGCGAGGCCGTGGCCACGGGTACCGCCGAGATCGGCGGCCACAGCGTGGTCGTCGCGGTCTCGGACTTCCGCTTCATCGGTGGCTCGATGGGATTCGCCGTCGGCGAGCGCGTCGCGATCGCGATGGACGAGGCGCGCAAGGCGAAGGTGCCGTTTGTCGTTGTGACGTCGTCCGGTGGCGCGCGCATGCAGGAAGGCATGGTCGCGCTGCTGCAGATGGCGAAGACGGCCGCCGCCGCGCAGCGTCTGCATGAGGCCGGCGTACCGATGATCGCCGTGCTTGGCGACCCGACGACCGGCGGGGTTTACGCCTCCTACGCGAACCAGTGCGACGTGATCATCGCGGAGGCGCACGCGCTGATCGGCTTCGCCGGCCCGCGGGTCCGCGCCGTGCACGACGAGGACGAGGAGCGCGAGACGCTCTACTCCGAGGATCTGCTTGCCGCCGGTCTCGTCGATGCCGTGCTCGACCGAGAGAGCCTGCGTGACCACCTGCTGCGTGCGGTCACGTTGCTCCAGCCCGCCGTCGCGCCCGACCTCGATCGACTGGAGCCGGAGGTCGCGCCACGCGCCGTCGATCGCGGCTGGCCGGTCGTGGAGCGCGCCCGCGAGAAGAACCGCCCGACGGCTATGCACTACATCAACGGGATCTGTTCCGACTTCATGCCACTGCACGGCGACCGCAGCGGTGTCGATGACCCGGCGCTCGTCGGCGGTCTCGGCCGCATTGGCGACACGAACGTCGTGCTGATTGGACAGGAGCGCGGCGATCGCACGGCCGAAGGCGAGCGTCGCAACGGCCGCGTCGCGCCCGCCGGCTACCGCAAGGCGCTACGCCTGATGCGGCTCGCCGACCGGCTCGAGTTGCCGCTGATCACCTTCGTCGACACGCCCGGCGCGCACGACGGCATCGCCGACGAGGCGCAGGGGCTCGCCGGCGCGATTTCCGACTGCCTCGCGGGCATGGCGGCGCTGACGACACCATCGGTCGCGATCGTGATCGGCGAGGGCGGGTCGGGTGGCGCGCTGGCGCTGACCGTCGCTGACCGTGTGCTGATGCAGCAGAACGCGATGTTCGCGGTCACCTCACCCGAGGGCGCGGCGGCGATTCTCTTCCGCGATCGCGAACGGGCACCGGAGGTCGCTGAAGCGCTCGGCGTGGCCGCCACGGATCTGCATCAACTCGGCGTGGTCCACACGCTGGTGCCGGAACCCGTTGGTGGCGCGCATGCGAACCCGGACGGCGCGATCCGCCTGCTGGACCCGCCGCTCCGTCGTGCGCTGGCGGAGGCGTCACGCGGACGCGGGGCGCAGCGTCGACGTCGACGTGAAGAGCGCCTGCATCGCATCGGACTTGAGCGCGGCGGCGTGCTGCGTGGCGCGGCGGGCCTGCTCGCTGGTGCCGGCCACGCGGTGACGAGCGCGATCGGTCGCGTGCGCGGCGATGGCAGCGAAGAGCCGGCCAGCGAGGCCGAAGAGGCTGCGACGACCGCCAGCTAGCCTGCCGGCGACCAGCCGCTCTCAGCCAGTTCGTCCAGGTGCTCCCGGTAGTGCTCGTTCATGTTCACGTCTGCGGTGCCGTGGATGTGCCACGTTGAACCATCCGGGGCGTCCCACGTGGACTCCGCCCACTGCTGCTCGCTGAGACCGAGCAGGTAAGAGCGGAGTGCGCCGCGGGAGCGCTCGCAGTACTCCCGCACCTCCGCGGAGGTCAGTGCGGCGTCTTCATCAAACCAGCGCGCGTTCCACTCGTCGTAGTTCGACCGCGAGTCGGGCTCGCGCCCTTCGACGATGTCGCGGATCACCTCGGCGGCGTGATCGTGCCAGTGGGCGATGTGGCCGAGCACATTCTTGCCGGACCACTGCGGCCCGCTCGCACCCGGTTGTTCGAGCTGCTCGTCGCTGAGCACGCCGAGCTTCGCCCAGAGCGCGGCCCATAGCTCGTCGCCCTGCCGGATCAGCTCCTCGCGGGAGGGAACCTCAGCCACGCGTCTCGCCGTTAGCCGACGAGCTTGCGGAAGATCTCCGCTCGCTTCTTCGGGTCCCGCTCATCCACGGAGACGCTGTGCGTCGCGTAGCCGGCGTCCTCTGCGGCTTCCATCCACTCGATGCACTCCTCGGCGCTACCGGCGACGCCGAGCTGCTCAACGAGTTCCTCCGGCAGCACCTCGATCGCGGCATCCGCGCCGCCCTCGCGCCACGCGAGGCGCACGGCGTTGGCCTCATCGGCGTAACCCATGCGCACGAAATGCTCGTAGTAGAAGTCGCCCATGCGCGCGATGTAGAAGGCGGCACCGCTCGCCCGCGACCGGCGGGCACCCTCGATGTCATCGGTGACGCGGACGGCTGCCGCGGAGTTGATCGGGACATCCTCGATCTTGCGACCGGCGGCCTTCACGGCGTCCTGGAACGGCTTCACCTGTGCGTCCCACTGCTCGCGGGGGGCGAAGATCGGGAACCAGCCGTCCGCGATCTCTGCGGTCAACTGCTGCGATTTGGGGGTGATCGACGCGATGTGGATCGGGATGTGCTTGCGCGGCAGGTTCATGCCGCGGAGCGTGAACCCGCGCTCCATCCCTTTGAAGTACTCGCCGTCGTGGTGCAGCGGCTCGTCGGCGATCAGCATGTTGATGATCTCAACGTATTCGCGCATGCGTGCGAGCGGTTTGCCGAACTTCACGCCGTGGAAGTGGTCCGTCACGTTCGCACTGGTCGTACCCAGCCCGATGATCATGCGACCGCCGGTGAGCTCGTCGAGCGTCCCGAAGTGCTGCGCCAGTGCCGCCGGCGTACGCGAGTAGATGTTGACGATCGAGGTGCCAAGCTGAATGTTGCTCGTCTCGTAGCCGAGGATCGCCAGCATCGTGAAGGCGTCGCGGCCCCACGCCTCGGCGTTGAAGGCGGCATCGACGCCGCTATCGTCGGCAACCTTGATCTCGTCGACGGCGCTGCGGACGTCGAATCCGCCCTGCCAGTTGAATCCGATTCGGATCTTTCGCATCTCATACCCCTGATCGCGCGTTGATGTGTCGGTGTGTAGCCGCGCGATTATAGGCTGCCGGGTAGCTGCGAAGACAGGCACTGATCGATGAACAGTGAGTCAGCGAGGCTCGCTCGTCGCAAGGATGGCCGGGACTAGTCCTCGGACCTACCGCCGCCACCGCTACCACCGCGGCCGCGTCCGCCGCGTCGCCCACGACGCCTGCGCTGCTGGCCGTCGTCGGAACCGGATCCGGCGTCGGGCGACGTGCGCTCGCTGTTCGGATCATCAGGGTTGACGGGGTCAGAGTTGGTGAAGCCCGTGACGTAGCGGCTGCCGCCCATCATCACGCGCTTGGTGCCGCGCAGGCCCGGCGGCCGCCTGCGGTTCCGCGGCAGCAGGTCGTCGTCGCCACCGTCCGACGGGGGTCGCCACGCGACATCCTCGGGCAGGGGAGCATCGAAGGAGTTGTAGTCGCGCCGCTGGCGCTGGTTGCCGGCCGTGCGAGGGGGGCGACCGCGGGGCTTCATCTCGGAACGCGGCGGACCGCTGCGCCCTCGGCGCTCGCCCGCACCGGATTGCGTGGAGCTGGTGTTGCGGTTTGAGTCACCGCCACGACCTCGGTTGCCGCCGCGATTGCCGCGTCCGCGACCGCCTTCATTGCGTCCACGCTCGCCGCGACCCTCGCTCTGACGGTTGTCGCCGTCAGCCGGGGCGTCGCTGTTTCGCGAGTTCGAGCTGCTGTTTCGCGAATTGCTGTCGCGCGAGTTGTCGCTCTGCGCACTGTTCGACGCGCCGCTCGAGCCGCCGCGGCCACGACCACGTCCGCCGCGACGTCCCCGTCGACGTTTGCGGCCGCCCTCGGCCTCAGTCTGTGCTGGCTGCGCTGCTGCGGGCTCTTCCCCACCGGCGAGACGGCGTACAAGGCGTCCGAAGGCGCTCAACTTGCGCGCTCGCTGCTTGAGATGGGTGTGTCGGTGGCTGTGTTCCCGCGCCAGCAGGCTGCGGTAGGAATCGTCATTGCAACCAGCATAGCGAATTATGTCGCTGCCGACGAGCGGACCCCAGATCGCTCGCTAGCTGCCGGCCGCCGAGGCTTCCTCGGCCAGTGAGCCCAGCCGCTCCGCTTCGCGCACCTCGTCACCGGCGCGGCGCATCAGCAGGATGAAGATGATCGCCCCGGTCGCGGTGCCGATGCCGGCGTAGCGGAAGACGTTGTCGATGCCGAATACCGCGACGACCCACGCACCGATCATCGCGCCACCGAGGAATCCGACGGACCCCGCCATCTGCTGCACGCCCATGATCGCGCCCATGCCGGTGGTGCGGCCAACCGTGACGAAGATCGCCTGCTGCGCGGGGAAGGCGATCGACTCCGCGATTCCGAGCGAGACGTACAGCGCCAGCAACCACGGCAGGATCGGCAGCGTCGTGCCGAAGATCGTCACGTCGAACGCGTAGTCCGGCACGCTCGGGATCAGGGACTGCAAGACCGCAGCCAGCCCCAGCCCGATCGAGACCAGCGCGACGCGGTTCCAGCGATCGGCTAGCGCCCCGAACGTCGGCTGCGCGACCGCGCCGATCAGCGAGCGCGAGCCGAGCAGGATGCCGACGAAGGTGGCACTGCCGGTGTTCAGCCCCTCCTCGCTCACAACGTAGACGGAGAGGAATGCACCGGACGCGGCGAAGGAGATGCTGCCGACGAGGCCGGAGGCGATCACCGCGTGCACGAACTTACGCCGCACTAGCTCTCGCCACGAGAGGCGCGGCTCCTCGGGCGGTTCGTAGTCCTCGCTGGCACCCGCCGGACGGGGGCGCCCGGGCAGCAGCAGCATGACGAAGATGCCCGTGCCCCAGAGCATCGATGCCATCGCAGCGAACGCCACGTTGGAGCTGAAGACGTCGCGCACGATGCCGCCAGCGAGCGGACCGATCCCCCAGCCAACGATCTGCGCCACCGCGAAGGCACCCATCATCCGCCCCTCGCCGCCAGCCGGAGAGAGCCGTCCGACGTAGGCGAGGCTGAGCGGGAAGATGAACGAGATGCCGATGCCGGATGCGATGCGCAGCGCCACGACCTGCTCCCACGTGTCGGCCAGCAGGTAGCCGTAGCCCATCGTGCCGTAGGCGGCGAAGCCGAAGACCATGAAGCGCTTCGCGCCGAATCGGTCGCCCAGGCGGCCGACGAACGGTGAGAGGAAGAACTGCGTGATCGCGATGCCCGAGAAGGAGAGCGCGACCGCGACCTCAGGCCCGCCCAGGTCCTCGCGGACGTACACCGGCAGCAGCGGAGAGACCATGCCGATGCCCGCCATGGCGACGACCATCGCGAGCCAGAGCACGATAAAGCCACGTGAGATCATTGGTGGGCCTTCGTCGGATCAGGTAGCGCGCGCCACCGTCGAAACGGGTGACTTCGCGTCGATCTACTGTACGGGCCTCGGCGGTCGGGTGAACGCCGGAGTTTGCCCTACTTGCTGTTCGGTATCGGCCCGCTTCGCCAGCTGCTGGCGACCTCTAGCGGCTGATCTAGCGTCGCTGTGCCCGGTTCAACTGGCCGAGCGGGATCTCGACGTGCAGCTGCTCCGTCTTCGGGAGGAAGCACTCGCTCTCGTTGCACGCCTGGTAGAGCACCTCGATGTCGAGCGGGATCGAATCGCCCTCACGGATCGCGGAGACCAGCGGGACGACGACTTCAACGCCGCCCTCGAAGACATCGAACTGCTCATCGAGCCCGTCGATGCTGAAAGGAACCGTCCCTGGGTACTCCGGCTCGCCCACGCGCAGGCCCTCCGGGCCTGTGACCGTGACCATCGTGGCGAAGTAGCCCTCCGGCGCGTTCGGGCCGTTGACGTGCAGGCCCTCGCCGAGCTCGATGCTGACGTAAAGGTCCGCGTGCTGCATGAACGCGAGATCGCTGCCGCCGAGGGTGGCGGCGACCTTCACGTCGTCCTCGGTGACCTCGGCGTGGGGTGACCCGCTGAGGTCGATCGCGGCGCGGAAGCCGGATCGCAGTACGGTCGCGCCAGTCTCGCGCACCTGATACTCGCGGTGGAAGAACTTCTGCTCGATCAGCCCGTCCTCATCGATCAGGTAGGAGCCGGGGAAGGGGATGCCGTAGACGCGCTCGTCTGGCATCACCAGCGTGTTGAGGATGCCGACTTCCTTGATGTACTCCGAGCCCTCATCCGCGATCAGGTCGTAGTCGATGCCGTGCTCGTTGGCGAAGTCGGAGAGCGCATCGACGGGGTCATAGCTGATCGCGAAGAGCTTGACGCCCGCGGCCTCGAACTCAGCCTTCTGCTTCTGCAGCTCCACGAGCTGCGTACGGCAGTACGGTCACCAGCGGGTCGAGCGATGGAAGACGACCAGCGCCTTGTGCCCATCGCGCGCGGTCGAGAAATCGATTGCCGCACCGTGCTGGTTCGGCAGTGCGAAGTTGGGCAGCGCCTCACCGACGGCGGGGCCGCTGGGGAAGTTGTCCGATTCCGGCGTGCGCTGCGTGGGAGGGGTCGGCTCGTCCGTCGGTGGTGGTTGCTGTGTCATGGATACCTCTTGCGCGAGTCTGTACGGAGCGCGGCTTCCGATCTGGAATCACCATTACGTTTCCGTCAGCGTGACGCGATGGTAGCAGGCGTGGCTACACTGGCTCAGTGACCTTTGAACTGACACCGACCGGCCCCGCTGAACCGACCCGACCCGCCAATCCCGGCGAGTCGACACAGACGCTGCTCGACCGGCTCGGTGGGCACGACGCCGTCGTTCGGCTCGTCGACGCCTTCTACGACCGCATCGAGGGCGACGAGGAGTTGCGCGCAATCTTCCCGCAGGACCTCTCCGCAGGTCGCGAGAAGCAGATGCTGTTCATGGAGCAGTGGTTCGGTGGTGACGCGGTCTACTCGCAGCGCTACGGCCACCCTCGGCTGCGTCGCCGCCACTTCCCGTTCATCGTCTCGGACCGCGGTGCCGGTCGCTGGCTGCGCCATATGACGGAGGCGCTACGCGAGTGCGGCGCAGCGGACGATGTCGTCGCGGAGATGCTGTCCGCGCTCGGTCCGCTGGCGCACCAGATGGTGAACGAGGGCCAGGCGGTACCACGTGACCCGCTGGAAGATTCGTTCCTGAGCTAGCTAGTCGGCAGGCTTTTCGGCGACGTGCAGCGCGACCGTGCCGAGCATCATCACGCGCACGTCGGTGACGACGAAGCACGCGCGACGCAGCGCCTGCGAGAACTCCGGCGGCGTGAGGAAGTGGTCGACGGAGACCGGCAGGTATTCGTAGGCGCTCTCGTGCCCCGAGATCAGCCGGCCGAGCAGCGGGACGAGCCGCGCGAAGTGCAGGCGTATCAGGGGCCGCAGCAGGCCACGATCGAGACGCGGGATCTCAAGAACGCCGATGCGACCGCCCGGCTTCAGCACGCGAAACGCCTCAGCCAGCGCCGTGTCGAGCTGCGGGATGTTGCGCACGACGAAGGCCGAGCACCAGACGTCGGCTGACTCGTCCGGGAGCGGCAGGTGCGTCGCATCGCCGAGCGCAAATGCGTTTGCGCGTCCACCTCGACGGGCCGCCTTTGCGCCGGCGTGTTCGAGCATCGGTCGAGCGAAGTCGAGCCCCAGCACCTCGCCGGCGCCGGCCTCGACGCAGGCGAACGCCAGATCGCCGGTGCCTGAGCCGGCGTCGATCACGCGGTCGCCGGGGCGCACGAGCAGGCTCGCGGCGAGCTTGCGCCACGCGTGGTGACGCCCCCCGGTCATGACGCTGTTCATCAGGTCGTAGCGCGCCGCGATGTCGCTGAACATCGTCTGCACGTAGGGCGCTCGATCGGCGTCGGGCGCGAAGAGGTCGGAGGGCTGCTGCTCGCTCACGCGCGGATCGTACGCCAGCCGAGGGGCAGGGGCATCGTGACTCAGATTCGAATCGCCGCGTAACCGCCTATGCAGGTACGCGAACCTCTGTTCTGCTATACTCCGCGCGATCCGGTCAGACTCCCCGCGGACTCAACCCATGCCGCTCAGATTACTCCCGTGGGCCCCCGAGTACGGCACGTCGATGCAATTCGACGCCGAGACGGGTGACGACTCCACGACCGACGCCGATCCGACCGTCGAGGGCATCGACTGGAACGTCGTGACCCCGACCGGCGATCGTCCGGCGGCGCTGCAGATCATTGACGGCGTGCGACGCGCCGAGGCGCACGCGATGGACGAGTCGCCAGAAGGCGCGCCGCTCTTCGGCCTCTTCGGTTCGCTCGCCGTTGGTGCGGTGCGGCTCGACGCCGACGGCGCGCGCATCCTCGAGGAGCACGTCAGCGTCGAGCGCCGCTACTTCCAGGTCGGTGGCGACCCCGTCGATCGCGAGGTTGCCGTTGGCGACGACGCGCTGCGTTTCGCGGCGGAGGTGCCGCCGCGGGCAACGACGGCAAACGAACTCGTCGACGCGCTCAATCGCAAGATGCTCGATCAGGAAGCGAAGCTCGCCGAGGACCTGTCAGCCGACGAGAGCGTGCTGACGCTCGTCGATGGCCCGCTGCGCGACATCCGCCCGTCCGGCAAGCGCGTCGTCGGCTACGTGAAGCGCATCCACAACTGGTACATCGACGGGGAGCGGCTGCGGCTGCTCGCGGCGCTCCGCGCGGGGCAGCGCTCGCCGCTGGTGATGTTGCGCGGCACCGACGGGCGCGAGCGCTACACGTGGTTCGTTCGTATCGCCGACCTCAGCGCTCGCTACCACCAGCTCGGCGGCATCATGCGGCTTGAGGCGCCCGGTTTCGCGCCACTCTCCGAGGCGATCGCGCTGGCGAACCAGTCGACGCTTGAACTACCGCGGCTGGCCTCTTCGCCGGTGCGCGACCCGCGCGCGCCACACAACCTCACCCCGGTCGGCGCGCTGGAGGCGGTGCTGACGCACCGGCTCGGCGATCGTCGCTGGCTGCGCCGGTTGCTCGTCGCCTCCGTGGGCGAGGGGGCCGACGCCGTGGCCGCTGCCACCGCATTGATTCACGAACAGACGCTTCCGGAAGGGGCCTGACGAGATGACTGCTGCGCCCGAACAGAAGAGTGATGTGCGCCCGGCCGATGCCGATGCCGCCGTCGGGCTGGTACTCGGCACCGAGGCTGAGGCATCGACGCCGCTCGGCTTCTGGGTCTACGTCGATCCGAGCAAGTACCTCCAGCTCGACGATGTCGTGCACGTGCAGTCGCCGCTGCCGGACGGGACGCTCGTCGATCTCTACGGCGTCGTCGATGAGGTTCGCGCGCACCAGGAGGGTGCATCGTTCACGTCGGACGTCGGCCTGATCAGTGAGGGCGTGCTCCCGGCGCAGTCCGTCGTCTCGGCGCACGTCGCGGTGACGCGCATCGAGCCGGAGCTATACGTGCCGCCGATGCCCGGGCAGCCGGTCGTGATCGCCGAGGGTGAGGCGCAGCAGGCGGCGCTCTTCTACGACCGCATGGAGGAGACATTCCCGCTCGGCATCTCGCGGGCGGGCGACCCGGTCTACGGCAACCTGCAGTTCCTCGATGGCACCAACGGTGCGCACGTCAACATCTCCGGCATCTCCGGCGTGGCGACGAAGACGTCGTACGCGACCTTCCTGCTGCATGCGCTCTTCGAGGGTGGGGCGCTCGGGCAGCGCGCCGCCAACGCGAAGGCGGTGATCTTCAACGTGAAGGGCGAGGATCTGCTCTTCCTCGACAAGCCGAACGCGAAGCTCGACGACATCGAGCGTGCGAAGTACGAGCGGCTCGGCCTGCCCGCGACGCCGTTCCGCTCCGCCGGCTTCTTCGCGCCGGTGCGCGGTGGTAAGCAGCCGATCCCGGAGACCGGATCGCGGCAGGAGGGTGTCACCGGCTTCTTCTGGACGCTGCGTGACTTCTGCGAACGTGGCTACCTGCGCTACCTCTTCGCCGACGCCGAGTCAGAGTTTTCGCAGCTCTCCTACGTGGTCGATGCCGTCGAGGCGCAACTGCGCAAGGTCGCGCACGCCAGCCCGCCCGGCGCGAACGTCGTCGTCGACGGCGCGACTGTCGGCAACTTCGACGACCTCGTCGATGTGATCGAGGTGCATACCGACCCGGAGGACGAGATGGGCGGACTGCACTGGGCCGGCGGCTCCGGCAACAGCGCCGCGAGCATTGGCACGATCCGCGCGTTCATGCGCCGCCTGCGGGCGGCCTCGCGGCACGTCGGCAACCTGATTCGCGGCGATGAGTTCGCCGACATCGACCCCGCCGATCACCGCATCGACGCCTCGCGCCACCAGCTCACGGTCGTCGACATCCATCGCCTGCACGACCGCGCCCAGCGCTTCGTCGTCGGCGTCGTGCTCAGCGAGCAGATGGAGGACCGGGAGGCGCGTGCCGGCTCCGATCGCCCGCCGCCGCTCTTCGTTGTCGTCGATGAGCTGAACAAGTACGCACCCCGTGACGGCCGCAGCCCGATCAAGGAGTTGCTGCTCGACATCGCCGAGCGCGGGCGCTCGCTGGGCGTGATCATGATCGGCGCGCAGCAGACTGCGAGCGAGGTCGAGACGCGTGTCGTCGGCCAGTCGGCGTTCCGCATCGTGGGCCGGCTCGATGCAGCCGAGGCCGGGCGCGGCGAATACCGCTTCCTCTCTGCGTCTGCCCGCGAGCGGGCGCGGCTGCTGAAGCCCGGCACGATGATCATCAGCCAGCCGGAGCTGCCGGTGCCGATCCTCGTGCAGTTCCCGCGTCCGGCATGGGCCACGCGCCCCTCGGAGGTTGCCGAGGGCGCGGCTGCCAGCGGCGGCGACGTCTTTGATCGGTTCGACAGCTAGTGCGCATCCTGCATACCGCCGACTGGCACCTCGGCCGCACGATGCGGGGCAAGAGCCGCGCGTCGGAGTTCGAGGCCGTGCTTGGCGAGCTGGCTGAGATCGCGAAGGCGGAGCGGGTCGATGTGATGCTCGTCTGCGGCGACATCTGGGACACCGCATCGCCCTCGCCGGAGTCCGACCGCCTGTTGAACGAGGCGCTGCGGGAGTTGATCGGGCTCGGCGTGCAGGTCGTGCTGATCGCCGGCAACCACGACAGCGCGCGCAAGCTCGAGGCGCTGGGGCGGCTCTCCGATCTGCTCGGCGTACACACCCAGTCGCACGTGAAGCGCCCGGACGAGGGTGGCGTGATCACGCTGACGGCGGGCGACGAGACGGCGCGCATCGCCGCCATCCCGTGGGTGCAGGAGGGGCGGGTGATCGACGCCGCGGAGGTGCTGGGCCTGGAGCACGAGCAGCACCAGAGCTACGCCGAGCAGACCGCGCGTATCTATCGCAGCATGGCCGCGCCATTCGACGAGCCCGCAGCCGCGAAGACGATCAACATCATGGCCGGTCACCTCTTCGTCGATGGGGCCGTGCTCTCCGACATCGATGGCTCCGAGCGCCTGCTGCACATCGGCATGGGCTACGGCATCGCACCGGCGGCGCTGCCGTCGACGCCGCAGTACATCGCGCTCGGCCATATCCATCAGCCGCAGGAGATCTTGACGACGACCGCCCCGGCGGCCTACGCGGGGTCGCTGCTGCAGCTCGACTTCGGCGAGCGCGACCAGGAGAAGGTCGTACGCATCATCGACGTGCAACCCGGTCGCCCGATCGAGCAGCGCGCGATCGCGCTGACGAAGGGGCGCAGGCTGACCGAGCTTCGCGGCACGCTCGACGACGTGATCGCCGCCGCCGATGGCGTCGCGGACGCCTTCACGCGCGTCGTGCTCAACGTCGATCGGCCCGAGCCCGGCCTCGCTGCTCGCGTGCGTGAGGCGATCCCACTGGCCGTTGATGTGCGGCTCGACTACCCGCGAGCGGTCGATGAAGCGCCGGAGCCAGAGCTGGCGCGCCTCAGCCCGCAGGAGCTGTTCGACCGCTACTACCGGGCGCAGCACGGTGTTGCGCCCGACCTGGCGCTGCTCGCGCTCTTCACGGAGCTGCTCGACGAGAGCGCCGAGGCTCCGCTCTTGCCCGATGCGGCAGCGCCGGATGCCGCGCCTGCCCCGACCGCACCGGTCGAGGCGGCCTCGTAGTGACGCGCCCGTGAAACCGCTGCGCCTGGAGATTCGTGGTTTCACGGCCTTCCGCGAGTCGACCGTCGTCGAATTCGATGGCCGCCGGCTCTTCGTGATCACCGGGCCAACGGGGGCGGGCAAATCGTCGCTGCTCGACGCGATGATCTGGGCGCTCTACGGGCAGGTGCCGCGCGTCGGCAATCGCACCCGGCAACTGATCACGCACGGTGAGAAATCGATGTCGGTGCGCTTCGACTTCACCGCCCGCGGCGAGACCTACCGCGTCAGCCGTCGCGCGCCTGCCACGACCGGGACGCGGCTTGAGCGCCAGATCGAGGGCGACTCGTGGCAGCCGCTCGCCGACCGAGCACGCGATGTCACCGCGCAGGTCACCGAAATCCTCGGCCTCGACTACTCGACGTTCACGAAGACCGTCGTGCTGCCGCAGGGCGCATTCGATTCGTTCCTGCGCGGCGACGAGGGCGACCGTCGCGCGATCCTTACGCGACTGCTTGGTCTCGACACCTATGAGGCGGTCGGACGGACGGCGCGGGCCCGCAGCAAGTCAGCGAGCGAGCTGGCCGACCAGCTGCGTTTGCAGCTCGGGCGGTTGAAGCACACGTCTGCGGAGGACGTCGCCGCACTGGAGCAGGAGCTGCAGAAGCTCGACGCGGCGATCGCCGCCGGGGAACAACGACGGGAACAGGTCGCCGACCTGGGCAGGCTCGCGCGCACGGCAGACGATTCGCGAAAGGCGCTCGACGCCGCGCGGGCTGCCGCGGCCGCATCGACGTCGGCGCTTGCCGCTGCGACGGAAGCCGAGCGGCAGGCGGAGGCCGCCGTCGTCGTCGCGCAAGCCGCTGCGCTCGCTGCTGTCTCGGAACGCGATGCGCTCGCCTACGATCCCGCAGCGCACGCGACGATGCGCGAGGTCGCGGCGACGATCTCCCGGCGCGACGAGGCGCAGGCGACACTGACCGCTGCAGAGAGCGAGGTCGCGGCGGCAGGGGAGCGCCAGACCCTCGTTGCGGCGACGGTCGCGCAGCACGAGAAGGAGTCAGTAGCGGCGTCGAAGCTGCTCGCGACCGCGACATCGGCGCTAGCTGCGGCCGCGCGAAGCGCAGCAGGCGAGGCAGCGCGATTGCGAGCGGAGATCGGTCAGAACGACGAAGAGCGCGTCGCGTCCGAGCGGCTCGCCACCGAACAGCGAGAGCGTATGCAGGCGCTCGATGGCCTGGGCACGCGTGCCACAGCGCTCGACGGCGAGCGCACTGCGGCCATCGCGGCACGGGCGCGTGCCGGCGAGGCATCGACGGAGGCCGCGGCGCTGCGGGATCGCGCGGCATCGACGCTCGCCGCTGCCGGCGAGGCATCGACCGAGCGTCAGGCGGAACTGGATTCGACGCGCCAACGCCATGCCGCCGCAACACTGCAACGAGACCTCAAGCCCGGCGACCGCTGTCCGGTCTGCGGCGAGACGCTCAGCGAAGTCGCGCACGATGACATCCCCGACCTCGATCGGGTCGACGAAGCCGCGAGTGCGGCGTTGGCGGCGCTCACGTCGGCGCGTAGTGAGCACACGGCGGTTGCCGCGACGGCAGCTCGTGCTGAGGCGGAGATGACAGCCGCCGATGGCGCGGTCGCGGGTGTCGACGCGCGATTCGAGGCGCTCCGCGTCGAACTGGCTCCGTTCGGCGTCAGTAGCGACGGTATCGCCGCCGCGATCGACGAGGCACGAGCGTCGGAGGCAGCCGCGCGCGTTCGCGTGGTGGCATCGCAGGAGCAGGCAGCGGGGATCCGCGCCGAGGAGCAAGCGATCGGGTTGCTGCTTGCACGCGTCCCGGCATCTGACGACGCGACCGCCGCAACGTTCGACAAGATCGAGGCGGCCGCGAGCGAGCGACCCGAAGCCGCGTCCAGCCTCAGCGAGGCGCTCGACGCTCACGCAACCGCGAGCGAGCAGGCGACCGCGTCTGCCGCCGCCGCGCGCGAGGCCGCGCCGCAACTGCGAGCCGAGCAGCGTGCCGTTGAACAGGTCGAGGCAGGCCGGGTGCGGGCTGTCGCGACCCTCGAGACGGTAACCACGAAGCTGGCGACGCTGACCGGCGATGATCCGATCGACGCGGCGCGCGTGGTCGAGATGCTGGCCGGCATGGAGCAGCGCGCGCAGCAGTCGCAGCAACTTGCGGCGGCGGCGAGCAGCGCGCAGTCGGCGGAAGCGGCGGTGACGGCGCGGCGTGACGAGCGGCAGCGAGAGCGCGGGCGCGTGAGCGTCGAGACCGACGAGCGCGCGAAGCTGGTCGCAACAGACGAAGCGACTGAGGCGCAGGCGCGCGCAGCGTTCGCCGAGCGGCGTGACGGACTCGCGAACGCCGAGGCGATCGACGCGGCCGCAGCGCAGGACATCGCCGCGATCGAGACGCTATTTCGCGAGATCGAGGCTGAGACGCGGACGGCGGCGCAGGCGCTCGGCGGATTGCGAGAGCGCATCGATCGTGCCCGCAGCGAGACGATCGACGCCGAGCAGATGCGCACGTCGATCGCCGCCCATGAGCAGATGCTGGAGCTCGCACGCGGCCTCGCGCAGGACCTGAGCGGCGACCGCTTCATCGGCTACGTGCAGCAGGAAGCACTGCGCGTGCTGGCCGCCGACGCGTCCGTGCGGCTGCGGCAACTGACGAACGGGCGCTACCGGCTGGTGCTCGACGATGGCGACTTCGCCGTGATCGACCACATGAACGGCGACGAGCAGCGGTCGGTGAAGACGCTCTCCGGCGGGGAGACGTTCCTCACCAGCCTCGCGCTCTCGCTCGCACTCTCGGAACGGCTGCCGGAACTCGCTGGGACCGGCGGCGCGGTCTCACTGGAATCGCTCTTCCTCGACGAGGGCTTCGGGTCGCTAGACGCGCAGTCGCTCGATGTCGCGATCGAGGGGCTTGAGGCGCTTGCCGACCCGTCGATCGAGGGGCGCATGGTCGGCGTGATCTCACACGTTCCGCAGCTCGCCGAACGGCTCGACGACCGCATCGAGGTGCTGGTGGGCGAAGAGACGAGCGTCGTCGCCTAGTCCGAACCCTCGAGTGCCAGCGCGACTGCCGCTCTGGTTCCGTCGAGCCAGGGTGGACCGTGCCCCGGCAACAGGATCTTCGCGTCGAGCCGTTCGATCACGCGCAACGACTCGCGCGCCTGCTCGGCGTCGATGTTCAGGCCAGACATCGGTGCCTGCCGCCCGGTCACCATGCTGCGGGTGACCAGCGCGTCGCCGGTGAAGAGCAGGTCGCGCGACGGGATCTGAAACGAGACGCTCCCCGGTGTATGGCCCGGCGTGTGATGCACCTTCGGCCGGCCGGGCACGTCGATGACTTCGCCGTCATCGAAGGTCGTCAGTTCGTGGATCGCCGGGTAGCGAACACCTCCGCCAGCGAGCATCCAGAAGGCCGACTTGAGGAGCGTCCATCCGAAGGCTGGTCGCTGCCGCGACGACGGCCGTATCCGCTCGCGTCCGGCCGCATACGGCTCATCGTCGCAGTGGACATGGACGCGCGCGCCCGCCTCCGACCTCGTGCGTTCGGCGACGCCAACGTGGTCGATGTGCGCGTGCGTGAGCACGATCGCTTCGACGCTGCCGAGGGCGTGGCCGATCTCGTCGAGGCCGCGCAGCAGGCGCATCCAGTCACGCCGCACGCCGGCATCGACGAGCGTGATCCTGCCGCCGTCTTCGATCGCATAGAAGTTGAAGTGGTGGGCACCAAGGTTCCACACACCTTCCGCGACTTGCTTCGCCACTGAGCCTCCCGATGTGACCGCAGCCTACCGATTCGCGCGACTTGCCGCCCTTGAGCGCGCCCGCCGACAATGCGCGTCAATGGCCGCCGAAATCGCCGACTCCACCCTCGCAGCGATGCGCGCTGCCGTCGATGTGTTGCCGCGCCGTCGTGACCAGTTGCTGCCTGCGCTGATCGCCGCCGAGCACGCGATCGACTGGCTACCGGAAGCCGCGATCGAGCACGTCGCGGCGCATACGCGCATCCCGCTCTCCGAGGTCTACGCGACCGCGACCGCCTACTCCGAACTGCGCCTTGAGCCGCCGGTCGAGGGCCGCTGGAACGTCTGCACCGGCGTCGCCTGCCAGCAGGCGGGTGCGGACGCGCTCGTCGATGCGCTTGGCGAGCGCGCGGCGCCGACGGCCTGCCGCTTCCTCTGCTCGCTCGCCCCGGTGATCGAGCGACACGACGGCGCGCTGAGCGGACGCGTCAGTGTCGAGGCGCTCGCGGCGCTCACTGACGGTGCGTCGTGACGATCGACGCGGCCCTGACGGCGCTGCGCGAGACGCACGCAGCGGCTGCGGAGGCGCGCGTGCTTGTTCATCGCGGCACCTGCGGGCAGGCCGCAGGCGTCGAACGCACCCTCGACGAGCTGCGCGGCATCGCGGGCACCAGCCTCGTCGAAGCCGCCTGCGACGGCGCGTGCTGGGCAGCGCCCGCAGCGACGGTGATTCGTGCCGACGCCAGTGCCAATGGCGCGACACACGTGCACCGCTTCGCACGACTTGATGAGAGCGGCGTCGTTCCGCTCGAAGCCTGCCTCGGCGGCGATTGCGACGGGGACGGTGACGAGCGCAACGGCGGTGTCACAGAGCGCCTCGGACGCACCGACCGATCGCTCGGCGACGCGCTCGCGGGTGGCGCGTACGCGGCGGCAGCGCAGGCGCTGGCGATGGAGCCGGGCGCGGTGGTCGACGCCGTCGAGGCGCTCGGACTCACGGGACGCGGCGGTGCGCACTTCCCGACGGCGCTGAAGTGGCGCTTCGCCTCGGGTGCGGCGGAGGCTCCGCTGCTCGTCGTGAACGCCGAGGAAGGCGAGCCGGGGGTCTTCAAAGACCGCCACATGCTGGAAGGCGACCCACATCGGCTGCTGGAGGGCGTGATCATCGCCGCGCACGCGACGGGCGCTCAGCAGGTCTTCGTCTACATCAACGGCCAGGCGCGGAACGCTGGTGCCGCCTTCGAACGAGCGCTCGTGGAGGCGACGGAGGCGGGCATCGTCGGCGGCGATGCGCTGGGCGCGGCGGTCGACCTTGAGGTCGAGATTCGTTCCGGTGCCGGCGGCTACGTCAGTGGCGAAGAGACGGTGATCCTGAACAGCATCGAGGGGCAACGCCCCGTTCCGCGATTCAAGCCGCCGCAGATCACAGAGGCCGGTCTCTTCGGCCGCCCCACCGTGCTGAACAACGCCGAGACGCTGGCCGCCGCGACGCTGCTCTTCGACGCGTCACCGCCATCGACGAAGCTGGTCTCGCTCTCCGGGGCCGTGCCGCGCCCCGGCCTCTACGAGGTCGCGGTCGACGGCGGATCGACGTGGGCGACGGTGCTCGCTGAGGCAGGTGCTGCATCGCACGATATCGAAGCGTTGCTACTCGGCGGTCCGTCCGGGCTCTTCGTGCCGCCTTCGCTGTTCGACCAGCCGCTGGAGATGGCGGCGCTCGGCGCGGGTGGCGTTGTCGCACTGGCGGCGGGCAGCGACGTCGCTGCGGTCGCCCTGGACCTCGCCCGCTACAACGCGAGCGAATCGTGCGGCGAGTGCACGCCGTGCCGTGAGGGGACGCAGCGGCTAGTCGCGTTACTCGAAGCGCCCGCGCTCGACCGGCCGAGGGTGGATCAACTGATCGACGTGATGATGGAAGCGTCGCTCTGCCAGCTTGGCGGCATGGCTGGCCGCCCGATCGCTTCGGCGATCGAGCTCTTTCCGCTGGCGTTCGGCGTCGGGAGCGACGCTGAGGCCGCCTCATCATGACCGCTCCGCCAGTCTCGTCGGTCGCACTCACCGTCGATGGGCAGAGCGTCGAGGTGCCCGCGGGTTCGATGCTGCTTGATGCTGTCGCGGCCGCCGCCGTCTCGTTGCCGCACCTCTGCAAGGCCGACGCGCGCGGCCCGCTCGGTGCCTGTCGCACCTGTCTCGTCGAGATCGAGGGCGCGCCGCGGCTCGCTGCCGCGTGCCACACGCCGGTCACCGAGGGAATGGCGGTGCGGACGACGTCGGAGCGTGCCGAGCGTGTCCGACGCGGCGTGCTCGACCTCACGCTCGGCATGTCGGCGGATGGTGCCGGTGCCGGTCAGGCCACTCGTGAGGCCCGCGCGCACGAGCTCCCGCTTTCCTCGTACCCGCCCGCTCCACGCGCGCCGGAGCATTCGATCGACGACTCCAACAACTTCTTCTCGCTGAACATGGCGGACTGCATCCTCTGCGGTCGCTGCGTCGACTCCTGCCAGCGCACCCAGCACATCGGCGCGATCGGCATCAACGGGCGTGGGAGCGATGCGCGGATCGGCGTCGCGTTTGATGCGCCGTGGGCGGAGTCGATCTGCACCTCCTGCGGCCAGTGCGTCTCGGAGTGCCCGACGGGGGCGCTACTGCCGAAGGCTGAGATGCCGGCGACGTCGAGTGCTCGCGTGCCTGAGAGCGGTTCGTTGAGCAGCGCTAAGAGCACCGTGGTGCACACGACCTGCCCGTACTGCGGCGTCGGCTGCGGGCTCGCGGTGAACACCGCCAGCGGCGAGATCGCGTGGGTCGACGGCGAGCCGGAGAACGCCTCGTCGTTCGGCATGACCTGCGTGAAGGGTCGCTTCGGTCTCGAGTTCGTGCACTCCGACGACCGCCTGACGACGCCGCTGATCCGCCGCGACGGCGAGTTGCAGCCGGCGAGCTGGGACGAGGCACTCTCGCTGGTCGCCGAGCGTTTCGCCGCGGCGCGCGGCTCCTTCGCGACGATCGCATCCGCGAAGGCCACCAACGAGGACGGCTACGTGCTGCAGAAGTTCACGCGCGCGGTGATGGGTACGAACTCAATCGATCACTGCTCGCGGCTCTGCCACGCGCCCTCGGTGGTGGCGCTCATGGAGCAGGTCGGCTCCGGCGCGACCTCGAACTCGTACGAGGACTACGACAACGCGGGCACGCTGATGGTCGTCGGCAGCGACACCAGCCAGAACCACCCTGTGGTCGCCGCGCGGCTGCGCAAAGCGGTCGAGCAGGGGGGCGCGAAGCTTATCGTGATCAACCCGATCCGCATCGACCTCGTCGATGTCGCTGAGGTATTCCTCCAGCCGCGCCCCGGCACGGACGTCGCGCTATTGAACGCGATGGCGCACGTGATCCTCGCGGAGGAGCTGTGGGACCGCGATTTCGTCGACTCGCGGACCGAGGAGTTCGACGCGTGGCGCGCTGCCGTCGATGCTGCAACCCCAGAGGAGGCAGAGCGCATCTCTGGCGTGCCCGCCGACGAGATCCGGCGTGCCGCTCGGCTCTACGCAAAGCCGCACCGCAACGGGTCGTGCCTGATCTGGGGCATGGGCGTCACGCAGCACTCGATGGGCACCGACAACGCACGCTCGCTCGTCAACCTGGCGCTGCTCTGCGGGCAGGTCGGCAAATTCGGCAGCGGCATTTCCCCGCTGCGCGGGCAGAACAACGTGCAGGGCTGCAGCGATTCCGGCTGTCTGCCGAACACGTTCCCCGGCTACGAGCCCCTCGATGGCCCCGCGAACGCGAAGTATTCGGAAGCGTGGGGCGTCGACCTCGACCCCGAGCCGGGCGAGCAGGCGACGCGCATGATCGAGTCGATGATCGAGGGCGATCTCACCACGATGTACGTCGTCGGCGAGAATCCGCTGCTCTCGGATCCCTACTTGGCGCACGCCCGCGAAGCCTTCGAGCAGCTCGACTTCCTCGTCGTGCAGGACATCTTCATGCACGAGACGGCCGCGGAGGCCGACGTCGTGCTGCCCGCCCAGTCGTTTGCCGAGAAGAGCGGCACGTTCACGAACAGTGAGCGCCGTGTGCAACTGATTCGCCCGATCGTCGATGCGCCGGGTGAGGCGCGTGCCGACTGGGAGATCACGAACGAGATCGCGCGCCGTGTCGGCGAGCTGCTTGAGCACCCGGCCGAGGGATTCGACCACGGTTCGCCGTCCGAGATCTTCGACGAGATGGCGTCGCTGATGCCGATCGTCGCCGGGCTGTCGCACGAGCGGCTGGAACGCGACGGCGGGGTGCAGTGGCCGGTGCCCGACGTCGATCACCCCGGCTCGCCGCGTCTCTTCGAGGACGAGTTCCCGCGAGGGAAGGGGCGCTTCGTGCCCGTCACGCAGGGGCCGCCCGCAGCGGAGCTACCCTCGCGGCGCTTCCCGTTCACGCTCACGACCGGCCGCTCGCTCTACCACTGGCACGGCGGCACGATCACGCGTCGCGTCGCCGGGCTGATCGCGCAGATGCCCGTTGTCGCTGTCGACATGCACCCCGCCGACGCGGAACGGCTGGGCTTCGAGGATGGGCAGGACGTCCAACTCGCCTCGCGTCGCGGTGAGATCGTCGCGCAGGTACACATCGTCGATCGCATGCGTCGTGGCGAGCTCTTCGTGCCCTTCGTGCAGCTCGGCGGGGTAGCGGTTAACTTCCTCACGAACAACGTGCTCGACGAGGCCGCGGGCATCCCGGAGTACAAGGCGTGCGCCGTGCGCGTCGAGGCCGTCGGCACCCCCTCGCGTGCCGGTCGCGGGCGCGGGCCGGGCGGCATGCGCAAGGCCGGGTCACAGCGGCCGTAGCCTCGGCTCGTTCGCGTCCCTCACACCGCTGGTCCTGAGACCGTCGAAGGGCGAGACCGCGCTAGACGTCGCGGGTCGGCCCCCTCGGTCGGCGTGGGCGTGAGATCAGGTTCGCGAGCAGCGAAACCGCCGAGATCACGAGCGCGCCGGAGACTGCCGCCCAGAAACCATCGACGTGAAAGTTGAGGTCGAGCTGCCCGGCCGACCAGGCGGTCGCACCGAGCATCGCCGCGTTCACGACGACCGTGAACAGCCCGAGCGTGAAGATGATGAAGCAGCACGAGAGGAACATCGCGATCGGCCGCAGCAGCGAGTTCACGATCGCAAAGATTGCGGTCCCCGCAACCAACGACTGCCAGTCGTCGATCTCGATGCCCGAGACGACCACCGAGGCGAGGAAGAGCCCAGTCGCGTTGACGACGAGGCGGTAGAGCAGCGTCTCCGGTGTCCAGTCGGGGCGCCCGGAACCGAAACGGATGAAGAACGGTCGATTTGCCATCGCCGCGTGAGTCTACGCGAGCGCCCGAGGCGTCGGTAGCCGCGCACGACTGGCGGGGCCTACCATCGATCGACAACCGAGGAGGGTACCGATGGAGATGGCCGCGGACGAGACATCGATCGTCGGCAGGATGATGCGAGCAGCGAAGCTGGACGCATCACTGTACGAGGAAGTCGAGCACGACCCGGAGGCGACCAACCAGGCGCTGATCGTGGTCGTCGGGACGGCGCTCGCTGCCGGCATCGGCGCGGGCATCACGATCGGCCTCGCGGGGCTGATCTTCTTCCTCGTGTTCAGCCTGATCGGCTGGGCGCTCTATGCCTGAATCACCTACTTCATCGGCACGAGAATCTTCGCCGGTGAGGACACCAGCGCCACGTGGGGCGAGCTGGCGAGGACGCTGGGATTCGCGAGCACACCGCGCGTCTTCCTCGTCTTCAGCGGCATTCCGGTGCTCGGCGCGACCGTCAGCCTGGTGGTCGCGGTCTGGATCCTGATCGCGACCGTCGTTGCGCTGCGCGCGGCCCTCGACTTCGGCACCGGGCGCGCGATCGCCACTGCGTTCGTCGGGTCGATCGTGCAGGGAGTGCTGCTCGGGATCCCGCTCGCGCTCGCGGCCTGATCGCGAACTAGTCGCCCTGCGGCCGCGCGAGGTACGCTTTTCGCACCGGCCTGACACCCCGGCCCACGTGCCCGCAACTCTCTCACGAAGTGTCGCGGAAACGCGCACGCTTCCTACCCCCGAAGGGGGTCACCCATGACGACCGAGATTCGCGCCGCGCGGGCGGACGAGATGGCGGAGTTCAGCTGCCTCCAGCGCTACGTCTTCGCCGAGAACGATGCCGAGGGCCCCGACGCCGAGAGCCCGGTGCAGCCGGATTGGACGACCTGCGCATTCGTCGACGGCCGCATCGCGGCGACGATGGGTGCGTTCCTGTTTCGCATGCGCCTCAACGGTGCAGCCGTCGATGTTGCCGGCGTGACGGCCGTCGGCACGTACCCGGAGTACCGCCGCACCGGCCTGCTGCGTCGTGTGATGGAGCAGGGCCTGCGCGAGCAGCGGGAGCGCGAGCAGAGCCTCGCGATCCTCTGGGCGAGTTTCGGCGCGATCTACCAGCGCTTCGGCTACGGCCTGGCATCGACGTGGGTGCGCTACGAACTCGACCCGCGACAGGGGGCGCTCGAGGACGCCAGTCCGCTGGCCGGCGCGGTGCGACTGCTCGCACTCGACGAGGCGCGTCCGATCATCGAGCGGCTCTACATCGAGTACTCCGGGCCGCGCACGCTCGACGTCCATCGCGCGCCGGCCTACTGGGACTCCGTCTTCCGCGAGCGGCCAAAGCGCCAGCGCTACGCCGCCGTGTACTTCGACGAGGGCGGCGAGCCACGCGGCTACGCGCTTTACGAGACGAAGTGGCGCGAGGGTGGCGTCAGCAAGCCGGAGCCGGGTCCGAATCAACTGATGACCGTTCAGGAGTTCGTTGCCGTCGATGTCGACGCCTTCAAGGGACTCTGGGAGTACCTCTGCCGCCACGACCTCGTGGCACGGATCGAGATGCCCGGCGTCCCGGAGGACGACCCCGCTCGCTCGCTGATGCTCGAGCCGCGGGAGCTGCGGCGCATCACCGGTGACGGCATCTGGCTGCGGGTCGTCGACGTTGAACGCGCGTTGCCGCAGCGGCCGTATGGCGACCGCGGTGAGCTTTCGATCGCGATCGTCGATGACGGCCTCTGCGAGTGGAATAACGGCACCTACCTGCTGGAGACGAATGGCGTGGAGAGCGAGGTGACGAGGACGGACCGGGAGCCGGACATCTCGATGCCCGCCCGCTCGCTCGCGTCGCTGATCTCGGGACACGACTCGGCCAGCTACCTCGCGCGAGCGGGGCTGATCGAGGCGCGTGATGAGCAGGCGCTGAGCCTCGCGGATCGGCTCTTCGCGACGGTCTACCGGCCGCATTGCGGCACCGGGTTCTAGCCGCACGCTGACTCTTCGCCGCGTCTCCGCCGCGCCTCGGGTGCTAGCATGCCCGCATTCGTCCGCACGCCTCGAAGGAGGGACGCATGGCCCAGGTCTCTGATGTTGCCGGCTCTGAACGGGTGGACGACTACCTCGCACGCGGGCTGGAACACCTCTGGGTGCATACCTCGCAATACAACGAGCTGGCGAAGGACGACGGCATGATCGTCGTCGAGTCCGGCGAGGGCATCTACCTGACGGACATCAAGGGCCGCAAGTTCATCGATGCGATGTCCGGCCTCTGGGTCGTCGCCGTCGGCCACGGTCGCACGGAGCTCGGCGAGGTCGCGAAGCGGCAGATGGAGACGCTCAGCTACGCGAACTCGTTCGCCTACGCCAGCGAGCCGGCGATTGACCTCGCCACCAAGCTCGCGTCGATTACGCCCGAAACGATCAACAAGATCCACTTCATCAACTCCGGTTCAGAGGCGGTCGAGACCGCCATCCGCATGGCGAAGCAGTACCACTACAACCGCGGCGAACGACGCCGCACCAAGGTGATCGCGCGCGTTGGCTCCTATCACGGCACGACAGCGATGGCGCTCTCGGTCAACGGGTCGGCGGCGATCAACAAGAAGCCGTTCGAGCCGCTGGTGCCGGGCGTCGTCCACGTCGAGAACGTGAACTGCGCGAAGTGTCCGTTCGAGAAGACCTATCCCGACTGCGAGGTCTTCTGTGCGCGTCACGTTGAGGACGTGATCAAGTTCCACGACCCGGAGACGATCGCCGCCTTCATCGCGGAGCCGATCTCGACGTCGAACGGCAACTGGGTGCCCGCCGATGAGTACTGGACGACGCTGCGTGAGACCCTCGACCGCCACGGCATCCTGCTGATCGCCGATGAGGTGATCAACGGCTTCGGGCGCACCGGCGAGTGGTTCGGCATCCAGCATTTCCCGATCGAGCCGGACATCATGACCGTCGCCAAGGGGCTGACCTCCGGCTACGCCCCGCTCTCCGCAGCAATGGCCGCGCAGCACGTCGCAGACGCCTTCGTCGGCGAGCGCAAGGATGCGCTGGCGGGCGGTATCACGTGGGGCGCGCACCCGGTCGCATGCGCGGTCGCGCTGGCGAACGTCGAGATCATCGAGCGTGAGCGGCTGGTCGAGAATGCGGCCCGCGTCGGCGATCACCTCGCGACGCAGCTCCAGGAGCTGAAGTCGCGCCACCGCGTGATCGCGGATACGAGGGGCATCGGCCTGATGCACAGCATCGAGCTGAAGAAGGACCCCGAGGCGGGCATCGACTTCACGCCGGACGACGGCCTCTCCGACCTGATGCCGAAGCTGCTCAAGGACCAGGGTCTGCTGATGCGGTCCGGCGCGAGCATCTCCGTTGCACCGCCGCTCGTGATCAACCGCGAGGAGGTCGACGCGATCGTCGACGGCATCGATGTGGCCGTCGGCAACCTCGAGCGCGAATTGGGGCTGGGGTAACGGCCTAGCCGCGGGCCATGCGCCACGTGTCGCGCAGCCCCAGCCGCGCGCCGGTCTGGAGCTGGCCACCGGCGTAGATCCGCCCGCCGAGGCGCAGCAGGCCGTAGATCGTGAACAGCATCAGCGCCGCCGCCGGCACGACCTCCCACGCCGCGAGGTTGCCGATCGCTGCGCGCGTCGGTATCAACATCGGCGCGAGCGGCGGGGCGTACGAGGCGACGCGCACCCACGTCGCGTCGGCGAGTCCGACGACTGAGACCGCAGTCGCGATCGCGTACGCGACGAGCAGGATGAGGATCACCGGCAGCGAGCCGTACTGCGCATCCTCCTGCCGCCCGACCGTGGCACCGGCGACCGCGAACGCCGTCGCGTAGAGCGCGAAGCCGAGCAAGAACCAGAGCACGGTGCTGCCGGCCATCGCCAGCGCGCCGTCGGGCGGTTCGAACGCGCCGGTCAGCGGGATCTCGACCGCCAGCAGTACGCCGACCATCGCGAGCTGCGCCAGCCCGACGAGGTCAACGCCAAGCACCTTGCCAGCGATCAGCTGGTGCGCGGGGACGGTCGCGAGCAGCACCTCAACCACGCGGCTCGTCTTCTCCTCGATCACCCCGAGCAACACCCACTGGCCGTAGGTCGTGATCGAGATCATCAGCAGCCAGCCCCCGGCGAAGGCCATCCACTTGCGCCCGTCCTGCGTGCTGACGCCGGATGCCGTGATCGCCACGCCGCTCGGCTGGGTCAGCGACTCAACCGACAGCACGTCCTCGTTCAACAGCCCGCGCGCCTGCTCAAGCGTGATGCCAAGCCGCGCCAGCTCGTCGTTCAGCCGCGAGGAGTAGATAGCGCGGTTCGTGACCACGAGTAGCTGCTCGTCCTCATCCTCATGGAAGACGAGCACTGTTGAGTCGATGAGCAGGGCGTCGATCCTGTCCTCGCGCAGGGCACGGTCGGCCGCAGGACGGTTCGCGAACGCGTGCGTCGCGATGTCGATCTGGCCCTCGGACTCTTCCGCCGCCAGCCGCAGCACCTGATCCAGTCGAGGTTCGGTGAACCCCAGCACGCCGAGGTCGAAGTGCAATTCCACCTCGCGGTCCGCGAGCCGTGGCACCGCCACGATGCCACCGATGAACAGCAGGACGATCAGCGAGGAGATCACGAACCCCTTGCTCAGCGCCCGCTGCGTGAAGTCGCGCATCGCGACCATCCAGATGGCCTGCAGGCTGCGCTTCACGTCACTGCCTCGATGAACAGCTCCGAGAGCCGCGGCGCCTCGAAGGAGAAGTGGCTCACCGTGCCCGCACTACGCGCCAGTTCGAGTAGCGACTCAAGATCCGCCTCGCGGTCGACGACGAGGCGCAAGCGGTCTCCCGTGCGGTCGATGATGTCGTACGTGCCGTTGCCGTCGAGCCACCTGCCGCCGGTGCCGGGCACCTCGATCTCGACGAGCCGGCGCTGCGCGTTCGCTTTCAACGCGGAGACCGATCCTTCGAGCACGATGCGCCCGCCGTTGATGATCACCACGTCCTCGCAGAGGCCTTCGACGAGGTCGAGGTGGTGACTCGAGAAGACCACGGCGGTGCCCCTCTCCGCCTGCTCCGTGACGAGTTCGCCCAGCGTCTGCACCGCGAGCGGGTCGAGGCCGGTGAACGGCTCGTCGAGCACCAGCAGCTCGGGCTCGTGCAGCAGCGAGGTCAGCAGTTGCACGCGCTGCTGGTTGCCGTGCGAGAGGTCCTCCAGCCGCGAGTGCGCGCGGTCGCCGAGGTCGAGCCGGTCCAGCCACTTCGCGCCAACCCGCCGCGCCTCGCCGCGATCCTTGCCGTGCAGCGCGCCGAAGTACGAAAGCTGCTCCAGTACCTCCATGCGCGGGTAGAGCCCTCGCTGCTCCGGCATGTAGCCGAAGCGACGCATGTCATCTTGTCCCACCGCGTGGCCGTCCCAGTGCACCTCGCCGGCGTCGACGGTGATCAGGCCGAAGATCGAGCGCATCGCCGTCGTCTTGCCCGCGCCGTTCGGACCGAGGAAGCCGAGCATGCTGCCGCGGGGCACCGTGAACGTGCAGCCATCGAGGGCGACGGTGTCGCCAAAGCGCTTGCTCAGACCGTGCAATTCGAGCGTGATGTCGTGCCCCCTGCCTGCGTTCAAGGGTAGCGAACGGCGCGTCGTCGCGTCGCCCGCGCGCATACAATGGCCGCGCGCCGAAGGGGGCAGCCGTGGCCTACAAGTACGCGATCTACGAGAAGCGCGACCGCATCGCGGTGATCACGCTCAACCGGCCGGAGGTGCTGAACGCGCTCCACCCTGCGGTCAGCGAGGAGCTCGCGGGCATCTGGGACGACTTTGCGGAAGATCCGAACCTCTGGGTCGCGATCCTCACCGGCACGGGTCGGGGGTTCTCCGCCGGCAACGACCTGAAGGCGACCGCCGCGCGCGACCAGGGTGGTGGCGAGGGCACGACGGCGTCCGGCCGCTTCAACGGTGGCTTCGGTGGCATCACGGAGCGCTTCGATCTCTTCAAGCCGGTAATCGCGGCAGTCAATGGTTGGGCGATGGGCGGCGGCTTCGAGATGGTGCTCGCCTGTGACATCGCGATCGCCGCCGAGGAGGCCCGCTTCGGCCTGCCGGAGCCGCGCGTCGGCCTCGTCGCCACCGCCGGCGGCGTGCATCGGCTGCCGCGCCAGATTCCGATGAAGCAGGCGATGGGGATGATGCTGACTGGCAAGTCCGTCGATGCGCAGGAGGCGTTTCGCATGGGCTTCGTCAACGAGGTCGTGCCCGGGGACCAGCTAATGCCGACGGCGGAGCGCTGGGCGAACGAGATCCTCGAAGCCGCGCCGCTCTCCGTCCGCGGGTCGAAAGAGTCGGCGCTGACCGGGCTCGGCCTCGACCAGCGACTCGGCGACGTGATCCACGCGCCCTACGACAACGTGCGCGAGCACATGGCGTCCGGGGACCGCGCCGAGGGTCCAGCGGCGTTCGCGGAGAAGCGGACCCCGCAGTGGACCGCGAAGCCGCGAGAGCAGGCCGAGTAGGGCGATGGAGTTCGCTCCTACAGCTCGCTGAGGTCGACGGAGCGGCCTTCTGACCACGAGCGGTAGACCGCTTCCGTGAACTGCATGTAGGCCACACCGTCCTCGAAGTTCGTCAGCGTGACGGGCTTGCCGTCACGGATCGAGTCGACGAAGTCCTGCTCCACCTGCCAGCCGTGCGACGTGCCCTCGTCCGGCTCCAGCGGCTGCTGGTCCTCACCGTGCGTTGCGAACGTCATCGACTCGCCGGGGCGCCAGTGCAGCGTGGCTGCGGTGCCATAGAGCGAGATGCCGTTGCTTGCGGGGTCGCCGCCGGCGGTGACCGTGCTGTGGCGGTAGGTCGCGCGTGCGCCGTTCGCCATGCGCGCCATCACGCCGATGCTGTCCGGCACATCGATCGCCACGGCCTCGCCGCTCTCGGCGTCGATGCGGCTGCCGACGTAGGTCGCGGCGTCGGCGACGACGCGTTCGGTCGGGCCAGTCCAGCGGTGGATCACCTCGGCGATGATGCCCATCGTCATCGTGTTTGTGCCCGAGTAGTCGCGCCGGTCGCGCCAGTGCAGCGGGTTGTCGCCGAGCCCGGCGCCGTTGAGGAACGTCGCGTGGATCTCACGTAGCTCACCGAGCGCGCCCTCACGCACCAGTCGCTCGATCGTCGCGTGGCTCTTGAAGTCGAACGGGCCCGGCACGATCTGCGCCACGAGGTCGGGGTGCGCCTGCGACGCCGCCAGCATCTCGCGCGCCTCGCTCGCGTCCATCGCCATGCGCGCCTCGCAGAGCACGTGTTTGCCGGCTTCCAGTGCGCGCACCGTGTACTCACGATGGCGGTACGGCCAGGTGCCGATCGAGATCGCGTCGATGCTCTTGTCGCTGAGCAGCGCATCGACGTCGGTCGTGACGCTCGCGATGCCGAATTCGTCGGCGACGGCCTGTCCGCTCTCCTCGGAGCGATTGCAGACCGCGACAACCTCCACGCCGTCGATCGCCTGAAGGCCGGGGATGTGGCGCAGTCGCTGATTCGCGCCGGCGCCGATCATGCCGACGCGGATGGGGTCGTTCGCCATGGTGCTCTCCTAGAGATTCAGATTCGGGCGCGGTGCAAGCTGTTGCATCGGGAACACTGCAGGCAGATCGCGTGCGGCGGGCATCGGCACCTCGATCAGATGCGGCGCGTTGCTGTCGAACGCCCCGCGCAGCGCTCCTCGCAACTCGTCGGGCGTTGTCGCTCGCGTCGCCGCGACGCCGAACGAGTCGGCCATCTTCAGCCAGTCGGGGTTGTGCAATTCGGTGCCGATTGTGTGCTCATCCATGCGGACCTGCTGCATGCGACGGACATTACCGAAGGCACCGTCATCGAAGACGATGGCGACCAGCGGGATGTTGAACTTCGCCATCGTCGACAGTTCCTGCACGTTGTACATGAAGCCGCCGTCGCCGTTGATCGAGACGACCTTGCGGTCGGGGTTGCCGACCTGCGCGCCGAGCGCCGTAGCGAATCCGTAGCCGAGCGTGCCCTGGTAGCCGGAGTTGAGGTACGACCGCGGCTCGTAGATCGGGAAGCCGTTGCGCGACCAGTAGCCGACCTGCGTGCTCTCGTTGACGAAGATGCCATCGTCCGGCAGTTCGTCGCGGATCGCGCCCGCGAACCCGGCCTGCACGTCCATCGCCAGGTAGCGATCGACGAACTGCTGCTTCGCAGCGGCAAGCTCTGCCTCCCGTGAGTCGTGCGAGCGATTGTGGCGCGGCACGCGCTGCACCAGCTCGCCGAGCGCGTGCTTCGCATCGCCGACGATGCCGATGTCGGGCGTCCGGTTACGGCCCAGCTCTTCCTCGTCGATGTCGATCTGCACGAAGCTCTGCTCGGCGGGGATTTCGATGCCGGCGTTCTGCGGGCCGAGCAGGAAGCGCGTGCCGACCGCCAGCACGGCGTCCGCCTCTGGCATCAGCTCGCGCGCCTGCAGTAGTCGCTGCGCGCGGTAATCGCGGTCGGAGATCGCGCCGCGCCCGTTGTCCGTCATGATCACCGGCGCTTCGAGCATCGAAGCGAGTTCGCGCAGTTCGTCCCACGCGCCCGACGACAGCACGCCGCCGCCGGAGACGATCAGCGGCCGCTCGGCCTTGCCGAGGACCTCGGCGACCCGCTCAAGCTCGTCCGTGTCGCCCTGGTCGCGCGAGAAGGCCTCCGGCTCGAGCAGCGTGACGTCGGCGACGCGTTCGAGGATGTCCGGCGGCACCTCGATCTCAACGGGCCGTGGGCGGCCGGTCTGCAGCTCGCGCGCGGCACGATGCACCATCGCCGGGATCTCTTCCGGCGTCATCGCCCGTTCGACGTGCTTGCAGACGGAGGCGATCGTCTCGAGCTGGTCGTTGATCTCGTGTAGCACGCCGCGCCCGGCGCCGATCGCGTCTGACTGGATCGAGCCTGAGACGCAGAGCACCGGCGAGGAGCAGGCATAGGCCGTCGAGAGCCCCGCTGCCGCGTTCAGCAACCCCGGGCCGGGGACGACGAGGCAGGTGCCAATCTCGCCGGTCGTGCGGGCGAATCCATCCGCCATGTATGCCGTCGCCTGCTCGTGCCGCGTGTGGACGACGTCGATCGACTCGCGCTCCTCCCAGAGCGCGTCGACGGCGAAGTCGAGCTGGATGCCGGGCAGCCCGAAGATCGTGCTGATGCCCTCGATCTTGAGCGACTGCACGAGTGCCTGGCCGCCGGTCATTTCCGTCATCGAGATCCCCTCGCAGTGCGGGTCGCCGCTCGCGACCGCGAGCGCGAGTGTAGCGGCTGACCGGCCCACGCGTGTACCGGCGGGCGCCGACGTCGCGATCGCGGCGCCACAGCGAGGGCAGGGCGGCGGCAGCGGGTGGAGAGATGCGATAATCCCGCGCGATGCATCTCGCGCACCTGACACTGACGAATTTCCGCACGTTCCGCTCGCTGGACATGGACTTCCAGCCCGGACTGCATCTCGTCACGGCTACGAACGCCAGCGGCAAGACGAACCTGCTGGAGGCGATCGCGATGATCGCGACCACGAAGTCGCCGCGCAGCGCCGCTGATGTCGACCTCGTCTCATGGGCCGCCGTCGAGGACGATCCGCTGCCCGTCGCACGGCTCGCAGCGCATGTCGAGACGTCGGGTGAGGCCGCCGGAGACGCGACCGATCTCGCTGTCGCGGTGGTGACCCGGCCAGCCAAGGGCGGGGAGGGGATGGCCGCCTCTCGTCGCTTCCAGGTCAACGGCGTCGCACGGCGAGCCTCCGACCTGATCGGGCGGCTGCGCGTGGTGATGTTCTCCGCGTCGGACCTCGCGATCATCAGCGGCGCGCCGACAATACGACGGCGCTTCATGGATCTCACGATCTCGCAGTTCGAGCCGGCGTACGTGCGGGCAAGCCAGCGCTACGCCCGCGTGCTGCAACAGCGGAACTCGCTGCTGCGACGGCTCCAGGAGCGCCGAGGCGATGCAGCCGAGCTCGACTTCTGGGACGACGAAGCGGCGACGGCGGGCGCGGTGATCATCTCCTCGCGCGCCCAGGCGCTCGCGTCGCTCGGACGCGATGCCGCGGAACGCTACGCCGAACTCTCACCCGGCGGCGATGAGTTGGAGGTGCGCTACCGTCCGGAGCTGCCCCCCGACCTCGCTGAATCGCCGTCCGCGCCCGGCATCGAGGGTCGCTTCCGCGACGCATTGCGCGAGGCTCGCACGATCGACATCCGCGCGGGCGTCACGCGCATCGGGCCGCACCGCGATGACGTCGGCTTCCTGCTCGGCGGGCACGATGCAGGGGCCTTCGCCTCGCGCGGGGAGCAACGCAGCCTCGCGCTCGCGCTGCGCCTTGGTGAGGTGGCGCTCTCGACCGGCCAGACGGGCGACCCGCCTCTACTACTGCTGGACGACATCCTCTCGGAGCTGGACGCGGAACGGCGTGAGCGCGTGCTGGCGGTCGCTTACGGCGTCGATCAGGTCTTCGTCACGTCGCCGGATGCCGACCGTCCGAGTGAGGACGAACTGCCGAACGCGCGGCGCTACGGCATCGCGGACGGGGAACTGGTGCCGCGCTAGTAGGTGGACGTCAGCGGGTCCTCCGCTACCATCGTGCGACGGACTCCGCGGTGGAGCCGTCGGGGGACCTCCGTGCTCGATATCGCTCGCATTGACCACATCAGCATCGCCGTGCCCGAGCTCGAGCCGCAGCTTGAGATCCTCGAAGCGCTCTTCGGCTTCAGGCGCGGCAGTCGCTGGGACACCGACTCCGGGAACACCCATCAGGGCGTGACCCTCGATGTGCCCGGCACGTCCGACATCGGCTGGGAAGTGCTCGCGCCGTTCGGCGAGGACTCCTACATCCAGCGCTTCCTCGACGGTCCGAACGGACCCGGCTTTCACCATGTCGCGATGGAGGTGACGAGCGTTGCCGACGCGATCACCGAGCTCGGTGCGCTGGGCATCGAGCTCTGGCCGCCGCGGTCAGCCGACGACGGCCCGCCAGGCGAGACCTACATCCACCCCCGCATGGGCGGGCACGGGTTCCTTTTCCAGTTCTTCTCGCGCGAGGAAGACTCGTGGGGCCGGCCCGGCTCTACGGAGCCCGTCCCGGACGTCGAGCATTCACTCGGTATCACCGCGATCAACCATCTCTCGCACGCACACCCGGCAGCCGACGACCTCGTCGAGTGGTACGAGGGCGTGCTCGGCTGGGATGCGTTCTACCGCTCGCCCGGCGGCGAGCGAAGCGACTTCAGTACGCGCGTGCTCGAGACGGCGACGCGGCAGATGCGCTGGGAGATCCTGGAGCCGCTCGGCGATGATTCATTCGTGCAGCGGTTCATCGAGGCTCGTGGGCCCGCCATCCATCACGTCGCCTTCGAAGTCGGCGACTGGGATCGCGCGGTCGCCGCGTGCGAGCATCACGGCGTTCCCACGTTCGGTGAGCGCGAGGGCGTGACCGATGGCGCGACGTGGCGCGAGGCGTTCATTCATCCGCGTCACACCGGCGGCTTCCTCGCCCAGTTCTTCTGGCAGGAGCGCTCCGGCGTCTGGATCTAGCCGGCGCCGCCTGCCGATTCTGCGTGCGCGTTCTGGGCCGCGTGTAGCCCCTCCACCTCATCCTGTGGTCCGTGGATGATCAGCCGATCGCCGGCACGCAGCACCGTGTCTATCGCCGGCCCGACCGCCAACTCCGTGACTGGCCGCCCTAGGTTGAACCTCGTGCTTAGCGGCCGCTCGTGAGGCGCTTTCGCTTGTTCTGCACGTAGTCGACGAGGATGTACTCGCCCAGCTTGTCCGGCGTGGTGTAGAAGACGCGCCCGCCGTTGATCTTCGCGAGCTGGTTCACGAACTCCTTCAGGTAGTAGTTCCTGTCCAGCATGAACGTGTTGATCGTGATGTTCTTCTGCGTCACTCGCTTCACGGCCTTCAGCGTTTCACGGATCGTGATCGGGCTTGGCGGATACGCGAACTGTGAGCGCCCGCGCTCCAGGTGAGCGGTGGGCTCGCCGTCGGAGATCATGATGATCTGCTTCGTGCCACCCGGGTGCTTCGCCAGCATCTGCTCGGCGAGCATCAGCGCGTGGTGCATGTTGGTGCCGAGCACCGACTCGTCCCAGCGCACGTATGGCAGTTCGTGCGGCTTCAGTTCCCGCGCCAGCGCGGAGAATCCGACGATGTACAGGTTGTCGCGCGGGTACTGACGTGTGATCAGGTTCTGCAGCGCGAGCGCGACCTTCTTCGCCGCCTGGAACGACCCTCGCAGCGCCATCGACCACGAGAGGTCGACCATCAGCACCGTCGTCGTCTGGGTGATCAACTCGCTGCGGTAGACCTCGAAGTCGCTCGGCTCAAGGTTGACCGGCGTCTGCGGACCCTCGCGCTCCAGCGCGTTGCGGATCGTGCGCTCCATGTGCAGATGGAAGGGGTCGCCGAACTCGTACGGCTTGGTCTCGTCGATGCGCTCGCCGAGGCGGCCGATCTCCGGCAACTGGTGGTTGCCGAGGTTCTGCTTCTTCAACTGCGCGAAGATCTCGCCGAGCGCCTTGTCGCCGATCATGCGGGTCCCGCGCGGGGTCAGCTCGTAGGCGTCGTCTTCCTTGCGGATGTAGCCGGCCTCTTCGAGCGTGTCGAGCAGCTTCTGCAGCTCGTCGACGGTGTCGACGGCGTCGTCGCCGAGCAGCTCACGGAGTTGATCGGTGTCGACCGCGTCGAGGTCGCCGTCGTACTGGGCGCGCTCGAGCTGGCGCTCCAACCCGTCGATGTCCTGCATCTCGCCCATCAGCTCCATCGCGGCCTGCAGGTCGAGCTCCTCGTCGCCGCGGAAGGGGTAGGCGTTGCCTCGTTCGCCGTTTTGGGGGTTGAGGAATTCGAGGTTCTGGAGCAGCTGCTCCATCTCTCCCTGTAGCTCGGGGTCACCTAGCTTGTCGGACAGCAATGACTGCAACTGCGCGGCCTGCCCAGCGGGCAACGACTCCATCAGCGACTGCATCGCTGACATCTGCGCCTGCATCATCGCGATCAGCTCGTCGAGCGACTGCGGGGGGTTCTCGCCGAACATGTCGCCGTACTGCTCCATGAAGGAGTCGAAGTCGGGCTCCTCGCCGCGCATCTTCTCGACCATCATGTCGTTGAGCGCCTGCATCATCTCCTTCATGCGCTCGAGGTCGCCCTCCGACATCTCTTCGACCATCTTCTCGACGTCGTTGAAGAAGGACTTCGTCATCGACTCCCGAAGCTGCTCAACGAGCTCCTGGAACTTGTGCTGCGCTTCCGGGTTGAGGAATTCGTAGTCCTGCAGCGACTTCACCTGCCCGGCGGTGTCCTCAGGCAGCTCTTCGAGGAAGTCCTGCTTACGCTCGGCGATGCGACGCAGCATCTCGGCGAACTGCTCCTCCTCGGACATCTCAGATTGCTGACCGCCGGCCTGCTGTCCGCCGGATTGCTGTCCGCCGGCTTGAGGCATGCCTGCCGGCGCGCCGCTCTGCTGCTGTCCGTCGGACTGGCTCTCGCCCTCACCGTCGGCGTTGCCTTGCTGGTCGCCGCCCGCTTCGCCCTGCTCGTCGCTGGGCTGTTCGCCACCGTCCTCGCCCGCCTCCGGCCGTCCGGCCTCGTCGAGGCGCTCATCGATGGTGCCGCGTTCCATCTCCAGCACTTCAGCGAGCTGGCGCTTGAGGTCTTCCATCACGCCGCTGAGGTCGAACTGGTCGAGACGTTCGCGCCGCTGCTGTCGCAGCTGCTGCAGCAGGTCGCGCAGCCCCTGCATGTTGTCGCCGCCCTGAGGCGTCTGCATGCCGCGCTGCATCAGGTTGCGCAGCGCGTGCTGCAGGTCGCCGAAGTTCATCAGGTCGTCGGTCAGCGCCGAGAGCACGTCGCCGGCGTCGAGCCCGGCGATGTCCTGGGTGCCGTCCCACTCGGTATAGCGGGAGTACGAACCGAACGACGGCGACGTCATCGCTGCCTGCTAACCGCGGTAACGGGCGTGCGTCTGCCCGCTGACCTGATCCTTGTTCAGCCGCTTGTTCAGGTGCAGCCCTTCGAGCAGGAACTCGATCGCGGCGGCCTGCTTGGCGGCGCTGGCTGCGGGCTCAAGCTCCTCGACGGCGGCGGAGAGACCTTCGATGTCCTTGAGCATCGTCTGGTACTCGTCCGTGGTCAGCGACTCACCGGTATCGACGGAGAGGCCAGCCTTGAACGCCTCCACGATCGGCTCAAGCTCCGTGAGGTTGCAGCGGCGGTTGAAGACGGCCACGACGGCGCCCTGTACCAGTCGGTCGATCACCTGCTCGTCGCGGCCCTCCTCGACCGTCTCGAATTCGACCTTGCCCTGCAGGGCGGGCACGAGGAACGGGAGGTCGGAGATGCGCGGCACGACATCGGTGTCGCCGATGCGAATCGAGCGTCGCAGCGCGTTCGCCAGCAACGCCTCGTAGTCGGCGATCGAGGCGCGCACCGAGACGCCGGAGCGCTGATTGATGTCAGGCGAGCGACGTGCCAGTCGCGTGATTTCAGCGACGATCTCCGTCATGTAGTCCGGCACGTCGATCGCGTAGTCGCCCGTGTCGAGCGTCGTTCGCTCGGCGAGCATGATGTCGATCTCGTGCTCGATCGCGGTCGGGTAGTGCGTGTGGATCTGCGAGCCGTAGCGGTCCTTCAGCGGTGTGATGATGCGGCCGCGGTTCGTGTAATCCTCGGGGTTCGCAGTCGCGACGATCAGCACATCGAGGTCAAAGCGAACCTTGTGCCCGCGGATCTGGATGTCGCGCTCTTCCATCGCGTTGAGCAGACCGACCTGGATGCGCTCGGCTAGGTCCGGAAGCTCGTTGATCGCGAAGATTCCGCGGTTCGTTCGCGGGATCAGGCCGTAGTGGATCGTCAGCTCATCCGAGAGATAACGACCCTCGGCGACCTTGATCGGGTCGATTTCGCCGATCAGGTCGGCGATTGTGATGTCAGGCGTCGCCAGCTTCTCGCCGTAACGCTCGTCGCGGTGCATCCAGCGGATGGCGGTCGCGTCGCCCTGCTCCTCGACGATCCCGCGGCCCTCTGCGGTGATCGGCTGGAACGGGTTCTCGGGGACCTCCGCCTCATCGATGATCGGCGTCCACTCATCGAAGAGACCGGTCAGCGAGCGGATGATGCGTGACTTCGCCTGGCCGCGCTCGCCGAGCAGGATCACGTCCTGGCCGGAGAGGATCGCGTTTTCGAGCTGCGGCACCACGGAGTCGTCGTAACCGACGATCCCGGGAAACACCTCGTCGCCGTTCTTCAGATGCTCGATCAGGTTCTTCCGCAGTTCTTCGCGAACTGTCAGTACTTCATAGCCGGATTCGCGTAGTTCACCCAGCGTTGCCGCTCGCGAGTTCGCCAAGACAGGACCTCCACCTCATGGGCCGCACCCGACGTCTGCCGGACGGCCGCAGGATGTTCATGGGGAGGGGAGTTTGTACCGCGAAGCTGAAACGCGAGCCCCCACCGAGAGCACAGTATAGGCGGATGGGGTGTCGATGCACGCGCACGTGCCGATCTCACCCGGCGGGCAGGTCGAAACTGCGGTGCGAGCGGGCCGGTGAGCGGTGCCTGAGTGACCGGATGCGCGGCTAGGAGGCGGCGTCCCCGAGCTCCTGCTGCACGAGCCGGTCGGTCAGCTCGGGCCGTGCGACGAGGCGCTCCACCGCGCCGCCGATGCGAGAAGCCCGCACGACGATCACGTCCGGGATCTCGAGCAGGTCGCCGACGCTGACATCGAGCGCGGCGACGACACCAAGGAAGGTCGAGAGCGGCATGTCGCGCTTGCCCGTCTCGTAGTTCGAGAGCGACGCCTGCGTGATTCCGGCTGAGCGAGCCACCTCTGCCTGCGAGAGTTCACGCTTCAGACGCCACTCGCGCAGGCGCTGTCCGACGGCGAACCGCTGCGCAGCGAGATCGCGCTGGTGGGAGGTGTGTTCGGTCGTCATGAGTGCCTTCCGATGGTGGGGCTGCGGGTACCTGCAAATCTATATGTGATTTTGGCATAGGGTCCTTGTGCGCACAAGCACAAAGTCTGAGAACTGCAAATTAGGTTCGAATTGGCGCAATGGGCGCATGTCGATCGACGTCGCTAGGGCAGAATTTCGATGATTGCAGTCGTGCCGACCGCATTCTGCCACGCCCAACCCTCGGCGCTCGTGAGGAACCAGATATCGCGGTCGAGTCCGCCGATCGCGCTACCGGTGTCAGTGCAGCGATATATCTGATCGAGCGGGTCGCCCTCGATCTTAAAGAGCTGACCGAGGTAGTCGTAATGGCACGCGGCAGCACCGGGGAAGACCACGCTGCCGTCGCGCATGATGCCGCAGAAGTTGCCGCCATCACCGAGCGGCGTCTGCTCACTGTGCTCGCAGTAGTAGAACGTCACGGGTGCCTCAACGCGGTCGCCCGGCGACAGGGCGGGCGGGTCCGCACTCTCGGCGTCGCTCTCGATGCTGAGGGCGATGCTCACGGTCTGCACCTCGATCTCACGAGGGGCAATACGCGCGATCGCTTCGAGGCTCGGCATCGGCTGCAGTCTCGTCGGTGCGACGTACACGTCGAGCGCGGGCAGCGAGGGTAGCCGGGCCGCCGCCAGCAGATCGCTCTCGCTGGCCGGATCTGCAGAGGCGTAAGCCACGGTGGGCGAGTAGTCGTGATCGTCGGTGAAGTAGAGAGCGCTCGCACCGGCCGACACGGCGATCAGCAGCAGGGCACCCGCCTGAGCACCGGCGCGCATGAGCGCACGCCTGCTGAGCCATTGCATACCCCGCCGCATCGCGCGCAAGTATGCCAGCCCTGCGGATCAGGCGGTAGCCGCTACTGTCTGCCGTGCGTCAGATTCCAGCGCTAGCGCGGGGGCCGCGACTAGCCGAGCAGACTCTCTGCGCGCAGGTCACCGACGGCGGCGCGAAAGCCCTCGATCGTCTCGTCGATCTCCGCGTCACCGTGCGCGGACGAGACCATACCGCCCATTCCCATCAGGTCGACGCCGTGGTTGTAAAGCGAGAGCCGCAGCGGTAGCGCGATCCCGTCGACGGCACCGCGCGGCGCCTCAGCGGCGTCCCACTCGATGCCGGTCGGGCGAGGGGCCTCATAGCCGATGTTCAGATGCCACATCGATGACACAGCCCACGCGGACGCGGGGACGGAGAGCTCCGCGAAGAGGGCGTTCAACCCGCGTACGAGGCGGGCAGCCGAGGCGTCGGCGCGTTCGACCTCACCGCCCGCAGCGATCAGCTTGAGCGCGGCCAGGCCGGAGGCGGCGGAGACGGGATTTGCGTTGAACGTGCCCTGGTGGGTGACACGTTCGGTGGCGTTCCACTCCGCCTCGTTATCGCGGATCTCCAGCATCGACATCACGTCCTCGCGACCGGTGACGCAGCCGCCGGGCAGCCCGCCGGCGAGGATCTTGGCGTGCGCCGAGAGATCCGGCTTCACGCCGTACAGCTCCTGTGCGCCGCCGGGAGCCATGCGGAAGCCGGTGATCACCTCGTCCATCACCAGTATCGTGCCCGTCTCTGCCGTCGCCTCGCGCGCGGCCCGCAGGTAGGAGGGGTCGAGCGGCACCTGCCCGAAGTGCGCGCCGGTCGGCTCAAGGATCACGGCCGCCACGTCGCGCGGCGCCAGCGCCTCCCGCAGCGCCTCAACGTCGCCCGGGGGAACGATCGTCAGCGACTCGTAGAAGCCCTCGGGCACACCGGGCGAGTGTGGGGCGGAGTCGTCGGCGTTCTGCCGCCCGACGACGATGTCGTGCCAGCCGTGGAAATGCTCGGCGAGCTTCACGACGCGCTCACGGCCCGTGTACGCGCGCGACAGCCGCAGCGCCATCATCGTCGCCTCGGTGCCGGATGACGTGAAGCGTACGCGCTCGCTGCAGGGGACCATCGAGCGCACCTGCTCGCCCCAGTCGACCTCGATCTCATGCGATGAGCCGAAGTGCGTGCCTCGGGAGAGCGCGGCCTGTGTGGCCTCGACCACCTCCGCGCGGTTGTGGCCGAGCAGCAGCGCGCCGTGTCCGCCGATGTAATCGACGTATTCGTTACCGTCGGCGTCCCACTTGCGCGCGCCCTGCGCTCGCTCCACGTAGATCGGCCAGGGCGTGAAGGCGCGCGTGTCGTGCGTGATGCCAGAAGGGAACAGCTCGCCGGCCCGCTCCGCGTAAGGCTTCGACGCGGCGTGCTTCGCTTCGAACGTCTCCAGAATCGTGCCCACGGCTCGCTCCTCGCTGCGGCGGTATGTGTAGCCCGGTCGCAGCATCCCAGTCGCTGCAACCCGGTCGCAGAGAGTGTCACGCGCCGCAACTGGCGCGGCAAGCTGATCGACGTTGCGGCGGCCCGGCTTGCGGCGATGTACGAATGCGATTCCGTCGACTACCCTGCGGCCTTGCGATGCGGTTGTGAGCGGAGGTCGCCATGCCGAAGTTGAGCGATGCCGACATCGATCGTGCGCTCGCCGGCCTCGACGGTTGGGCCCAGAATGGCCCCCAGATCGAGCGCGAATTTCAGTTCCGCGACTTCGTCGATGCGCTGGGTTTCATCGCGCAGGTAGGGGTGCTCGCGGAACGCGCGGACCACCATCCGACGATCACCAACACGTACAACCGCGTGCAGATCGTGCTCTGGAGCCACGACGCCGGTGGCGTCACCGAGCGTGACATCGCGCTGGCCTCAGAGATCACTGAGCGCGCGACGGTATCGAGCTGAGCGCATCACGCCGATCGTGCTGCGCTGACGGGGCTGTGCTGGTCGGGCGTCGATCGGGGCGCAGTCACGTCAGACGTTCGTGCAGCAGTCCTCGTGTCGGAGCGCCCAGATGGCGAGGCCATGGAGCGTTCGTGTACCGGTGCTTGAGTGCATGTTCTTGATGTGCATACGGGCCGTGTTCACCGAGATGCCGAGCGTGGTGCCGAACTCCTGCACCGTGACGCCATCGAGCAGGCGGCTCATCACCTGACGCTGCCGGGGCGTGAACGCCGCATGCGGCCCCGCGCCGTCGCCCGCCGGTGGCGCAACCGGTTCGGCAGTGACGAGCGCGCCGAGCGACCGCTGCTGGGACTCAAGCGCCGACACGTGAATCTGCAGATCGATTCCCGTGCGGTCCTTCCGGACCAGGGGCAGAGTCGCTGAATACTCTGCCGACTGACCGTGTAGAACCGCTTCGATGTCTTGCATGACCTGCTCACGCTGCAGCGCCGGGACCAGCGTCCGGAGGCGCAGGTGCGCGAGTTCAGGCCCGGCATACCCCAGCAGGTCGAGCGCGCCCTGACTGGCGACGACGATCGTGCACTCCGCGTCGATCAGCAGCACGCCAGCGGCGGCGAGCGGATCGATTGCCGCAGACGGGGAGATCACTGTGGGTCTCATGGTGGCTGGATCGCGTAACGACATAGATGACCTGCACGAACAATATCGATCCTAGTAGTGCCGCGACATCGGGAGTTTTGGCAAACACTAATAGTAGGGTTAAGACACATGAAGATTGTGATCATTGGATTAGACTGTGATTGGGATTTCCGGCCGCTGGTGCAGACGAATGGTTCCTGACTTCCATTTTGGTAGGTTAAAGTGCGATCGGCATGGACGACGAACCCCGTTTAAGTTCGCATCGAATCGTTTCTATTCGACGGCTATCTCGACCGCGTCAATAAACTCCATTACCGCTTGGTTCCAGTCGTCGGCCCGCTCGAAGTACGTCGAATGACCCGCGTCCGGGACGATGTGAAGACGCGATCCGGGCGTCAGTTCATGCGAACGCCGGATCAGCTCAGGCGCGACTACGCGGTCGTGCTCGCCGACGATCCACAGCAGCGGGATCTCCGATTCGACGAGTGTCGTTGCCATCGAACCTCGGTAGTTCAGCATGCGCGCCGTCGGCGCGAGGAAGTCGCGAGGGCGGCTCGGGTTGATGCCGCGCAGCTGGCGATAGAGAAACGCGAACTCGGGCGACTCCTCGTAAAATGGCTCGGCGAGCGCACGACGCAAGAGCGAACCCTCGAAGAACCCTTCCGCCTCGAGCTCAACCTTGCGCGCGCGGCCAGCGTCGTCGACCGTGCCGCCATTCGTGCCCGAGAAGATGATCGATCCGATCCGTTCCGGGCAGCGGCGCAGCAGGCCGGCAGCGGTGCGCCCGCCCATCGAGTGAGCGACGAAGTGCACGCGCTCCAGTTCCAGGTGCTCGATCAGCGCGAACGTGTCAGTGCCGAACGCGATGCGGCCGGGCCCGTCATCGACGTCCGGTGAACGCCCGAAGGCACGATGGTCGAAGGTGATCGTCGTGAATCGTTCGGAGAACGCGGGCACCTGCTGCCACCAGACCATCGCGTTGCCGCCCGCGCCATGCGCGAACATCACTGCGGGCCCGGAACCCTGCACCTCGTAGTAGAGGCGGAAGCCATCGTCGAGATCGAGATGTGGCACTAGTTGAACACCGCCCGTGGCTGGTCATCCCAGGGCTCACCGGTCGCCGATGCGGTCACGTCCAGCATGTCCTTAATGTCCCTCGCAGGCCGTCGTCGGTGTCCAACTCTAGCGCACGGAGAAAGGTGGCGCGGGCAGCCGCATAGAGCGTCGGTGCATCGCGGCGACTGGCTGATGTCGTTCGCGCTTCCGCTCCAGGGCATGGGCGACGAATTCCCGATACCAGCCGAGCGTGAACAGCGTCATCGCATCGTGTGGCCATAACTCGACCGCACGCTCCATCGCGGCGAGCCCATCGGCGAACTATGCCAGCTGCACGTCACTGGCTTGGACCAACGCCATCTCGTCCTCCTCGTAACACCCGCGGCCGCAGTCTAGCCGCTCTCATCGCATCCAACCGTCTGCCCCGGCGCGAGGTGTACCTCACGCCTCAGTTCAAAGATTCGATGATGACGATGCCTGCCTGCGACGCCCGTGAGCATCGCTGCTGTTGGCCGAGCAGACGTGGCGATCAACCTCATTCCTTTCGGAGGGTCGCCCGTCGCCGAGTTGAGCGTGAGGTGTGACCACGGGAGGGCGATCGCCTTTTTGCTCGAGAGCCCGGGCGTGAACTCCTTGAGGTAGACCTCGTACTGATCGAGGACGGGGCGGCCTACTGGGACAGGTAGTTCTGGGTGGCCGCGACGCGAGACTCGGCGTGGTTGTGCAACGTCGTGAAGGCGGCGTCGAACGCGGCGGCGTTGTTCAGGAATGTGAATCCCGTCCGCTCGGCCGTCGCATAGGGCTCGATCAGCGCCTGGTAAGCGTCGTACCGGGCGTGCATGCCCGCCACCGTGAAGGCGTCGTCGATGGTCTGCTGGAGGTACTCCTCGTAGGTCGCGCGGTAGACCGGGTCGGCGTACAGGAAGCCGATCAGCGGCCAGGTCGCGGTCTGAAGGTCGGAAAAATCTAACGGCAGGGCGCCGCCACTCTTGCCGGTCTGCAGCGCCTCGTTGTTGTCCCAGGGGATCCAGGTCAGCCGCGAGGTCTCGGGCCGGTTGTACAAATAGTAGTTGTGGGTCATGCGTCCGTAGGTGTCCCAGTTCTGTCCGATCCCATTGACGGCCAGGTACTGTAGGAACACGTCGGTGTCGAACACCGCGTCCAGCCCCTGGCGCCAGGTCGCCGGATCCGTCGTCCGGGTGTCGTCGTGAAGCGCGGCCAGCAACGCCTCGACGTCGCTGAAATCGGCCTCTTTCTTATTGTTCTTTTTGTCCATTTCAGCTTCGTCGAACGACTCGGCAGAGAACTGGGTGGACGGGCCGTCGGGCTTGTAGATATTGCCGTCGACGTTGCCGTACTGGGTATCCAGCACCGTGTCGTCCACCTCTTCCACCATGGTGTATAAGCCGAAGTACTCCGAGCCCTCGCCGCGGTCCACGTAGACGGCGTAGAACGCGGTGCGCGAGACCACCATCCCCGCGTCGGCGAACACATCGGCCATCACCTTCTCTCGGACGAACGACGGGTCGTCGAAGTTGTTCTTCAGGCTCAGCTTCTTGAAGCCGAAAAACCTCTGGTTGTCGATCTCCGGGAAGGCGTCCTCGAACTCATCGAAATCCAGTTTGAAGGACAATTTGAGGTTGCCGTTGCTCCACGGGGACATGAGGCTGGAGCTGCCCTTGAACCGCACTCCCACGTTGGTCCAGGTCTTGTCTCCGTAATGGATCTCGGCGGGAACGAAGACGGGGTCCTGGTCCGAAAACTCGCCTGGCGACGGCGGACCCAGAGGCGGTGAGCCCGGCGGAGGCGGTGAGCCCGGCGGAGGCGGACCGCCTCTGGGTCCGCCTCCGCCGGGCTCACCGTAGATCTCGGTCATGTCCGCCATCATCGTGTCCCACTCGTCGGCGCTGAAAACGATGTCGATGCGTTTCACCTCCGTATCGCTAAACACCTCGTCGTGGTTCGGGTCGGCGCCCTTGGAGTGCGTCGCGGTCGTCCACCCTTCCGGTCTGTCCGGCTCGTCCGCGCCGGAGGTCCCGGCTGGCGTCGCCGTCGCCGTCACGGTCGGCTGCGAGGCTGGCGTCGCCGTCACGGTCGGCTGAGGGGCAGGCGTGCCGAGCTGCACCGGCACGCGCGGCGTTGCGGTTGCGGGCGGTGCCTGTGCCGACGGTGCAAGCGACGGCATGGGAGTCGGTGCAGTGGTGGCGGCAACCGTCGAGAGTGCGGCAGGCGCGGAGGTCGCCGTGGGCGCGGGCTCGTCAGCGTCACCGCTGCAGCTCATCAAGGCTAGCCCAAAGACAGCGATCATTATGATGACCAGCTGCGCAACTGTCTTCATATTCCATCCTAACGATAATCCGAATCTTCGTACCTACGAGACCATGAAATCAATGGTCCAAGGACCTACGGATCTAACCAGGGCCAACCGACCCGTGTTCACGGATGCGCTTTCGCCTCCGCCCGCTTTGGGTCTTCGGCTCGGGGCGCCCCGGAAGCACCCGTGCGTCCGTGTACTCGTCCCTCAGCAGGAAGGTTCCCGAGTCCTCACTGCGCCGGAGGGCTTCAACGGTGAGAGTAGGCGTCACTTCGCCCGTCGAAGACGGTCTCTCAGTCAATGACTTTGTGCAGATCGCAGTAGAGGCTGAGGAACTTGGCTATGACACGGTGGTCGGTGGCGAAGTAGCAGGGGCTGAAGTCATGGCGACGCTTGGGACGATGGCTGCTCGAACTGATCGCGTTCGTCGGCGTCCGGGATAATCCCCACCAGCACCAGACAGAGGTTCCACGACCTGCGCCACGCGGCAGCCTCATCTATGCTGGCTGAGGGCGTTTCACTTCGCGTCGTGACGGAGGTTCTCGGTCACTCCGAGATCGACATCACGGCGAACATCTATGGCCATGTCATGCCTGAGTTGTCGAAGGACGCTACGGATAGGGTCGGGAAGCTGTTGTAGGCAGGAGCGTAACCGCGTTGCTGTCATATCTGCTGTCAAACGGTGCGAAGTCTGGCACCGCAGCGGGACGAAACGGCTAATCCGAATCTAAATCTCTTGCACGCGCCGGTAGCTCAGTGGATAGAGCATCAGACTTCGGATCTGAGGGTCGAGGGTTCGAATCCTTCCCGGCGCGCCAC